>Ga0233437_1003764_pt1 | contig 19185 bp, 15 predicted proteins | sample SI_122_August201_FD_182714 | JGI IMG/M metagenome (GOLD analysis project Ga0233437, IMG submission 182714) | Seawater microbial communities from Saanich Inlet, British Columbia, Canada - SI_122_August2016_200_MG | ecosystem: Environmental > Aquatic > Marine > Inlet | place: Canada: British...
TCCTAACTTTATGCTGCGTGATTTCATGATGTGGCTGATTGTTCTCGATGTGCTTGTTCTCTTAGCCGTATTTTTCCCAGATGGCATCGGTGCTGTGCATTGGCCTTTAGGAGCTAAAGCTGACGCTTTTGCACCACCACCGGTTGTGATAAAACCGGAATGGTATTTTATATTCACATTTCAGTTTTTAAAGTTTTTGCCAGCACATATAGGCCCTCTTGAAGGTGAGTTATTTGGACTCATTGCTTTAAATGCTGGAGGAGTGTTTTGGGGACTTGTTCCCTTTCTTTGTGCCAAACCCCATGAAGGTAAAAAGAGATTTGTTTTTCAACTATTTGGTGTTCTTGTTCTTCTTTTTATTATTATCATGACTGTTTTAGGGTATGTATTAGAATAAATTATGTTAAGGTGCTTTTATGAAAAAAGTTGTTTTGATCATTTTATCTTTTTGTTTGCTTGCTTCAGGTACTGTTTTAGCTAAAATCGATAATTGTCTTGAGTGTCACAAAGTTATGGATTCAGCTGACGGGCCTTCTCATACAATTACGCCCGGTGTTCATTTTCAAAAGGGTTTGGGTTGCGCTGATTGCCATGGTGGTGATGCCACTCTTGAAGACATGGACGATGTTCGCCAACTGGAAAGTTATCGTGGTGTGCCCAAGCATAATGACGTGCCGGATTTTTGTGCGCGTTGCCATTCTGATCCTAAATACATGAATGGTTTTGATCCTAGTTTACCAACAGATCAATTAGATAAATACAAAACATCGCAGCATGGTAAGCTTGTTTATGAAAAACAAGATTCAAAGGTGGCCAATTGTATCTCTTGTCATGGTGTTCATGGTATTTTAGATGCAAAGACACCCACATCACCCATTCATCCCTTTAATATTCCCAAAACATGTGGTCAGTGTCATGCAAACAGCAATTATATGAGTGATTATGATATACCCACTAATCAACTTATGGAATTTAAAGAATCTGTACATGGTCATGCCTTGCTTAAAAAGCATGATTCAGGTGCCCCTGCATGTAATGATTGTCATGGTAACCATGGTGCTACGCCTCCAGGTGTCACAAGCTTAGCTGCTGTTTGTGGTAATTGCCACACGATGGAAATGACTTATTTCAATGAATCACCTCATAAAGAAGCTTATGCGGAACATGGTATTGCTATGTGTGGGTTTTGTCATGGTGATCATAAAATATTAAAACCTCATGATGATATGGTTGGTGTGGGCAAGGATGCTCTATGTGTGCAATGTCATAGCATGACTGATGGAACACGTGGCATTCCAACGGCAGAAGCTATACATAAAGGGTTGAAAGATCTCGTATGGGCCAATGCTGAAGCCAAAGAATTCATTAAGCTAGCCTATGGACATGGCATGTATACAGATGAACACGAGGATACGTTAAAAGAAGCTCAAGAAATGCTGACCAAATCGCGATCGCTTGTGCACACATTTGATTTGAAAAAAGTTACTCAAGAATCAGCGCAAGGCATTGATAAGGCTAATCAAGCTAAAATGGGGGCCTTAGGTCTTCTTGAAGAAGTGAAAAAGAGACGTTCATGGTATGTCTTTGCCTCTGTTTTTATTTTATTACTCATCATTTTGCTTTATTTTAAAATTAGGCAAATTGAGAAGAAATAGTACCTAGGTTTAAGGGCTTATTTAATGATTCAAGGCATGACTTAATGTGAGGGTGTTTTAATGAATAATTTTGTTTATCATAATCCAACGAAAATCGTTTTTGGTAAAGGTCAGATAAAGAAGCTTCATGATCTTGTACCTGCCATGCATCCTGTCATGCTCACCTATGGTCATGGTTCTATCAAAAAGAACGGCGTCTATGATCAGGTAAAAAAAGCGCTTTATGGTCATCAGATCATTGAGTTTGGTGGCATTGAGCCAAATCCCTCTTATGAAACGTTAATGAAGGCAGTTTCTCTCATAAAAGAGAATAATATTGCTTATCTTGTTTCTGTGGGTGGTGGTTCTGTTCTTGATGGGACAAAGTTTATTGCGGCAGCAGCTAAGTTTGACGGTGCTGAACCTTGGGATATTGTGGCTAAAAAAACACCTTTAAAAGAAGCTCTTCCATTAGGTTGTGTGCTGACGTTGCCCGCAACAGGCTCTGAAAGCAACTGTTATGCTGTAATTTCTCGTAAAGACACTCAAGAGAAAAAAGATTTTGGCAGTCCTTTAGTTTATCCGCAGTTTGCTGTTCTTGATCCACTCACGACATTTTCCTTATCTCAAAAACAGTTACTCAATGGCGTTATTGATTCATTTGTTCATGTTACAGAGCAATATCTTACATATAACTCCCAGGCTTTGTTACAAGATAGGCAATCAGAAGCTATTTTATGCACACTCATTGAAAAGGCTCACAGTATTATTCATGATGAACCTGAATACGAAACACGTGCCACCTTTATGTGGTGTGCCACACAGGCTCTTAATGGCCTTATAGGTTGTGGTGTTCCTCAGGATTGGTCCACACATATGATTGGTCATGAGCTGACAGCTTATTATGGCATTGATCATGCCCAGTCCTTAGCTATTATTTTACCACGTGTTCTTGAAAGCCAAATAGAGACAAAAAAAGAAAAACTGGTTCAGTATGCCCAGAGAGTTTGGCAGCTAGCATCAGAGGATATTCTGACACTTTCTCATAAGGCTATTACAGAAACAGAATCATTTTTCAGATCTCTCGGAATGAAAACTAAATTATCTGATTACGCTATTGATCCTCAAGAAGCCGCTCAAAAGATATTTGAACGATTCACTAAAGCGGGGACTGTTTTAGGTGAGCACGGAACTATAACGCCTGAAAAGGCCAAAGAAATTATTCTTAAAAGTGCTTAATTGTCTTCTTGTTCACAATAAGCCTCTCTTAGGGCCTTGTTTTTATGGCGCCATGTCAAAAAGAATATAAGCGATAGTAAGGTTAAAGTAATGGTAGCAGCACCTAAAATATATGATATTTTATGGCTTTGAGCAGCATCTTCTTCCCAAAAAGAAACATTCATTTCTGCTTGGTCACTCAATTCAGAAAAACGCATGGCATCAAGTTGCGCTTCTTCGACAAAAGAAGCCCCCATTTTAGCTGTTTCATAGAATTTATAAGTGCCAAAGCCTGCGGCCATGGTTAAAGTTAAAAAGAAAAGAAAAAGAAGAAATAATCCAAAAGGTGTCAGTAAACCGGGAGCTTCTAATTCTTCCTCAAAGAAGTGGCTTGTGACCATTTTAAAGGCCCCTGTTTTTACTTGTTCATCAAGCCAAGAAGGGTATTCATTAGAGAACTTTTCTTGTTCTTTTAAGCCTTTTAAATCAGGAGAAATAATTAGTTTTCGTTCATAGTCATTTTTTAACTCAATAATAAGCTGTTTTGAATTTTCTTCTGAGACAATTCTTGTTTTTTTAATTTTCTTATAGGTAATTATTTCCATTCCCTTATTAAGGGGTAGAAGTTCATCTGACTTAGTACATTTTGTTTGAATGAGAATAAGTCGTTTTGTTGTGGCGATGGCAAAATAATATTTTTCTAAAAAACGTGCAAATTTTGGACCTTCTACTGACATATGACCAATAGACATTAATTGTTCATCAGGGTTGAGTTGAGGTTTTATGATATTATATACAAATCCTTCTAAGTCTGCCACAGCGATCTCCTTTAGTTAGTGATAAGCTTGTTAGAAAGTTCATTAGTATCATCATGTTTAATCGGAAAATGCTCTTCAAGAATGTTGCCACATGTTGTGATGGCTTCTACGAGACCATCAGTTATTTTCTTGTTTGTTATTTGAGTGGTAAGGTTGCTAACGAGGTTATTCCACGTTTCGCTTGTGGCTTTATCATTAATCCCAATATCAGCAAGGACTTCAATTCGTTTTTCTAAAACTGAAATCATGATCAAGATGCCTGTACGGTCTCGTGTGTTGTGAAGATTGTTCTCAAGAAAGGCTTGTAAAGCTCTTTGGTAAACTTCTTCTGCCGTTTCTTTTTTAATGAGAAAGATTTTTTTGACAAAGGGCAGGTACGCCGCAAAGTAGCCTAAAATCATGCCTATGATGATGATGGAAAAAAACCACATGCTATCCAAAGAGGTTCCCCATTTATAATAGAATGCTGTAGCAATGATGAAGCTAAAAACAAATGCTGATCGATAGTGAGCTGCAGGATAGAAATCACTATTAGCAAGACACATGGGTACAATCTCGCCAGATGTTTTTGATTCAGCTTGTTTCACCGCTTCTTCAATTCTTTTTTTATCAGTGTCTGAAAACTTCATAAATACATCTCCGTAATTTTACCATCCACCGCTGGCACCGCCACCTGAAAACCCACCACCGCCGCCAGACCAGCCACCACCACCTGAAAAACCACCGCTGGATGAAGATCCATAGCCTGTTCCTAGTAAGAAAAAACCACCACGACGTCTTCGAGAAGGTCCCATAAAAGATCCAAAGAACATAAATAAAAACCAGATAATAAAAAACCCAATTTTAAAAAACTTTTTGTAGGCTGATGTTTTGTTGTTGATGACTTTTGCTGGTTTTGGTTCGTTGGCAAGTGTGCTGCCAAGTGCCTGAGAAATGGCATTAAGGCCAGCGAGTATGCCGTCTTGAAACTCACCTTGTTTAAAGTAAGGGGTGACAGTATTATTAATGATACGGCCAGCTTTGAGATCAGTTAATAGGCCTTATAACCCTTGTCCAACTTCAATGCGCATTTTACGTTCTTTTTTGGCTATGAGAAATAGAACCCCATTATCTTTGTCCGCATGACCCAATTTCCAACTGTTAACCACGCGAATGGAAAAGTCTTCGAGTGAGTCTCCCTCTAGGGAGTTTATTGTGAGTAGTTGAACCTGATTTCCTGATTGTGCCTGGAAGCTCTTGAGAAAATGACTGATTTTTTGGTTTGTCGCTTGTGAGAGAAATTTGGCTTCATCTACGACAGGACCAGTCATTTGGGGGATTGTACGTGCAAAGGTGATGACAGGAACAATGAGCAAACAAATGAGAATGATAAAAAACCGTTTTTTCATTTAAAAATCCACCTTGGGTGGTTCTTGAATTTGTTCAAGATTTTCCACCGCAAATTGAGGTTTAGGTTTATGCTCTAAGAAGAGGGCGTTATACCAGGATTCTGGGGGTGCTGTTACCAGGTTGTTGAAGTGTTTTATGGCTTCAATGTAGCGATTTCGGGCAACAGTGATGCGGTTTTCAGTGCCTTCGAGCTGATGTTGTAAATCACGAAAATTTTGGCTTGCCTTTAAATCTGGATAACGTTCAACAACGACCATGAGTTTAGACAAGGCTGAAGTTAAACCTGCCTGAGCCTGAGAGAATTGTTTCATGGTAGCGGGAGTAAGTTGATTAGCTGAAATATTTGTTTTTGTCGCATTGGCTCGTGCCTCAATGACAGCTTGCAGTGTTTCCTTTTCGTGGGCAGCATAACCCTTAACAGTTTTAACGAGGTTGGGGATGAGATCAGAGCGTCTCTTATATTGGTTTTGGACTTCAGCCCAAGCCGCATCAACTGTGTTAATAGACATGGGAATAGATCGCATGCCACATGCCGTTAAAAAAAGAACACAAAACAGAACAATGATCAGATTATATTTTGACATAAAGACTCCTAAACGAAGTTAATAAGCGATGTATAATAGGCTAACAATTTCATGACGTTTGGTCAATTTTAGTCTATAGTATAACAACCAGGTTTAATGACAGCTCCCTGCTTATCTTTTATAGCTTTGATTTTGTCTATGGCTTGATTGAAGCGCTCATAAACAAGCTGTGGACAGTCAGGAACTTTATCTTGAAAATAGGCAATCGAACGTTCCAATTTAGCTAACCACTTGTCACATCTGAAAGAAAACTGATAATCATATTCTTCCTGGGTGTAGTCTTCATTGAAAATATCTTGGAATAGTTTTGCCAGATCATCATACTTTGGAATCATACCTGTAGGTGTGGGGAGTACATCAACTTCCTTGTTGACGCGAAGTTCTGCCCAATGCAACCAAACTTTTTTGGCAAGTTTATGATTACAAAATTCACCTTGAGTATCTTTTAGAAAATAATTCGTAGCAAAGATATTGGGTACATACTTCATGTCCTTAGTAAAATTAAGGTTGTTCATGATGTATTGTCCGATAGGATAGCTAATGAAATCAAGGTTTGCCATTGGTTGTGGCACGCGCACGCCTTCTTGGCCAAGAGTAGCAGATGTTGTTTCTGATTCAAGTGTGCAGGCCTTCATGATGATACCATCTTCCCAATTTAAGGATTCTTCAACAGGAACACAGGTATCAGAGTCACGACCACCATAAATAACACCACCAACACTCACACCATTTTTATTATCCCAGTTGGGATCGAGGTTATCGAGGTAGTTGAGACGGATTGTGTAGCGAGCATTGCCATGCGCAAGGGGAATGACCTTATCATTGGCATCCTTTTTGCCTTCAAACCAGCCAGGACCTGAATGGTTAGCACCTTCTTTAGGTGTATCCATGCCCATGCCTGGCCAATAAGGATTATTATCAGGCCCAGTGAGAATGTTTGAAAAAATAACTTCTTGGGGATTTGTGAGTACTTTGTAAATAACAGGGTCATCTTTTTCATTTACATCTTTAATGATGCCAAAAATGCCTCGCTCGACATTTGCGGCTCTGAATTCACCGTTAATGTTTTTAAAGTAAGCAATGTCATCGCCAATAATAGTTTCTCCGGGCAGCATGGCAGTAGCTGTTTTGCCACAAGCTGAGGGGTAGGCGCCACAAAAATAGGTTGTGCGGTTTTTTTCCTCATTCTTACAACCCATGATAAACATATGCTCACAGAGCCAACCTTCAGTGCTGGACTTTTTAATAGCTAAGCGCATGGCTAGTTTTTTAAGGCCAACAGAATTGCCTGCATACTGGTTGTTAATGGTGAAGACGCGCATGTTTTCAAGATCTTGATAAATGCGTCTATTTTGCGTGTTAACAGTGCAGCCTCGTTCATCAAGTTCACCCGCACTATGAAAAAAGCGGAAAAACTCGTCTTTGTTAGTCATGCGTTTGAAGTGCTGGTAACCACGACGATAGAGGATGTCCTCTGAATGGGTTACATAATAGGAGTCTGTAATTTGAGCACAGCCGATGGTGAAAGGACCCATAGGGGGGCATTCACAAAAGAGCTTCACAATCATTTGTTTGCCCTTCATAATTCCCTGAGCGAGTTCTTTGATTTCAGCAAGCCCTTGTTCAGCTTCAATACAATTGAGATTTCCCATTTTGGCCAAGTTTTCTTTGGCAACCATAAACCTTGTATTATTTTTATCACGCCCCTGATCGCCATAACCATCATAGTGAATAGTTTGATCAGCACGGGCGAGAGGGGTTTCTTCCCCTTTATTCAAACCTGTTTTGCGAATATAGTCAGCGTCTTCATCAGAATCATCGCACATATAGATGCTTTCAGGTTGCGCGATGGTAGCAAATTGACCAATAAAACAGGTGAGTTTTTCATTTTCAAGTGCTGTGAGTTTTTCAAAGCTTGAACCCACCATTTTATCTTTTAATAAATCCAAATATTGTTGAGCCTTTTCCATAGTTATATCCTTTATCTAATTAGAATTTGATGTGCGCTATATAAAGCAGTCTGTTGGGAATGTCTAGTGTGCTTTGTGGGGGGGGGCTTGGGATCCGGAGTTCCAGGGGCTATTAGTGCCCAGTGTCTAGTGATCAGTGATACTCTCCCACTGTACACTGTACACTGAGCACTAACCCTTCGACTATGCTTAGGGTAAAACACTGGACACAAAGGACTACCCTGGCACTCCGGTTCTCCGGCACCCCTAAAAAAACATATCCATTGTCTTTTTTCACCAATAATCTTAATGATTTCCTATGGCTGAAAACAACATCAATTTAAAAGACACAGACATAAATCGACAATATCCTTTTTCTTCATATCATGTAGTGAAGGAGCTCAAGCTTAAGGATCTTGTTAAAAAATTCGATGAACGTCCTCTAGTTTTCACCTCTTTGGTTTTGGGGTATCAATTTGGTCCCACATCATTTTGTTTTATCTACAACTTTGGCTCAGTTGTCTTTTTTAATCTTTCCACAACGCAGCAAACAGCGGTTATTAATACCATTCAAAATCATTTAGATAAGATATTTGATTTGTCTGTCATGGATGAATACTTTTTAGAGCTTAAGCCTCGTGAAAAAAATAAAGTTACTTTTAATCATGTTGCTGTTGATTCAATTGATGCCGATAAAGTGGAACTGATGTCATTGGTTTTGGCTCAGTCTACAGCACTAGAATTTTTTGAACAAAAGGTTGATGCTTTGCTTGAAAAAGTAAAAAAAATGACCCTTACCGTAGGGCGAAAACGAAAAAGTATTTCTGATCGTTTCATTCTAAAACTGATTAAAGAAATCTTAGCCATCAGACAAGATATTATCGTCTCTTTACGGTTATTAGAAAAACCAGAAGCCGCTTGGGAAAAAAAGGTGCTTGATGTTCTTTATGACGAGGGCATTACGATGTTTGAACTTAAAGAACGTTTCATGTTTTTGAAAGAAAAATTGCAAATGATTCAGGGAAATTTGGAAGTTCTATCAAATTTTTCATCAACACGTAAAATGATTATTCTCGAAGCCGCTATTGTGGGACTTTTTATACTAGATGTTATGCTTGTTTTTTATGAAATTTTCATAAAAACGTAATTTATTTAATTATGGTAACTGATTAAATTGTTTGATAGAATGATATAACCTAAATAAGGTGGTGAAAATGAATAAAACGAAATTGTTAATTGTTGAAGATGAAGAAGATCTTGTTGACTTACTGACAATGTCACTTGAAAAGGCTGGTTTTGAAATTCATGTCGCTCATGATGGTGAGGCTGGACTCAAAAAGGTGAAAGAAATTCTGCCTGATCTTGTTATTTTAGATGTTATGCTCCCTAAGATGACAGGTTATGAGGTTTGTAAAAAACTAAAGTCTGATGATGCCCTACAGCATATTCCCGTTTTGATTTATACCTCTCTAATGGAAGACGAACAAGGCTATAATGTAGGTGCTGATGCCTATTTTATCAAACCACTTGGCTCGAACCAAGATCTCATATTTAAAATCAATGAGCTTTTACTCACAAAAAAGGTTCCTGAGATAACGCAAAAAGATAAGACTTCTTTTTTGTATACGAAAACATCAAATAATGAATTTGAAAAAGTTTGCAAAAAGTTTGAACAGGCTGTCAATGCGCATCAATTTGGTGTGCTGCATACCATCGATATGAAACAAAAAATGACAGAAAAGAACGTTTCATTTGATTGCCAGTGCTTTATTTACGAAATTTGTAACCCTGTTCTGGCTAAAAAAGCATTAGATCATGAAATGAAAGTAGCTGCGGCATTGCCTTGTCGTGTGGCCATTTATGAAGACAATAAAGTTGTTACGATAACAACCATGAGGCCTGTAGAAACCATGGGGCTCTTTCAGGTGGAAGAACTGATGCCTCTAGCCAATGAAATTGAGCAAAAAATTATGAAGATGATCGACGATGCCATTGCCTAAGATGTCTCCAACATGACTATTAATAATGTGACAATTTTGTTCTCAAATTGACAAATCTGATAGTTCTTTATCAGAATGAATGTCGCATATTATCAACGACAAATAAACCACAAATATAATCAACAGGTTATGAGCGATTTTAATATGATGATTGGCATCATTGTTGCGTATATATATAGTGGAGATTAGTTGAAGGGTATGTGGGACTTTGAGAGAGTGATTCTCTGTTGGGAGATTAGATAACAAAGGAGACAACATGACAAAGAGAAAAGTCCTGATCGTAGACGATGAATACGATTTATCAGAAGTAACCTCATTTAGATTAGAAATCCAAGGGTATGACGTTCAGCGTGCCTACAATGGTTATGAGGGTGTTGAGATGGCAAAAACCTTTCAGCCCGACCTTATTCTCATGGATGTGCTCATGCCAGTCATGAACGGTTATGAGGCCTCAAAGATGCTAAAACAAGATGAGGCAACACGTAATATTCCTGTTATTGCTTTTACAGCGGCAAATGAAACATTGATTGGCCGTAAAACCATTCAGAGATCTGATGATGTTATTCTCAAGCCGTATAATATTGAGGACCTAGTGAGCAAAATCAATAATCTGATTCAATAATCACTTTAAATGATCACTACTCATATAATTCTCGTGCTAGACTTATTGCGTTCGTAACATTCAGATATCATTAGTAAATTAATATTCAACTTCCCCAGATAGCGCGCAACTTTTCCTAATAATAACCGATAATTAAGTATAACAAATACGATAGATTTATTTTGGGCCTTTTACAGGGTGATTGTGAGAGGTAAAAATGAATCTTGTTATGCATAATTTACTTTCCTTAAGTCCTGTTCTGGGTGCGCCTGTTTCTATGGGGGCAACTCTTCCTTCGCCCGGACAACAAACAAAAACAACTTATAGTCATGTTACAGATCTTGCGAGACGCGTGCCTTTTGTTCAGCCGAGACAGATTCACGCACGTGGTGAGCTATCGCGTTTTTTGCCTTCCTCATTAGGCACTTTGGCACCATCAGTTCTTTTGCTTGCAGGGTGTAGTGTTGTTCCAGAACCTGTTAGAGATATTGCAGCAGATGTCTATGATACGATGGGAGTCGGTTACTGCTTAGTGTGTGCAGCTTTTGTTTTGGGTGTTGCGGGTTTGCTCACCTTTGTTGCACATGAACATAAAATTAAAAAATATTTTCGCAACAGGGTGAAAACTCATTTTGCAGAAAAATATCTTAAGGGACTTGGGAATGACCGCGTAGAATTAATATGTCATGCTATGGATGATGTTAGTGGTAGTTCACAAAATCGAACTGTTGTTTATGAAAACGCAGAAAACTGGGTATTCACGCCAGCATTATTTGATGCCGTCTTATCAGAAGAAAATCTCAAACGTGACTATAGTCAGAATGTGTTTAGATCATTACTGACAGGCATGGGAAAAGGGCTTACCCAGGAGCGGGTAAAAAGAATTTTATCGATAGGTGTGAATTCAACTGATGAAAAAGTCAAAAGGTGTTGTTTATATTTGATTCATGAGGCGTCTCAAAGCGATGAACAACGGGACTGTATTAAGCAATTATTTTCGAATGTTCAGAATGCGAGACAATTAAAAAATCTCATGCAGGTTACCCCTCATTCGTCGTTTGAACAACTGTATCATATATCTAGTCTAGTTGGTTCTGCGTATTATAGGATTGATAGCAATTCCTCATGTCCTATGGATGAATGGATAGGAAGTGTTTCTTTTATTGGTATTAGTGGTTGGGTAACTGATGGCCCCTTATTAACTAAAGAACAGCTCACAAGATTAATGAGCTCTGTAGAGATGCTCAGCCAAATAGAGGATCATTCAGACTATCAACGCTTAATGTTCACTGATCGTTTGGTTGCCTTGGCGTGTCAAATGATGAGGTGTCTTGAAACCTATGATACGGGACTTTTACACAGATTTTTGACAATCTGTCAGGATAAGCGAGCCATGGGGGTGTGGCGTCAATATACGGTAAATGAGATTATTAAATGGCCTGACGCCATCAAACACCTGCATTTTGCTAATCCAGAGATCTATTCAGCACGCACTGTTGATTTATTTCTCGAATTACTCAAACCAGGAACTGTTTCACACAGATTTGTGCTAGAAGTGCTCTCTGATTTTGTGAGTATGTTTTCTAAAGAGCAGCTTGATCGTTTGTATTTGATTGTCAAAGGGGAAGGTTCTTTTCCAGATAATTTAGAGGCGATGGCTTTAAATATTTGTGTGCGTGTGCACTATGCATTGGCACATAGGGCACCACAGAAGGGCGTTTTACACGCGACAGCCTCATCATTAACAAGTGATGAACTCAAATTTGTCTTAGAAAAAATCCCTTTACTGGGTGAAGATGAAATAAAAAAACTCGTTTCATGGTTGATAGCTGTTATCAGGATTTCAGACCTTGACGTGACAGAGGAGCATAAGGTTCTTGTTGATAGAATTTATCAAGTTGATCAGGCTTTATTTAAGGCTTGTCCTGATTTGTTTATCTTACAAGCTCAAATCCATACGTTAAAATAATGAGACCATTATTACCCATCATCACCCCTATGCCTGGTCACATAACAACAGTAGGAACAGGTTTATCTGCTCTCAAGCCTGTTCAGGTGCAATCTGTTGGTGATGCTTTTGTGGCAGATGGTGGAAGCAGTGTGCCTGAAAGGTCTTCTTGTTTGCCAAAAGACTGGCAAAAGAATCTTGCTGAGAAGACGCTTTATCTTGGAGCCAATCAAACAGCACATGTTAATAAGAGAATCATTGAGAGAGTGATTAAATCCAATCAATTTTCAGATAAACAAAAAGCGTTCTTTTATTACCTGGGCACAGATACCAATGCACAAGGTGACGGTTTAAACCTCTATGATTTGTTACGAGTCGCTCGTAAGCACCCGCATAACAGACATTGGGTAGATCCTATTATTTCTGAGCAAGTACCTTATAATGAATTATTCGATGGTGCGAGATGTTATCTGCCTTATAAAGAAAATGCTTCATGGGTGTTTGCTCGAAAAACTGTTTTTGATTGTTTGGGAATTGATCCTAATACAGGGGAGCAAGCAGGTCAGATATCACACGTCACACCTGAATGGCAAAAAATCATGCACGTCATTGGTGATTTCTATGCCAAGTATCTTTCTGTTTTTCCTCATTATGCCACACCTTTTTATTTCATGATGGAACAGTGGTTAACAAATGGCTTTGGTCCTTTGCCAGAAGGATGGGTCAAGTCTGTTGCCAAGAAACTAGTGCTGTTAGAGAGGGGGAGGAACATCTTAGACATAAATCTGTGGAAAGATGATAAATTTGATAGGCACTTTTCTTGTTACCCTCATTTAAATACAGTTGTACGAGAATATTTTGGTCGTGAGTATGAATGTGATGTTACGATTGATGGTCCTGCTATAACGATGGAACAGAAAATAGAATTATTATTGGCATTGTGCTGGAGTAATAATCGTACATTGTTAGATAGTGTTGACAAGAATGCTTTGAATACCTGTTTGAATAGTCTAGACGAGCTGACGTTTATTCTTGAGCCAGCATTTTATACGAAATTACTAAAGTTTATTAATGGCTCACAAATCCCAAATGACTATCAAGTACGACTTATTGTTCATGTGTACAACAATTCTGCAGATTTCAAGCAATATGTTGATGAGAACTTTCCTAGAGATCCAGGAGATGGTTGGCACGCACAATGGTTATTTCATTGTATTGAATCGGAAACATTATTACCGCCATTAATTGATCTTGATCAGGAAGACATAACTGCTGTTGCGAGAAGTCTTTGTACCCAGATGCAAGGACTCAATTGTTTAGACTATGAGCCCCTTGCCTATGCTTTAGAAGCTAAGGGATATTTTCCTGGGTCTTTGGAAAATATTCCCAGACAATCCTTTGGTGCTATGTTGTTGCTCAGAAGACTTCCCATGGATGTTCCGCAAATTGGTAGTGAACAATTCCCACAGTCAACAACCTTGCCATTAGAGGCTGACACAGAGCCACAATATTTAAGGGTTGTTCATGAGTTTGAAAAGGTGATGCTATCTGTTGGTGATTGTAGATTGAGAGTCGATAGTTATTATCAAGCTTCTGAGAAAATACCCTTGTGGCCAAAACAAGGCTCAGGAAGACAAATCACTTTAACAGCTGAAGGCTTTGTGAACAAAGCTGTTCCTGAATTCATTCCTTTTAGAAGGCAAGTGGCTATTAGTGGATCTTATCTTTTTGATTTTGTTAATAATCAAACGGACTCAATGGAACAAGTCATACACATGGAAAGTGCTCCTGGAGAACATGATGTATGGGATGAAGCACATTATGGATTCCCCGCTCTTGCTTCAAGAGGAGACTATGAGTTCAAGATGAAATACGGGGCACGTGCTTCTGTTGTTGTAAAACTAAATCAAGTTAATATTAAAGATGCTACGAATATTGCAGGAAGTGCCCAAATAAAATCCAGCATCCCACGCAAATTATTATGGCCGTGGTTAGAAAAAATCTTACTCGTGTATGCTCGTAAACAAGGGTGGCGGCATCCTACTAAAATACAAATAAAGGATTATAAAAAGTGGATTGAAGCGGTGCAGGAAGTGATTCAAGAGAACTTTGCGTATCGAGAAGATTTAAGTACTGATCTCATGCACGAGGCCTTTAGGCAAGGTTGGGATGGTTCCGCGCAACAACTGTGGCAACATGCGCACCATTCTAGAAGAGTGCCTTCAGGCAAGCTTGCTATTGGTTCTGATGCGGAACAGAGTTTGATTGCTGTGGAGCTCATGCGGTATTTTGGGGTTTCTTGTGAATACGCCTTTGGTATTAGGGTGCCTCGAGATTTTGAAGGAAAGATGGGAGCAGAGGAGATAACCGCCATCATGCATTGCCAACCCCTTGTACATGGGCAACGCTCTGATGATGAGTTTGTTGAGTACACACTAACACTTCTTCAACAGCGTGAAGATGATGATCCTGTTGAAAAACCCAAACCGACAAATTTTAAGCGATTAGAGGCTCAGAGTAAATCCTGGCTCAGGCGGTTTGCTAATGCTGCTTTGCTTGCTGGTGGGCTTGTTTTGCTTAAATCGTGTGTCGATGTTGTTCCTCAAATTCCTCTTCTATTAAGTGGTGGGGATTGGACGAGTGATATGGGATTTGATTTTTCTGGCGGTGCATCCTTTATGGGAGGTGGTGAGAATAAACCGCATTACCAGCCATATCCTGGTCAGGCAGATAATCCTTGGAGCGAAGACGATATATCGCGGCAGCAAGCAGCCTATCGTGTTGAGCCTGTATATGATGCTCCCATGCCTGTGTATTTAGGCGCGCGCTTTATTTATGATTTTTCAGGACTTGATGCTATTAGTAATGATTATCTTCATGACTTGACGAACCCTGAGATGGCTAGCGGGATTTCCTTGGCTGCTTTAGAAATACATCCCAATAAAAACTTTTTTGATTTATTATCTCAGATACCAAGACCAAGAACCATGATAGGCTATCATGTGACAGGTCCTTACCATAGTGTGCCTCGTGCTGAGGTTATGCCTGCATTTGAAATGTCTCGTAAACCTCATCAGGGACGTGAAAAAGTTGATCCAAAACTTTTAGAGGTCAATGTTCCCATAGATTTAATTGAACAGGATTATGACTTATCAGAAGCAAGAGGTTTGTCTATCGAAGAAAAAATTAACTGGGTTCAAACTCAAATTAGTGAAAGCATGATCTATGATACTAAACCCAATTTAGATCCAGAGCATGTTGCTTTTGTAAAGGATTGGGATTTTGATAATCCTGATCAACTGATACAGTATTGGGAACACATTCATGATGCCAGTCGAGAAATTACGGATAAGCATCCAGGCCAATGCAATGAGATTGGTTTTACAGCCGTGCAGCTTGGCCGTGCCTTAGATATACCCATGATATTTAGTTTTGGTTATCTTGTTCACGAAGTAGAACCACAATTAGGGTATACGAGTATGCCTCATAACCAACCACTAGTCGTGTGGACAGATGAGAGTGGTCATGAGCGCATGTATCCTATGATGTTGCCAACGGATAATTTTGATCGACAACAAACTGAGCAAAAGGAATCTCAGATGCCGCAAACAAGTTATGGCATATTTCTGTTTATGTTATCTCTTTTATACTGGGCAGAAAGACGTCGCTTGAAAAAAAGAAATGATGTTGCTTTTGTCATCAGCCGTGTTTTGGGAAAAGGGGATGATAGTGAAGAGAGTACCATGGAGGATGTTAATGCTGTTTATAAAGAGCTTATTCGCGAAATCCCCATAGATAAGATGACACCTCTTCGTTTGCGTCAGAGTGGGTTTAGGGCTCCTGAAACAGGAAAAGCAAGTGTGCTAAATGAAGTTATGGCCTTTATGGCTCACGTTGTACGTGAACAACCCAGAGGAAAGCAAAAACCAGATATTTCAGATTGGGATGGGTTTTTACGCAATAGTTTTTATACAGGAGAGTGGCGTTTTACAGGCAACAGCAACCCACCACTATTTACTGAAAAGCAGCTTGGTGATCGGTTACAAAAGAGATGTGCTGGTTATGCGGAGAAAATGAGAGAGCTTTTAGATAGCTCTACTCATGGCTTGAGTGAAGAGGCTCATGCAATGGCTCATGATGTGGTTGAAATGTATTTGAGTCATGAACGACCAGAAATAGACGTGATTTATGATGATTGATAGTAAACTTACCTGAGAATATCTTCTACCATCTCCATAACAAACCGTTGGGCATAGTTTGGCAAAAATGTCATGCGCCAGATGGCGCCGATTTTTCTTGTGGGTTTTGGCTTTGAAAAGGGAATGAATTTCAAAGAGGAATACAGGGAACGATTCACAGCGATTTTAGGAACAAGGGTCATGCCCACATTAGCGGCTGCTAAATTCATGACAGAGACAAGGCTGGATCCTTCAAACAGTATATGAGGATTGGCGTGATGTGTGGAACAAAATTCTAAGGCTTGATCACGAAAACAATGGCCTTCTTGTAACATCAAGACATCTTGATCTAACATCTGCTTGATGTTGATGGTTTCTTTCTTTGCCAGGGCATGTTCTTTTGAAACACACACAAAAAATTCTTCTTCACCCAACTCTTTTGAGACCAAGCTGTGATCATCAATTGGTAAGGCGAGTATGCCCATGTCAAATTTACCAGACTTGAGATGATCAACTAAAACTGATGTGGTCTCTTCAAATAATTCTAGCTTTAAGTCAGGGGCCTTTTTCTTTAATTTATTGAGAAGAGGGGGTAGTATATAAGGGCCAATTGTTGGGATAAAGGCAATGCTGATTTTGCCTTTTAAGGCGTTTTTTGATTCTTTTATTTCTCGCTCTCCTTCGCTCAGTGTGTCTAGAGCTTTGATGGCATAGCTCACAAATGTTTGACCTTGGCTTGTGAGGCGAACATTGTGTGGCGACCGTTCAAAAAGAGGTTGGCCCAGTTCGTCTTCCAGTTTTTTAATTTGTTGGCTTAAGGTTGGCTGCGTAATGCCAACTCTTTTGGCTGCCCGAACAAAGTTTAATTCTTTAGATAGAGCGACTATGTAGCGTAATTGTTGGAGTTCCATGATTTTAGTACCGAAGTACCAGAGTACCAGAGTATATATCTCTTCTACTCTGGAACTTTGGTACTTCTGCACTTCGGGACTAATGACTATAGGTTGTGACTATAGTATATATCATTACAATCGATTTCACAAATAATAAAAGATCATATAATATACAAGTATAATGAGGAATTTATATTTTAATTAACTAAAATTTAATCCGCCTTCGTCTCGATTCTCAAGACTTTGGCGCGATTAATCCCGTCACAGAAAATCTGTGACGAGATCAAGGAGTAAAGAAATGTTAGAAAATAAAGAAGGTCAAACAGTACCAAATGTAACGTTCAAAGTGTTTAACAATGGTGAATGGACTGATGTCACAACAGATTATCTTTTTAAAGGTAAGAACGTTGTGCTTTTTGCTCTGCCTGGAGCTTATACACCCACCTGTTCATCAACACATTTACCACGTTACAATGAATTAGCCCCTGTTTTAAAAGCTAATGGTGTTGATAACATTATTTGCTTATCTGTGAATGATACTTTTGTGATGAATGCCTGGGCTAGAGACCAACATTCTGACAACATCACACTCATTCCTGATGGAAATGGTGAGTTTTCAGAAAAAATGGGTCTATTAGTTGATAAAACAGCTATTGGTTTTGGTAAAAGAACATGGCGTTATTCTATGTATGTTGAAGATGGCAATATTAAGAAAATGTTTATCGAGCCAGAACAAGATGGTGATCCTTTTGAAGTTTCTGATGCCGATACAATGCTTAACTACCTTTATCCCAATGCAGAAAAACCAAGCCGCGTTACTGTGTTCACACGCGTTGGTTGCCCACACTGTGCGCGTGCAAAATCTCTTTTGAGTGATAACAGCCTATCTTATGAAGAAATCACCATAGGACCAGAAGTGACTCAAAGCACATTGCAAGCAGTAGCCAATACAACAGCGACACCTCAAGTGTTTATTGATGGCACGCTTGTTGGTGGTGCTGATGAGTTGGAGAAATGGGTTAATTCTAGATAAATTTTAGCGTCGCACGTCGCATGTCGCACGTCGCACGACTTCGTACAATGTACAGTGTCGTGAGACGTGAGACGTGAGACGCGAGACGTGGTGAGACAAACCATGAAACAATACAACGTAGCCATCATAGGTGCCGGGACAGTCGGATTATCTGCTAGAAAAGAAGTTGCTAAGAAAACTGATAACTATGTTGTTATTGATTCTGGCGCTTTAGGCACCACCTGTGCGCGTGTGGGGTGCATGCCCTCAAAGGTTCTTATCCAAACAGCCAATGATTTTCATCGGCGGCATGTTTTTTCCCAAATGGGTATTGATGGTGCTGATCATCTGAAGATTGACGATGAAAAAGTCATGACTCATGTACGCTCTTTGCGTGATCGTTTTGTTTCAGGTGTGATTAAAGATATTGAATCCTGGCGAGAAGGGCATCTCATTCAAAAGCGAGCCCGTTTTATTGATGCCCATACCTTGGATCTTGAGGGTGAGGTCATCAAAGCAGATAAAATTATTATTGCTACGGGTTCACGACCTGTGATGCCTGGTCCCTGGCAACAGTATGGAAAGTATTTTATCGATACAGATCATTTTTTTGAATTAGAGGCCTTGCCAGATACGATTGCCGTGATTGGTTTGGGCGTGATTGGTTTAGAATTGGGGCAAGCCCTAAGTCGTTTGGGTAAGAAAATAATCGGTATTGATATGAAGCAAAATTTTGGCATTTTGACAGATCCTGAGATTAAAAATTATGCTCAAGAAATATTTTCCCAAGAAATGGAACTCCATTTTACAGGTGCGGATATTGTCGGTGAAGGCGAAAAGGGGCTTCTTGTAAAATCAGGGGAACATCAGTGGGAATTTGAAAAAGTTTTTCTAACCATGGGACGCCGACCAAACGTGGATAATCTCGGGTTAGCAGAAATTGGTGTGCCTCTTGATGAGC
>Ga0233437_1003772_pt1 | contig 19144 bp, 19 predicted proteins | sample SI_122_August201_FD_182714 | JGI IMG/M metagenome (GOLD analysis project Ga0233437, IMG submission 182714) | Seawater microbial communities from Saanich Inlet, British Columbia, Canada - SI_122_August2016_200_MG | ecosystem: Environmental > Aquatic > Marine > Inlet | place: Canada: British...
AAGATGTGTGAGAGTTACAACCTTCAATATGGAACAAACTTTATATCTGTAATGCCTACAAACCTATATGGACCAAATGATAACTTTGATCTAGAAACATCTCATGTGTTACCAGCCCTTTTAAGAAAAATGTATGAAGCAAAAATAAATAATACACCTCAAGTAGAAATATGGGGTAGCGGAAAACCAAGAAGAGAATTTCTTTACTCAGAAGATATGGCAGATGCTTGTGTGTTTATCTTAGAGAATAGAGATTTTGTGGATCTAAAATCCCATACCCCTGTTGCTAAAGCAAAAATTGGGTGTAATGATACTTATAATAAAGATCAAACAGAGATACGTAATACACATATAAATATAGGTACAGGTGTAGATATATCTATAAAAGAGTTAGCCCTTACAATTAAAAATATAGTTGACTACAAAGGTGAATTATATTTCAATGATACCAAACCAGATGGAACAATGGTTAAACTAACTGATCCATCAAAACTTAACTCTTTAGGATGGAAACATAAAGTTGAACTTGAAGATGGTATAAGAACTATGTATGAATGGTATTTGAAGAGCAATAAAAAAGGAGAAAAGTAAATGAAAGTATTATTATTAGCAGGTGGATTTGGTACAAGGTTAAGTGAAGAGACAGATACAAGACCAAAACCAATGGTAGAAATAGGTGCTAAGCCTATTTTATGGCATATTATGAAAACATATTCTCAATATGGATTTAATGATTTTGTGATTTTACTTGGATATAAAAGTTATTATATCAAAGAATATTTTGCAAATTATTTTTTACATCAAAGTGATGTAACTATAGATATACAAAGTGGTAAAATGGAAATTCATAATAATTCAAGTGAACCATGGAAAGTAACATTACTTGATACTGGTCTAAATACTATGACAGGTGGAAGAGTTAAGCGAGCATCAGAACATATTGGAGATGAGCCTTTTATGTTAACTTACGGGGATGGAGTTGCAGATATAAATATAGAAGAATTAGTAAAGTTTCATAAATCTCATGGAAAAGCCATGACTATGACATCTTCTCAACCAGCAGGTAGATTTGGTGCATTAAATATTGATGATAATAATCAAGTTCACGAGTTTAAAGAAAAACCAAAAGGTGATGGAAATTGGATCAATGCAGGTTATTTTGTATGTGAGCCTAAAGTATTAGATTATATTGTAGATGGAGATTCTACTGTATTTGAACAAGATCCATTACAAAATCTTGCAAAAGATGGTGAAATATTTACATATAAACATGAAGGCTTTTGGAAACCAATGGATAGCTTAAAAGATAAACATGATTTAAATAATATTTGGGATAAAGGTGATGCTCCTTGGAAAGTATGGTAATGCAAAACCTCTTTTCTGGAATTTATAAAGGTAAAACTGTATTAGTTACAGGACATACTGGATTTAAAGGTTCTTGGTTAGTTTACTGGCTGAATAAAATGGGTGCTAAAGTTATTGGATATTCTCTAGAAGCTCCAACTAAACCAAATCATATTGAACTTTTAGATTTAGATATTATTTCTATTATAGGTGATATAAGAGATTTAGATAAATTAAATCGAGTTTTAAAACAATACAATCCTGATATTGTATTTCATCTTGCAGCTCAACCACTTGTACGGCTTTCTTATGAAAATCCTATAGAAACATATGAAACAAATGTTATGGGTACTTTAAAAGTATTTGAAGCATGTAGAACTAATGGTGTACATGCTATAGTAAATATTACAAGCGATAAAGCTTATGATAATCAAGAATGGATATGGGGATATAGAGAAAATGATCCAATGGGTGGATATGATCCATATAGTTCATCAAAGGGTTGTGCTGATTTATTGGTTAATTCATATAGAAATTCTTATTTTAATGTTAAAGAGTATAAGCAAACACACAATACACTGATAGCATCTTGTAGAGCTGGTAATGTGATAGGTGGTGGAGACTGGGCAACAGATAGGCTTATTACAGATATTATGTTATCAGTATCTCAAAATAAAAAAGTGAATATAAGAAATCCATATGCGACAAGACCTTGGCAACATGTTCTTGAACCTCTTAGTGGTTATTTAAATATTGGACAAAAACTTCTTGAAGAAAAAGTAGAATTTTCTGATGCTTGGAACTTTGGACCATCTGATGAGGGAAGCATCACAGTAGAAGAAGTTGTAAAAAATGTAAAAAAGCATTGGGATAGTATAGATTATGAAATAAATAGAGACACCAAACAACTACATGAAGCAAATCTTTTAAAACTAGATTGCTCTAAAGCACATATACTTTTAAAATGGAAAGATGTTTGGGATAGTGACATGACTTTTGAAAAAACTGTAAATTGGTATAAATCTTATTATGAGAATAATAAAATAACTTTAACTAAAAATGATTTAGAATCATATGTAAAAGATGCTAAAAAATATAATATAGAATGGGCAAAATAAAGTTATGACTATATTAATTTCAGGTGCTACAGGATTTTTAGGAAGTTATTTATTTAAATCATTTATCAAAAATGGTTATAAAATAATAGCATTAAAAAGATCTACATCAAATGATTATAGAATAAAAGATGATTTAGATAAATGTATTTACTACGATATTGATAAAATTGAACTCAAAACTATATTTAAAAAACATAAAATTAATATTGTTATAAATACAGTTACAAATTATGGACGACATGATAAAAGTATATTATCTATAGTAGATACAAACTTAATATTTGGTTTAAAATTATTAGAAGAATCAATATCTAATAATATTGAAGCATATATTAATACGGATACATTATTAGATAAAAGTATTAATTCATATGCTCTTTCTAAATCACAATTAGTAGATTGGATGAAAATATCATCAACTCAAAATACTAAAATGATAAATATAAAAATTGAACATATGTATGGAACTTTAGATGATGAAAATAAATTCATTTATTGGATTATAAATCAAATTAAGAATAATGTTCAACAAATAGATTTAACAAGTGGCATACAAAAAAGAGATTTTATTTATATCTCAGATATAGTAAGTGCTTATGAGCTAATTATTTTAAATATAGATAAAATTAATAACTATGAAGAGTTTGAATTAGGTAATGGTAAATCTACTGAAGTTAAAATATTTGTAAATATGATTTTCAAAGAATTGTCAAAATTACAAACTATACATACAGATTTAAACTTTGGTGCCATAAGTTATAGAGATAATGAAAATATGAATATGATAGCTGATATCTCAAAACTAAAAAAACTTGGATGGCAAGCAAAAATATCAATAGAAGATGGAATAAATAAAATAATAAATGGAGATAACAATGACTAAGCAAGAAGAATTAAAACAAGAGATACTGGATAAAACAAAAGAATATTATGAGTTGGTGCATAAACCACAGCAAGAAAAGAAATTTATAGATGGTGAAAGTAGAGTAAATTATGCAGGCAGAGTATTTGATGAAAAAGAAATGCAATATCTTGTAGATAGCTCTCTTGATTTTTGGCTGACTTATGGGGACTATTCTAAAAAGTTTGAGAAACAATTATCTGAATATCTAAATGTAAGATGGACATTTTTAGTAAATAGTGGTAGTTCTGCTAATCTTTTAGCATTTTATACTCTTACTTCGCCACTTTTAAAAGAGAGACAAATAAAAAGAGGAGATGAAGTTATAACCGTTGCAGCATGTTTTCCTACTACTATATCACCTATAGTTCAATACGGAGCAGTGCCTGTATTCGTAGATATGGAACTTACTCATGTAAATATGGATGTAACACAACTGGAACTTGCACTAACTCCTAAAACAAAAGCTATTATGATAGCTCATACTCTTGGTAATCCATTTGATATTAAATCTATAAAAGAATTCTGTGATAAACATAACCTTTGGCTTATAGAAGATAACTGTGATGCTCTTGGAAGTATGTATGATGGAAGACTCACTGGAACTTGGGGAGATATAGGAACAAGTAGTTTTTATCCTCCTCATCATATGACTATGGGTGAAGGTGGAGCAACATATACAGACAATCCACTTCTTCAAAAGATCATGCTTAGTATGAGAGATTGGGGAAGAGATTGTTGGTGTGAGAGTGGTGTTGATAATACTTGTAATTCAAGATTTTCTAAGAAATTTGGAGATTTACCAAAAGGTTATGATCATAAATATGTATATTCTCACTTTGGTTTCAATCTAAAAGTATCTGATATGCAAGCAGCAGTAGGTGTAGCTCAACTTGAAAAATTTCCTAAATTCGTAGAAAAAAGAAAAGAAAATCACAAAAGATTATTAGATGGACTAGTAGGATTAGAAAAATATATATCTATTCAAAAAGCAACTCCAAATTCAGACCCTAGTTGGTTTGGGTTTCTAATGACAGTAAATGATGATATGAAGTTTACACGAAATGATATGTCAATATTTCTTGAAAATAATAAAATTCAAACAAGAAATTTATTTGCGGGGAATATTTTAAGACATCCATTATTTGATGAGATGGAAGAAAATATTGATTATAGAGCTATTGGTAAATTAGCAAATACAGATAAGATTATGAATGATAGTTTTTGGATAGGACTATATCCAGGAATGGGTGACGATGCTATAGATTATATGATTAAAAAAATTAGAGATTTTTGTAAAGATGAATAGATTTATTACATTTTCAATACCAACATATAATAGAGGAAATAAATTATTCTTATTATTATCAATTTTACTAACCGAAATTAAGAACTCAAAATATAAGGATGAAATAGGAGTTTTTATTAGTAATAACGGTTCAACTGACAATACAAAAGAAGTTATAATAAATTTTAAGAAACAATTTATAGAGGCTGGAATATTTTTTGAATACGATAATATTAGTATCAATAAAGGAATGGATTCAAATTATTTAAATATGATTAAAAAACCAAAATCTGATTATATTTGGTTTTTTTCTGATGATGATATTCTTTATCAGAATAAGATTGATGGTTTGATTTTTTCAATAAAAACACACATGCCATCTGTTTGTAATTTTTCTTTTTTACAATATCCATATACAGATAAAAGACATAGATATATTGACTTTAAAGAGAGTAACTATACAGATATTATTCAATATCCAAAGATTGTTAGTACAAAAATTACTGCTTGTATTATAATGACAAAGCATATTAAGAAATATACTATCGATGATGATATTGTTTTAGGTAGTCATTGGGCTTATATACCTTTTATTTTTTCAAATTTATTAGAAGATAATAAACTATTAATTTACCCATATATTGTGGCTGGTTCTGATGAAGAATATACAAATTTAAGGTATGATCCTGTTGTCTTTACCTACCTATATGCTTTAATTGAATTCATTTATAATAAATATGAGAAAAATAATGAATTTAAACAATCTAATATAGTTAAACCTATTCCACTTTTTACAGATATAAGTTTTTTAGGAAAATTTATTATAAATGAAATTTATTTAGATAACGACATTGTTACTAATATAAAAATTAGAATTAAAAAATCACTTAAAAATTATACAGTATGGTTAAATCCAAGGCTCTATAAACATCTTATTAAACTACTGATTTGTTACTTTCAATATAAAATAAAAAGTAAATAGTATGTCATTAGAACTAAATAATAAAATAAAAATAAATACATACAAAAATGCTACTTTTCAAGTAATATCAATATTAGTTGGTTTTTATATTTATCCATTATTGGTTGGATATATGGATGATATTGTTTTGGGTGTTTGGTTTACTCTATTATCTATTGCTTCTTGGTTTATGATATTGGATCTAGGAATATCTCATGGGCTGAGAAATAGATTAACAGAATTAATTGTAAGAAATAAGATAAAATTATCCAAGGCATATTTAAGTTCTACTTACTATTATTTCTCATTATTTTTGCTTGTGATACTTCTAGTCTCAAGTATAGGTATATATTTTTCTAATTTATATTATATCTTTAATGTTACTGAAGATATTGTGCCTGATTTGAATTTAGCAGTTATTATTATATTAATAACTATTATTACTAATTTATTTTTTACGATTAACTATAGTTTGTCAAATGCTTTACAAAATGCATCATTTGTTAATTTTAGAAATATGTTATTTAATCTTAGTATGATTATTATGTTGCTTATTATGATTTTTATAATGGAAGGAAGTTTATTAGGCTTATCAATACTTTTTTTACTATCTAATACATTTATAAATATATTCTCAACATTATTTTTATATAAAAGAAATTTACATTTTATTCCATCGATAAAACTTATCTCATTTAAATTATTTAAATCAAATTTAAAATTAGGTTTGTCATTTTTTCTAATTAATATTTCAGCTATTATCATGTTTTCAACAGATACATTGCTAATAAGTCATTTGCTTGGACCAGAACATGTTATCTACTATGCTCTAACACTAAAAGTATTTATTGCATTTACAATGGTACAAGGTTTTTACATTGGTCCATTATGGTCTGCCTATTCTGCAAAGTATTTAGAAAAAGATTTTGACTGGATACAAAAAACAATTAAAAAATCCTTACTCATAACTCTATTCTTATATTTATGCATACTGATAACAATTTCAGTATTTAATCATATTCTAAATATTTGGATTGGAAATAGTGATTATTATAATTTTGATTTAATCGTAGCAATTGCAATTTATGTATCAGTAAGGCTTTGGAGTAGTAATTTTTCCACTTTACTAAATGGTCTTAGTCTAACACATCTACAATTAAAGACATCTATTGCTGCTACACTATTAAATATACCATTATCAATTTATTTAGTTAAATATACAAGCTTAGGTATTGCAGGTATTGCCTACGGAAGTGCAATTTCATTAAGCATATTCGCAGTAATAGCACCTTTTTATACATATAAAATATTAAAGAGAGAATCTTATAAATGAAAAAAATAAATTTGTTCAATAACCCCCGCATAGACTCCATATTAATTTGGGGTCATGGAATGAAAGATTTCCGAAATATTCTAAATGACATAAGAGAAAATAAAGATTTTAATATCATTAAAATTCATAAGCATAAACCAAATAGTATTAAAAAGTTTGTAAAAGCTATGTATTCTTTTGATTATGCTCCATTTTGGCATCTTAAATCAAAGACTAAATATCTTATGAAAACTCCTATTGAAGTTTGTTTTATATTTGTAGAAAATTTGAATCCTGATGAAGATTATTTAGATGTAAATAGTTTTAGGCACAAAGAGTCTATGACATTAAAAAAGTTCAAAGAAGAGTTAAGAGATAAATACAATCTATATGAAAATGGTAAACGAACTCACAATCATGTGATACATGCAACAGATTCACAAGATCAAACAAGCCATATGTTACATTATTTAGGATACGAGCAAGGTGTTGAACTATTTGATAAGCCAACTAAAATAATTGATATGCCTTATTATTTAAAAGGATATAATAAGTTTAATTTTATAGTTTTAGATATAAAAAATATTTATTGTAATATTATAGATGGTAAATCATGGGATGACTTTAATTCAAATACTGTAAAAGTTCAAGAAAGTCCACAATATCTTGGATTAACTAAAGATATGAAAATATATGAAAATTATATAGATAAATATTTAGGTGGTCCACTTCAAGAAAATTACAATTTAGATAGATATAGAAAACTAAGTGATAATTTTGAGTATTTAAAAGCACCTTATGAAACATCATTTGTGTTAGTAGAAAAAATTGATGGAAAATTTATAATTTTAGATGGATTGCATAGAGCATGTAATCATATAAGTCATGAACATAAGGAGATAAAAGTATGTCAGATATCAAGATAGAAAGATTTTTAGATTTATCAAAAATATTTAAAAAGTTAGAAGATAAAAGCTATTGTATTATTAAAATACCTAATGTATTTCCATCGTATGATATTGGTTCTGATTTGGATATATTTTGTTATAATGTACAAGATATAGCTAAAATCATATTATCAAATATTCAAGAGCTTATAACGACTGATTTAAAAATTGGAATTACAGATAATAATACTCAAATTTATATAGACATAATAAAGAATGATAAAATTCATTTTAGATTTGACTTGTATGGCACATTGCCTTATTATAAAAATGTAAATATTAAAGAAGCTTTCTTCTCGTCAGTAATAGAAAATAGTCAAATTATAAAGTTTGATAATACTAATATATCAGTACCATCTAATATAGATGAAGCGATACTTAGATATATAGAATATCAAGAATGGTATGCTCAAAGACCAGATAAGATAAAACATATAAAATATCTTGAGGATAAAATAGAGACTCAAGAGATAGATATAAATAAGATGTTTGACAAGTTACATTATTATATTACTATCCCTGATGTGTCAGAAGATAGAATTGTATCATCTATTGATAGTATAAGATATGTACAATATTTGTATGGCAATATTAAAAAAGTTATAAAGTATATTCAGGTTAATGGGATGAAGAAGACTTTTGATAAGATTAAAAGTAAAATAATAAAGTAAGGAGTAAATAAATGGGATTAAATTTATCAGCAGAACAAAAATCAATAGTAAAGATTTTTAATAGTATATCCGTATATATAATACCAGCATATCAAAGATCTTATTCATGGGATATAGATAAGTGTTCAATTCTTTGGGATGATTTAGAATATACTCTTGAACAATCTTCTACGGATGGATATTTTCTTGGAAATATTGTAATTGCTAAAAGTGATGATAGTGATGAACTTGATGTTGTAGATGGACAGCAAAGATTAATCACACTAACTTTATTATTAAAAGCATTATCATTTTTTGATAAAGAGAATGATGATATTAAAGAATCTATGTTAAGACAAGATAGAAGAGATAAAACAAATACAAAGCAAGTAATTAGAAGCTATGTATTTGAACAAAACGATAATGAGTATCTAAAAAAATATATAAAAGAAGAAGATGCTAAAAAAATAATAGCTGATAATAATAAAAATATTTTTGCTACTAATTTTACATTTTTTTACAATAAGTTAGAAGAGTTTAATAAAGATAAAAATATTAGTAACTTTTCAGATTTTTTATTAGATAAAGTCTATATGTTGCCTATTGTTGCTAGAGGTGAAGATGAATCAACTGCAAATGAAAAAGCTTTGATGATTTTTGAAACGCTTAATAATAGAGGAATGGAATTAAGTGATGCAGATATATTTAAATCGCAATTATATAATTCAGCTTTAAATGATAAAAAACAAAATGAATTTATAAAAGAATGGTTAGAATTATCAGAATTTTGTAATGAAATAGATATAAGTATAGTTGACTTATTTAGATCCTATATGCATATTATTAGAGGTGAGACAAGTGATATTGGGAAAGAGATAGGATTAAGAGTCTTTTTTACAAAAGTTCACCCTCTGAAGAAAAAAGAATATTCTCTAGTATCGCAAGACTTATATAAAATAGCACTAACTTTTCAATATAATAATCTAGTATATAATAATAATGAGCCAAATAAAAAACTTGTAAAATGGATACAAGTACTAAGTGAATATAAAATACAATATGTCAAATATGCAATCATAACTTATATATATAAGAATTCTACAGTAGATGATGATAAGTTGATATTATCAAATGAAAAAGAATTAGAAACATACTTAATACATTTAATAAGATTTTCATACTTTTATGGCTCAACAACAAAAACTAAATTTAAGTTTTATGAAATAATATCTTTAATCATGAATGGAAAAGAATTTAAATTTAAGATACCACATGCAAGAGAATATGATTATTTAGGTAGTTTAAAAAATGGTTATATACTTTTAGCAAATTATTTAGATGATAATCAAGATCCGATATATCCTTATAAATTTGATAAAATATTATATCAAACAGATGTAAAGAGTTTAGATATAAATTGGAAGAATAAAGAGTATTATAATTATGGTGAAACAATAGGAAATTTGTTGTTATTAGAATTTACTAAGAAAAGAAAAGATTTATTAAAAAGGATTGATAGTTATGAAAAATCGATAATTATCGATACTTCTAAGCTTTCTTCACAACTTAATAAGTGGACTTATAAAGATTATAGAGAAAGACATAAAGTACTTATAGAAAAAATAAAAATATTTATAGAAGATAATGATGCAATATATTCATAAAATAAGTATTAGTAATTTTAAGTATTTTATAGATGAAACTATAAATATAAAAGAGAATAGTAATGCCTTAATATACGGTGAAAATGGAAGTGGTAAAAGCTCTTTATATTTCGCATTAAGATATGGTGTATATAAAGAGTTTTTAGATATAGAGGAATATAGTAATATTAATATTTCTGACACTCCTAGTGTGTTAATAGAACCTGAAATAGTTAGTCATAAAAATTATTATTTTTTAAACCATTTAAAGTTACAAAAAGTTATGGAAAATAATGATTTATTTAGCAATATTGAAAACATATTTTCTTTAGACTTCTATTATTTGTTTAAATATACTTTGGATAAATGCAGTGAAATAGATGACTTGATTCAAGAAGATAATGATAATGACACGGCTATACAAACTTTAAAAAGTGATATAAATGAAGAATTAGGAAATATACTTGAAAGTATAAAGGCAGAAGCAAATGTCATTATAGAGAAATTTGAAGAGAGTTTTCAAATAGATTTTGAGATTGAAGATTTACTTATTAATACTGGGAATAGAGGTATTGAATCTTTTTCTAAACCAATAATTAAAATTATAGATAGTCAAAATAGTACATTGAATCTAAATAATTATTTAAATGAAGCAAAGACTAAAACAATCTCATTGGCGATATATTTTGCAATGATAAAATTAAATTCAAATGATGCGACCCCAGAAGATTTTAAACTGCTTGTATTGGATGATTTTTTACTTAGTTTTGATATGGGAAACAGAAGCTTTATAATGAAATATATTTTTGATGAATTTAGTGAATATCAAAAAATTATATTAACTCATAACTTATTGTTTTATAATCTTGTAAATAAAATTGTTCTTAGTAGAGATGAAGATAGTGAGTGGCAAGAGATGAAGCTCTTTCCTAGGCTAAATCAAGATGGCACAAGTGAAGCAAAAATATATGAAAATAATATACAATATTTAGATAAAGCAGATAAAGAGTTAAAAAAACCTAATCCTGATTTAGAAATAGTAGGTAATAATTTAAGAAAATCACTTGAAAAGGTTTTATGCGAGATTACTATTTTTCTTGAAATTGGAAGTATTCAACTAAATGATGTATTGAAAAATATCAAAAGAAATAATAATTATACAATTGATGGGCAATCAATAGATATAGAAAATTTAAATAAAATATTAAGAGATAGTCAGTTTTATAAAGATATAGCATTGAATAGTTCATCACATAGTAATGATTATGATTTATATAAAAATGAATTAGTAGCAGCTATGACTAATATAAAAGAAGTTGCAAGAATATTTAAAGATGTAAAGAATGGAAACTTATGATTACAGTTAGATTAAATGGTGGACTAGGTAACCAAATGTTTCAGTATGCTATGGCTAAAGCATTGGCATCACACAATAATACAAAATTAGTATTAGATACAAATGAATTTGATACTTATGATTTAAGAGATTTAGAACTTGATAAATATAATATAAAAGCAGAAGTAATAAATAAAAATTATGTATTAAAAAAGATAATTAAAAAATTAAGATTAGATAAACTATTTCCTACTTATTATGTAGAAAAAAGTTTAAAATATGATTCTAATATTAAAGATTTGAATAATGATATATATTTAGAAGGGTATTTTCAAAATGAGAGATATTTTTTAGATATTAGAGATGAGTTATTAAAAGATTTTACTATTAAAGATAGTTTGTCTTCATACACACAACAAATAGAAAAAGAAATATTTGATGAAGATGTATCAGTATCATTGCATATAAGAAGAGGTGATTATATTTCAGATACAAATACAAATAATGTTCATGGGACTTGTGATTTAGAATATTATAAAAAAGCAATGAATCTTATGAAAGGTAAATATAATAATATTAAATATTTTATCTTTTCAGATGATATATCTTGGGTAAAAGATAATCTAAAAATATTAAATGCAATTTATATAGATAGTAAAGAAAAAAGAATACCACATGAAGATATTTATCTTATGAGTTTATGTAGTCACAATATCATAGCAAATAGTAGTTTTTCTTGGTGGGGTGCTTGGTTAAATAGAAATAATGATAAGGTTGTTATTGCTCCAGAAAGATGGTTTATTGATGAGAAGATGTATGAACAATCTAGTGAAATAGTTTCTAAAAGTTGGTTAAAAATATGAATGCTATTCCTATTATTTCGGTTGTTATGCCTGTTTATAATGGTGGTATTTACTTAGAAGAAGCTATAGATTCTATATTAAATCAAACATTCACAGATTTTGAATTTATAATTTTAGATGATGGATCGACAGATGATAGTTTGTCTTTAATCAAAAAATATGCAAGTAAAGACGATAGAATAGTTATTATAACTAGGGAGAACAAAGGTCTTGTGTATACTTTAAATGAAGGGATTGAGAAGTCGAAGGGTGACTATATAGCGAGAATGGATGCTGATGATATAAGTCTACCAGAAAGATTTGAGAAACAAATAGAGTTAATGCAAAAAGAAAATATTGATATTTGTGGATGTAATTTTATTAAAATCAATGAGAAGGGGAAAGTGATTTCAAAAAAATACCTCTCAACATCAGTTTTATTGAATAAATTTATTTTATGTAGAACTGTACCTTTTGCACATGGATCTGTGATGATTAAAAAAAGTTTTATGATTGAAAATAATTTAAGATATGGACAAACTAAATTTGACAAAGCTGAAGATTATTCTTTATGGATTGAATTTGATAAAAAAGGTGCTAAGATATCTAATGTCAGTGCTTTTTATTTTAAATATAGAGTTCTAGAAAATTCCTTATCAAAACAAAATATAAATTCAATTCATGCTTATAAACTTTCTAAAATGTACTGTTATGATAATATGAAAAAATTAGAGACATTATTAATGAAATTAAAAAGATTTAATGTATTAAATAGTATTGAAAAAGAGCATCTTTCTTATTTTATAATTAAGTATTTATTTAGTAATAATTTCTTTTTTAAGATAATATTATTATCAAAGTTTTCTTTAAAAATAAATTTTAAAAATATTGTAAGATTATGTTTAAAAAAATAATTTATTTATTACCTATGCTTTCTCCATTAATATATCTTAATATCTTTGGATTTAAAAATATTGGTGTAGTCTTTGAACTTGTTGCAATTATGTTATTGTTATTATTTACAAAGCAAATAAAGATAAATAAAAACTTGATATATCCTATCACTTTTACGGTTATCTATATACTTTATGTTGTGAATAATAATGTACATCATGAATTATCATTTTATAATGGTGTATTTTGGTGGGTAATTTTAGTTGGATTATTGTTATTATATACTAATTTTAAATTAAATAATATAAATACACTCAGAGTAGTACATATATTTTTTATAACTGCAATATTAGTGTTGTCTTTAGATGCTTATTATAGATTTTTTATTAATTTTCTAACTTTAGAAAATATTGGAAGATATGCATTCAAATATGGTTTAATAGATATAGATTCAAACTTTAGTGGCTTATATGGTATGTTATGTTTCTTTTCTGTGTATATTGTAGAAAAATTATATCATAAAAGTTTTACTATATATAAAATTATTTTCTTGTTCTTAATTATTTTAAGTTTATCTGTAGCGGCTATTGCTACTACAGTAAGTTATTTTATTTGGATTTCATTTAGAAATAATATAGCTAGAATTTTTTTAATATATTTGTTGTTTATTGGTCTATTTTTTATAATTGATTTTATTAAATTAGATGGTAGCGGTGATAGTAAAATTCAGCTCATATTATACGGTATTGATTATCTATCTTCTCTTTCATTATCTAGTTTATTATTTGGAGTAGGATTAGATCAAGGTTTATTAAATGGAACAGCTCCTCATTTACTTATTTTAAAACTTATCGTAGAGTTAGGCTTGTTTGGATTTATATTATATTTTACTATGATTATTTCATTTTTTAAGATTTTAAATTATAATTATGTACATTTAATAATTCCATATTTTATATTAGGGTTTTCAGTTGTAAGTATATCTAGTCCTATTCTTACTATCACAATTATATTATTATTCATTGTAATACAATCAAAGGAATCAGAATATGCATAAATTTAATCTTATATTCAGTCACTTTATAAGGCTTCTTTTTAGCTTATTACCAGATGCTCCATTAACAATGAAATTACGAGGATTTATGTACTCATTACGAATGAAAAAATGTGGTAAAAACTTTCAAGTAGCAGGAAGTGCAGTATTAAGAGGATTGGAAAAAATATCTTGTGGTGACAATGTTTATATAGGACCAAATACATATATTATGGCAAGAGAAGAGATAATAATAGAATCTGAAGTATTAATAGCTATGAACTGTGTAATTGTTGATGCAAATCATGGTAAAGATATTACTACAAATAGTTATAGGTTTAGCAGAGGAAAACAAAAAGTTATTCATATAAAAAAAGGATCGTGGATAGCTGCAAATTCAGTTATTACATCTGGTTCTATTATTGAAGAAGGTGAATTGATAAAACCTTGTAGTGTTATAAGAGAAAGAAGGGATTGTTAATGAATATAGGCGTATATTGCAACTGGGGACTAATGAAATATGATAATAAATATTATCTACCATCTATGCATAAAAACTATATAGATGTATTTAAAAAGAATGCTACAAATATAACTTTATTATCCAAGACATGTAATAGTACTCCGCCATCTGACTATGTGCTACTTAATGATATTGATGTAATAGAGTTGCCTTTTTTTTCTAATTACTTAAATGCAATAAAATATTTTTTTCAAATCTCAAAAGGCATATATAAACTAATTAAAAAATCTAATTTTATTTATATACGAGTTCCTGAACCATTTTCTTGGATGGCAGGAATATTGAATATTTTTTTAAAAACAAAGCTACATTATCATTATGTATCAAGCCCTATAGATGTAATGAAAGGGTATAAAATAAATATATTTATAAAGTATTTTAAAATTGCTATTTATTTACCAGAATATTATTTAACAGCTGTAATAGCTTATTTCAATAAAGTTTCTTGCATAGGCATTAGTGGAAAGAAGAAATTACCATTTTTTTTAAGAAGTAAAACATTAAGTTTGTATGAAGCATCATATACAAAAGATTTTATAGCTCCTTTGAGGGAAGAACCTTTTTATGAAAAAACTACTATAGACTTCTTGTATGTAGGTAGATTAGTCGCTAGTAAAGGGCTTGAAGAACTTATTGAAAGTATTGCTATATTTAAAAATCAAACAAATTATATATTTAAGCTTACTATTGTTGGAGATGGAAACTTAATAAATAAGATAGAAAATATAGTAAAAGACAAAAAATTAGAAAATGAAGTTATATTTTTAGGTGCTATATCTTTTGGAAAAGAACTTGATGAAATATATGCAAGTAATGATGTACTTATTTCACCATCTTATAGTGAAACAGGACCAAGAACAGTTTTAGAAGCAGCTTCAAATTCAATATATGTAATTTCTACAGATGTTGGATTTGTAAAAGAACTATTTATTTCAGAAAAAAAAGAATTATGTTCTATTGTAAAGGTAGGTAATATTTTAGAGCTTATAAATGCTTATAAATTTGTTTTTGAAAATAAGAAACTTTGTTATGAAAGAACTTTAAAAGCTCAGCAAGTTCTAAAACCGTTAACATTAGATAATTTCATAAGTAATATTTTAAATAAGGAAAAGAGTTGAACAATTTAATATCAATAATAACCCCATCATACAACTCATCAAAATTTATATCACAAACAATAGAATCAGTTTTATCTCAAACATATGAAAATTGGGAGATGATAATTGTTGATGATATGTCCCCTGATAATTCAAACGAAATAATAGAAGAATTTATAGAAAAAGATAGTCGTATTAAAGTTATTAAACTAGAAAAAAATTCTGGTCCAGCAGTAGCAAGAAATAGAGCTATAAAAGAGGCTAATGGCAGATATATTGCTTTTCTTGATGCTGATGATTTATGGATGCCTGAGAAGTTAGAAAAACAAATAAAGTTTATGAATGAAAATAATTTATCTTTTACATATAGTTCTTATAAGTTGATAGATGAAGATAATAATGATTTAGGTGAGTTTATCACTAAAGAGACTATTTCATATAATAGTATGTTAAAAACTTGTAGTGTAGGATGTCTTACTGCTATATATGATACTGAAAAATTAGGTAAAGTGTTTATGCCAAATATCTTAAAAAGACAAGATTATGGTACTTGGTTAAAGATATTAAAAAATATTAAAACTACAAAAGGTATAATAGAACCATTAGCAACTTATAGGATTTTAAAAAATTCTGTATCATCAAATAAGATTAAGGCTTCTATGTACCAATGGAAGATATATAGAGAAGTTGAAAAGCTTAGTTTGTTTAAAAGTATATATTATTTTGTACAGTATGCTTATTATGGTTTTAAAAAGTATAAGTAGATATATGTTTGAAGATAAATATTTAACAAAAAAAGACCATGCTAAAAATGCCTTATCAAATTCAGCTAGTGCATTAATACAACTTATACCATTTATAGGTGGTGCTTTAAATCAAATATCGTTTGGATATATGGCTTCATTACAGATGAGTAGAATTGAAAACTATTTAGTTGATTTAAGTTCTTTTATCAAAAATGAAGCAATACAAAAAGATACATTATCTAAAATGAATCAATATTTTAGTTCAAGCGATGGTATTGAATATCTATATATGAATTTAGATAAGGTATCAAAAACTAGAAATAGTGAAAAGCTAAAACTATATAGAAATATGTTAATCAATCAAAGTAAAGATGATGATATCTTAGGTTTGGATATATCAGAAGAGTATTTAAATATATTAGAAGTATTGAGAGTTGAGTCTATATTGGTATTAGAGTTTATTTCAAAATATAAAAGTAAAGTAAGTAATAGAAATAATATAGAGTTAGGTTCTTTAGATGCAAATGCGACTGTAGATGATAGTAATTATTTAGATAAATTAAAAAGTAAATATAATTTTGATAGTGATACATGTGAATATTATCATCAGCAATTAATATCAAATAGCTTGATAGTAGATGATGGAATGGGAAGAGTTGGTACAAGACCACTTGAGATGTTTAGAATTACTAAAATGGGTGGAGAGTTTTTAGAGTATGTCGGAGATAGTAAGTGATGGCAGAAGTTACTATCTCAAATCCAATAAAGTTTGCTAATAATGCAATTATTATGCTTACCGCAGGAGATATTTTAAATAATATTTCTAATACTAAAGATCTAAATCAAGATAATAAACTATTATTTAGTGCAGGATTTATTGGTGGAGCTACTTTAACAACTTTTGCAATAGAATTATTATTAAAATCAATTATGGTCTTTACAAGTGGTAATAATTCATTTGTTAAAGGTCATGAGCTCAATAAACTTTTTACTGCAATTAAAGACGAAAAATTGAAGACTAGTATTATTGATTCATTTGAAAATCATTCTAGCACAAGTAATAAATTACAATATTTTTTAGAATTACATTTGAAATCATTTATAGATTGGAGATATTTTGGTGAAGACAAGCAAAATTCAATTTCTATTAATATAGGTGCAGCAATTTTATTAGTAAATATTTTAAGAGTAGAATTACAAACTTTAGTTGACAACTATATAAAACAAGAGGAGTTAAACAAATGCTAAAAATATACACACCAAAAGATTCAGAACAAAAAGTAAAAGATGCTATTTCAAAGTTAGATGTAAAGTATGTCATCAATGATACAAATATGATACTTTGTGAAGATGATGTGGTACTTCATTATAGGTCTAAATTATTGGATGATGACATCAAAGATATGATACTTGAACATATACAGTATGGATATAAGGTTTCACCTCTTATTGATTATCTGGACAAAAGCTTGGGATACAATGAAATCACGCTTTTAAATAGTGATTATTTTTTACATCGTAAGTCATTTAGTGCTTTAAGTAGTAAAAGGCGAAAGAGTATCAAGAGAGTTGGGGCATTGTTCAATGCTACTGTGTTGGGTGTGTTGTTTTCTCCTATTATGATTATCACTGCTATTGCTATCAAGCTTGAGAGTTCTGGACCAGTTTTTTATAGACAAAAAAGAGTAGGGCAGTTCAATAGAGAGTTTTATGTTTATAAATTTAGATCTATGAGTACAGATGCAGAGAAGCATGGGGCTGTATGGGCTAGCAAAAATGATGCTAGAGTTACAAAGGTAGGAAAGTTTATACGAAAAACTAGGATAGATGAACTACCACAGATTATCAATATGATCAAAGGTGAGATGAATCTTATAGGACCACGACCAGAAAGAGAAGTGTTTATCAAAGATTTAGAAAAAGATATAACTTACTATAGATTTAGACATTCAGTGAAGCCAGGTATCACAGGATATGCACAAGTGAAGTATCCTTATGGTGCTAGTGTTGAAGATGCAAGATGGAAACATAGATATGATATGTATTATATTAAGTATCAAAGCTTATGGATGGATATAAAGATTGTGTTTATGACTGTTAGAGTTGTGTTGTTTGGGATGGGGAGATAATACTTGGGTGCGGGATTTTAACCCTGCCTAGTGTTTGGATATCTAGTTTCACTAATAATAATATAGTGTCACTTCCTTTTCGTACTTCACACCTTTCTTTTTAAAAAGAAACCTGCGGGCAAAGAAAATCGGTGCGGATAGAATTTCTTTAATTTTATTTCAACATTTATTAAAAATCAAAAACTCGTAAGCTCAAACAGTTTGATTTTCTTAACATAAATATCTCATAAAATTTTAAACAGAAATTATAAATGTGCATATAGCCGGAGTATTCGGAAGTCTAGCCGGTTTTTATTCGGAAGGTTTTGTGAAGTAAAAAATCTTGACTGAAATTATAGCATAACTTCCGAATGTTTTTATTTTTTACCAATTTTAGAGCG
>Ga0233437_1003774_pt1 | contig 19130 bp, 17 predicted proteins | sample SI_122_August201_FD_182714 | JGI IMG/M metagenome (GOLD analysis project Ga0233437, IMG submission 182714) | Seawater microbial communities from Saanich Inlet, British Columbia, Canada - SI_122_August2016_200_MG | ecosystem: Environmental > Aquatic > Marine > Inlet | place: Canada: British...
GCTTTCTTCCCCGAAGAAAATTAGCCTCCTCCAGCTTATCGCCCGGCTTCGCTTCTTCGAGCGCTGATGCCAGCATGACCAGCGGATGCGGTGGGCCGGTTTGGTGGTGTCAGGAATGAGGTTTGCAGAGCAACCGCGACTAAAACCGCAAACCAAACCACAACCGGCTGATCCAGAACACCAAAATTGTTGATACCCAGGTCTAGTCCGCCTACTATAGGCCCCACAAGCGGTAAAATAATCAGCGTAATCTCAATCCAGTCAAGAAAAAAACCTAAAAAAAAGACCTTCAATACACTTTGATCTGCTTCTTACCAATTCAAACACATTCGAAGTTCCCGCGACATATCAAGTCCGAAAGAGGCTTTCATCCAAAATGATCCATTTGGCATCGCAATGATTGATAATATATGTCAGTCCGTCTCCGCGAAGATGGATATTTAAGGGAACCATATGCGGCAGCTTTTAGGCTTCGAAAAGGATATCGAAGTAGTTGCGGTGTATGGTAGTGGCATCGAATGTCTTGAACAGATAGATGAATATCTTCCCGATGTGATATTCATGGACATCAGAATGCCCGGAATAAGCGGAATAGAAACAACTCGTCTTCTCTGCCAGAAATACCCGAACATCAAAGTCATCATGCTGACAGCCCATGACGAAGTTCAGTATGTAACAGATGCAATCAGCGCGGGGGCCAAAGGCTATGTTCTAAAAAAGGTCAGGCAGGAAGAACTCATCAAAATAATCCATGATGTTATTGACAATAAATCTTTCCTTGACCCTGATTTGATAGACTCCCTGTTTAATAAACTCAAGCATAAGAAATCTCCCCTTAAAGGCGAAGAAAATCAGAACCTGACAAAAAGAGAATTAGAAGTTCTGCAGTACATGGTCGATGGCAGCACGGATGAAGGAATCGCAAAGCTGCTTTTCATTTCCAAGTTTACGGTGAGATCACACATCAGAAATATCTTCCAGAAATTCAATGCCACCTCAAAAACCCAGGTCGTCAGCAAAGCCATTGGCAGGGGTATTGTACGCGAACGTGAGGTCAAATAATGATAAAGCCTTCTCAAATCCGCTGGGCAGGCGTTCAACGTATAGATCATTCAGAGCCTTTCTATTCAAGAACGGATGTTTTCTGTTTTGGCTGTAAAAGCCATATGCAATTTACGATCTGAACATCAAAATTACTGTCTTTCCAATTCTTTGAAGTAGGCACCTGCAAGATCGAGTGAACTTCAACTCTTGGCTCGACTCCAATTCTTGTTATAAGGCCAAAAAACTATTTTTCTTTTTAAACCTTTGAACGGAGAGAATTCAGGGCAGCTGTTGTAGTAAAATTTCACCTTCCCCTCTCAAAAAACTGATTTGTATTGGTATCCGACTATTTATTAAATTGGAAAAAACACCCGGATCAATTTCACGCAGGCAGACTTGGGTTCCACCTACAGCTGTAATTCCCCACGTGCAACACCAGCCGTTGCAAAAAAACATGGGTAGCGTCCACAGGTATACACTCTCAGAGCTGAATCCACTGGCAAATCTCTTCCCTAAAGCATTGAGATAAGCACCTCTGTATTCATCTATCAGGGTCTGCACTCACAGTGGACGTCCATTTTGTTGACGATTTAGTACAAATTCATAGGCCCAGACATGATTTTCAAACAACGGTCTGAGCCGAACACAAGAGCCATCATTGAACCCGATCTTTTATACACGCAGCATGATGGCCTCACCCTGGGAAAGACCGCCGCATATTGCTGCAACTCCTCTACCGCCGCCTCTTCGCATCAGTTCATACATGGTCGTCATGGTGATGCGTGCGCCGCTAGCGCCCACGGGGTGTCCCATAGCAATGGCTCCACCATTGACATTGGTTTTCTCCTTAAGTACCTGGTATTTCTCCGGATCATCATTAGCCAGTTGTTTCAAGGAAACCAGAGTAACTGCGGCAAAGGCCTCGTTGATCTCGATGATGTCGACATCTTCGATAGTCTGTTCTTTTTTCTTGAGCATTTTTTTAATGGCCTGAGCCGGAACAGTGGCGATATATTTGGGATTTCCAGCTGCGCACTCGCAGGCTTCGATGGTCGCCATGGGTTTAAGACCAAGGCTTTCGGCCTTTTTCCGGCTCATAAGGACAATGGCAGTAGCCCCGGAACTCATTCCCGGTGCATTACCAGCTGTCACCGTGGGACTGCCGTAAATCGTCTTGAGCTTGGCCATTTTCTCGGAGGAAACGTTATCGCGAGGCGATTCGTCTCTTTCCAAGATGACCGCGTCCCCTCTTTTCTGGGGTACCTTTAAGGGCATAAGCTCTTCGCCCACCTTGAATTTTCCCTCTTCAAATGCCTTGAACCACTTTAAATGGCTTCTCAGCGCCCACTTATCCTGTTCTTCTCGGGAAACACCGTATTCAACCGCTACCTCACCGGTATCTACCGCCAACGGCGAGTATCCGCTGCGGGAGTATCCTAATTCAAATAGCACATCTTCGAGCTGGATAGGTCCGATGCGACTTCCCCACCGTGCCTTTTTTGCATCTGCGATCAGCGGCGTGTTGCTCATATTCTCGGCACCTGAGGCTACAACAATTTCCGCATCGCCCGCCTTGATCGCACGATAGCCCAGACGTACTGCGGTCAGGGAAGAACAGCAGGCCCGGTCGATGGTCAAGGAAATATTATCTTCGGGAAACCCTGCAGCCAGCGTAACGATCCGCGCCGGTACGTTGAGTTGGAGAGCATACTCCGCAGGAATACAGGTCCCGTAATAGACCTCGTCAACCTCCTTGGGGTCCAGGTTGATTCTGTCCACCACCTCTTTTAAGACGCTTGTGGCCAGATCGAAACTATGGGTGAATTTTAAAACACCATCAAACTTTCCAAATGGTGTACGTACTGCGCTGACGATTACAACATCGTTTTCCATGATGGAACCTCTCTATTTCATGTTTATATGGAGTATTGGTTAATATTCATTCGATACACTTCAATTTCCAAGTGATATCATCGGTGTTGAAATACTGGTTTTCTCTTTTTCACGAATGCTGTCACGCCTTCTTTTTTATCTTTTGTTGCGAACAGGATTTCAAAACTGCGCATTTCGTGGGCCAGCGCTGCCTTAAGCGGCATATCAAGTCCTTCATTGATAAGCCCCTTGATGGTTTTCAAAGTAAAGCCCGGTCGCTGGGTGAAGGTTTTGGCCATTTTCATAGCCTCTTCCAACAGGGAGTTGTTAGGAACTAATTTGTTCACCAGGCCGATGCGATAGGCTTCCTGGGCATCGAAGGGATCACCAGAAAATATGTGCTGTTTCGCCAGCCCCACTCCAATAAGTCTTGGGAGCCTCTGAGTACCACCAGCACCAGGCAGCAGCCCCAATTTTATCTCTGGAAGGCCGAATTGAGCGTTTTCTGCAGCGATACGCATATCACAGGCAAGGGACAATTCACACCCTCCGCCGAACGCAAATCCGGCCACGGCAGCGATGACTGGTCGGTCCAGGTTCTCGATTTTGTTGAATACACCCTGCACATTTGTAACATACGAGCGCGCCTGGGCAGGTTCTGAGATATCAATAATTTCTGTAAGATCCGCACCGACAGCAAAAGCCTTCGGTCCTCCGGTAATAATGACGGCGCGGACTTCACTGTCTTTTTTAATCGCATCCACTGCCTGATCGAGTTCCCCAATAAGTTCACTACTCAGGGCGTTGAGGGCCTTTGGCCTATTCAGGGTGATAATAGCAACTGGTCCGTCTGTTTCGAAAAAGATCGTATTGAATTCCATGGTCATGTCTCCTTTATTTTGTGGCCATTCGAATAGCGGCGTCCAACCGGATGGTTTCACTGTTTAAGATGTGATTTTCAATGATAAAACGCCTCATTGATCTCCAGAATATCAATCTCTTCAAGGCGCATGGATACATTGTCCAACATGTTAGCAATACCAATCCCAGGTGCTTCAGCGATGCGGTCCGGTTTGACAGCAATCGATACTATGGATTCAATATTCCCCCGTATTTCAAGGCCCAGTTCATTTGCCTTGCTCCTGGACGTAACCAGGATTGCGGCAGATTGGTAATTTAGCCCGGGAGCATTTCCTGCAGTGATGGCGCGTGTTCCGAAAATGGGTTTCAGTTTTGTTAGTGAATCCAAATTGCTGTTAGCACGGTATTGGTCGTCTTTGTTGAATTGAATAATCTCTCCCTTACCCGAAGGAATCTCCATAGAGATTATTTCTTCCTTGTATTTTCAACTGTCAAAAGCGTTTCCGTAGTTTTCGTGACTTCTGACAGCCCAGGCATCCATTTCAGCCCTGTCCACTCCCCATTCAAAAGCCACATTGTCTACATCGACTACTACCGGGATATAATCTTTGTATCCCGGCTTAAAGCAGGGATACTTCATTATTTGATCGCCAATAAGAAACCTTTTGTCACGAGTTCCCCGCAAAATCAACGGAACACGGCTGAATGATGTTGCGCCGCCTGCCACGGCTGTTTCTATTTCACCTAATCGTATCGCCATAGTTGTTGGTTTCACAGCACTCATGGCCGACACACAGGCTTTATCAATGCTGATTGAAGGGGTCTCAGCCGGCAGGCCTGCTTTCAACAATGTCTGTCGATCCGCCAGAGGCGTAAACACGTCCTTGCATACCGATATATCTCCTACTCCCTAAAATACTTCTCCTACTGCGTTGCCCTCCAGATTGACCCGTCTCAAGGTTTCTTTAATCGGCACGGCTCCCAAATCAAAATAATCCACATCTTTAAGTGTCCCGCAAAACCGCCCGAAAGGAGTTCTGCAAGCACTTACAATCACGATATCTTTGTTTTCCATAGTTGATGAAACCGTAAAACGTTCGAAATCGTCTCATTTTGTCATCCCCGACTCCGATCGGGAATCCAGTAAAAACATATACATCTGGATCCCCGATCGGAGTCGGGGATGACGATTTTCGACTTTTTACGGTTTCATCATAGTTGGGTTGTTCAAAAGACCAGTTATGATTGATAGTTATAGAACCCTTTCCCGGTTTTTCTACCCAGGTTTTTCGATCTAACCATCTGTTTTAAAAGAGGTGCTGCATGATACCTATCGCCAAATTCCTCCTTCATCGTCTCCATGACGTGAAGCAAAATATCCGCTCCAGCCAGATCAATCAGTTCACAGGGCCCCATCGGAAAATTGAGGCAAGTTTTAACAATGGCGTCAATATCCTCAGGTTTATTCCCATCCATAACACACTTTACCGCCTCGTTGAGCATTACATCCAGGATGCGACTGGCGACAAATCCGGCATAATCCTTTGCAACATTCGGTTCCTTGTCCAAGCTGGTGATGAATTCCAAAGTTGTTTGTAAGGTATCATCCGATGTTTCAACTCCAGGAATAATTTCAACACCTTTCATTAGTGGTACGGGGTTCATAAAATGGGTGCCGATCACTTTGTCTCGGCGATTCGTCCCGGTTGCAATCGCACTAATCGGGAGACTGGAGGTATTTGTACCAAAGATTGTTTCGGGACGACAAATGCCATCCAGATTGCCAAACAACTCTTGTTTGACAGCCAGGTTTTCAAAAACCGCTTCAATGGCAAAATCAGCGTCAACAGCATCGTGCAAAGATGTCGACGGTCTGATATCCTCCAATACCCGGTTCTTTTGTTCTTCTGTGAATTTCTTACTGCGAACAAACCGTTGGAGACTACCTTTGATTGTGTTGATGCCCGTTTCAACGTTTAAATTTTCAAGGTCGTAAAGAATAACTGAATAACCCTTCATCGCAGCTGTCTGTGCAATCCCACTCCCCATTGCCCCTGCGCCAGCAACAAAAACCTGTTTAATTTGCTTCATAAACTTTCCTTTTCATTATTATTTGATTTGTTATGCATTCCGCATTTCATTGGATTCCGGTTCCCGCCGCTCTTGAAAGGCTTGAAGACCCACCTTCTGGTCAACTGAAGCGAAGCATTGGGCAAAACACTCTATCTCATAATCTTAAGGGTCGGCTCAAAAATTACTTGGCATTCTGTCGGCAAAATGTCCAGTCTTTTGGGGACTTTTGCGGACAGCTTATGCCAAGTTATTTTTGTACGATCCCTAAGGCAGATTTCAGATCCAGATCGTTACCTGTATTTATCGCCGACTTCATGAGCGCCAGTGTTAGAGTTGATTTCTCCGCGAACTGGGAAGCGAATGCCCTTGCTTCTTTGAGCAGGTCCGCTGACGCAACGATACGATTCAGCAATCCAGAATCGAGAGCGGTTTGTGCAACGATAATTTTACCGGTAAACAACTCAGCTGCCTTGGCGCCGCCGATCAGTCTGGTCAATCTTTGGGTTCCACCTGATTCAGGGATGACGCCAAGATTAATTTCAGGCTGGCCCATGCGGGTGGTTTCTGTGCCGATTCGATCCACTGATTTTCTGGCAAGAACTGCAAATTCGCGAGCTTCACTACATGAAAGGGATTCCATTTCCTTGATGTCTGTTCCTGCGGCAAAAGATTTTTGTCCTTGTCCGGTCAGGCTGACAACATTCACATTTTTAGATTTTTCAACGAATTCGATAACAGTGAACAGATCATGGAATACCTGATTGTTTATGGCATTCAGGGCTTCCGGACCATTTATCTTTATAATGCAGACCTTTTCCGATTGTTCGTAAATTAGTGTTTCGAGATGCATAATAGTTATAGAAGTATGAGACCTGGGGCCAAATTTTTTAAATTTTACTTCAAGATTTCCTTGGCAATAATATTCCGTTGGATTTGATTGGTCCCCTCTACAATCTGGAAAATTTTGGCTTCTCTCATATACCGTTCAACTGGATACTCCTTGGTGTAGCCATAACCTCCGAAGAGCTGAACAGCGTCCGTTGTCACCCTCATGGCAGTATCCGTGGCATAGCATTTGGCCATGGAAGCTGCCTTGGTGAACTGTTTTTGTTTATTGGCGAGGTCTGCAGCTTGATATAGCAATAGTCGAGAGGCTGAAATCCACATGGCCATATCTGCCAGCATCCATTGTATCCCCTGAAATTCATTGAGCGACCGACCGAATTGTTGCCGTTTTTTGGTGTAAGCCAATGCGGCCTCATATGAGGCCTGTGCAATACCAAGACCGATCGCGCCCACCGATATCCGACCGCGGTCAAGTGCTCCCATCAACATGTTAAACCCTTGCCCTTCCTCACCTAACAGGTTGGACACTGGAACAGCACAGTTGGAAAACAACAGTTCGCCGGTCGGAGATCCGCTATACCCCATCTTTTCTTCAATTTTTCCAAACTTGAAGCCGTTCATACCTTTTTCCACCACAATTATCGACATTCCCCGATGTTTTTTTTCAGGGCTGGTTTTAACCAGAATTAGATAGATATCTGCCTCTCCTGCCGTTGTCACAAAAATTTTGTTGCCATTTAATACCCACTTGTCGCCGACCTTCTCTGCTGAGCTACACATTGATGCAATGTCGGATCCGGCTTCAGGTTCTGATATAGAGATTGCGCCAATTATTTCCCCTGTCGTCATGCGATGTAAGTACCTGTCTTTCAACTCCTCTGATCCAAAAGTTTGGAGGAGATACTGGGTTGTCAAGTGAACACAGTATGTTCCTGCAGTTGCTACACATCCCTTAGATAGTTCCTCCATGACACCAACCATAGCATCATATCCATAGGACAACCCGCCATATTTTTCAGCTGTCAGTAAGCCCATACAATCTAATTTACTCAATTTGTTCCAGGCGGTTTTGGGAAAAATGTGGCTTCGATCGGTCTCAGCTGCATTTGGTGCCAGTTCTTTTTTGGAGAATTCGGCGACCGCCGTCTTTATCATTTTCGTTTCCTGATCTAGTTCATAGTCCATTGATGCCTTTTCAGATGTACAGTTAGCATGATGACCGCCGTTTTTTATTTGGAGTTGATGTGAAATCGTATATCCTAAAATAGGATAATGATCATGTGGCAGCCAGCATATAAACCAGCAACTCCAATTTGTTTTAACCGGTTGTCAGGTTAATTGAATGGCATTAATGGCCAGCACCATCGTTGCCTTACAGCCTTTATATAATTTATTATTAAAAGCCATTTTCGCCCAATAATAAATTACTTGCCCAATCCGGAAATATCAAATGTAAGAATTCCAATTCTTGTTTTCCTTTCTTCTTTACAAAAAATAGCGAGTTAAAGCTCATTCCTCCATCCATTCCCTTAGAATGTAGTTCGGTTGTCCAACCCACTCAATATTATTTTTTAACTCTTGTAGGTACTTTTTACATTTAATATCAATGTGTCGGAGGTAAACGGCCTCTTCTTGTTCGAACGTAATTCTCTCGGCGGTAGCGATTCCAGTGTCTGTATAATAACCCGCCGTGAATCACTCGGATCGATAACATCATCAAATTCAAGTAATGATGCCGCATTCAACGCTTTGCTTCTTTCGAAAGCCTTAGCGACCAATTCGTCATAGACGTGTCGCCGTTCCTTGTAATCCTTGATTCCGGTCGGTTTTTTGCGAAAACCGAATTTAATCTTTTCCAATAATAGAAATAGCGGCCACGTTTTTAGACGGATTTCCCCCAAGATTGTGGGTCAAGCCAAATCTTGCATTTTTGACTTGTCTTTCTTCAGAAACACGTCCTAATAGTTGTTCATACATCGCATAAATCATTCGCAATCCCGATGCACCAATGGGATGTCCGAAACACTTCAATCCACCGTCTACCTGACAAGGAACCTGCCCATCAAGATCATAAAACCCGTTCATAACATCTTCATATGCACCCCCTTTTGGAGAAATATGGAGATCCTCCATGGTGACGAATTCAGTGATTGAAAAACAGTCATGAACTTCCATCATGCTGATTTCAGATCGAGGATCTTTGATACCGGCCTCACTATAGGCATTGGAAGCCGCAATACGGGTGGTCGCGAAATGAGACCCATCCCAATTTGAATAGACTTCCTCTTCCCCCGAACTGACTGAAACCTGAAGCGCCTTTACTTTAACGATTTCCTGATTTTTTTTAAGGCTTTTTGCAATTTCAGGAGTCGTTACTATCGCAGCAGCCGAACCGTCACTAACACCACAGCAATCAAATAGTCCAAGGGGATATGCTATCATCGGTGCTGCCTTAATTTGTTTTGCAGACACCGCTTTTCTTAAATGAGCCTTTGGATTCATGACCCCGTTAGCATGGCTTTTCGCTGATACATGAGCGATGGCATCTTTGATTCGGTCCATCTCAATATTATGGGTCCCAGAGTATGCAGTTGCGAGTTGTGCAAACAAACCGGGGGCGGAAAAATTGCAGCCGCGTAACAGCATTTCAGAACCGAAGGAAGCCCCCATGGGAAGCCCCCCATATCCCGTGTCTTTGAGCTTTTCTACACCTAAAGCCAGGACTATATCGTAAGCACCAGCAGCAACTGCGTAACAGGCGGCTCGGAAAGCTTCGGTAGCCGTTGCACAATAGTTTTCAGTACGTGTGATGGGTATAAAGGGTAACTTCAATGTAGATCCTAAAGGAGTGGCAGCCTTACCTACACTGATCTCATCAATATGGGATCCAAAATAGGCAGCCTGGATCTCTTTTTTTTCGATTCCGGCATCTTCCAGAGCTTCATAAAAGGATTCAACCATTAAATCCTCAGCACCACAATCCCATCGTTCGCCGAATTTCGAGCAACCCATACCCAGTATGGCAACCTTATCTTTAATACCTTCAGCCATTTTACGCCTCCTTTGTAATTGGTACTGCTTTCCAGAAATACCCTGATGTGTCTCGTTTTTCATCGAAGTACTTTTTTCTAAAACTCATTCTCACTGGCATTCCAGTCGTCAAAGTATCTAAATCGCAATCTGTAAAATCAAACAGATATCTTCCACCTTCTTCAAAGGCAATCTGTCCATATATAGCTGGCGGATTGACTGAAGCAGCCAGATTATCACCAGTGAAACTAAAAATATTTCCCGTTTTGTTCGCAAAACAGTACTCCTCTGACTCCTTGACGGCACCACATTCGGGATTCGCACAGACTTGCTGTTTTGGGTATTGGACTGTTCCACACTTCAGACATTTAGTCCCCCAAAGCCCCAGCACTTCTCTTCTTTTACGCCAGAGTTGAGACCATCGGGTAACGTTGTCTTCTTCACTTCTCAGACCTTTTTCCACGGGAAGGATGTCTCTCCAAATCAGGTATTTGGTATAGTTGTCCAATTCTTCCCTGTTTGCCAGACTGCCTGTAACACCGTTTCTCTTAGGCAGGGTTTCGATGGCTGGGGTGACTTCGAAATGGAGCACATCACAACCACTGCCAAAACTTAAAAGCAGTATTTTATCACCAGGACGGGCATCTTCCAGAGCCTTAACCATCATTAATAAGGCATGGGGCGTTCCGGATTCTCCGACTTCTGCTTGCAGGTGGGTTTGTTCCATTTCAGGAGTGATTTCTAGTTTTTTATTCAACTGTTTACGAGCAGCGGAGTAATGACATGGGTAAACCACTTTGCTGAAATCGGACATTTTCATTCCGTATTTTTCCAAAAACCCGTTTATGGCTTCCGGTATCAGCTGGGCAAATCCCAGATCCCTAATCCAGCGATCCTCCCATTGACGGTCAAATTTGTTATTTTCCCCCCGGTAGTGATCAACAAAATCATAGGTAGTTGAGAACGACCCCTTGAACTCTGCAATCACGTTTTCATTGCCCACTAAGAATGCTGATGCAGCATCCCCGAATATCATTTCCTGAGACGAGGAGGGTTTCCCCAGTCTACAATCGGATGACGTTACAATGATGTTATTAATTTGTTTGGATGCCACACCTTCCAAAGCAGCAAGGAGAGCTGTTGTCCCAGCCTTAATGCCACCGCTGAAATCGGCCGCCCGGATTTGATCGTTTAATCCCAGTGCCGGCGTGATAATTCCGGCGTTCAGTCTTTCTTTATACGGCATGGAGGTGGAAGCGAAGTATATACCGCCAATCGATGGTCGGTTGATTCCTTTCAAAGCATCCATCCCGGCTGCCACCGCCATGGTAATTGCATCTTCATCAAAATTGGCCACCGCCTTTTCACCAGCAGAATTGGCAACATTGCCCGGATTCATCCAGCCCATTGTCTTATATACCAACCCGCGGTTTAATCGATAGCGCGGTATATAACCGCCGTAAGAACATATTCCAATCATTTGTTTTCCTTTTATTTTTTATTCATTATGCGTTGTTTGTTTGAGACTATAAAAATCAAAATCCCATAGACTTGGCTACGATTCCTTTCATCACTTCAGTGGTGCTGGCATAGATCGTTTGCAATCGCGAATCCCGTGCTTGCCTGACCAGCGTGTTCTGATCGCTGGACTGGTATTCCCCCCAGTAAATTTAGGTTGACGGGATTATTAATTGCCCTGTTTCAGCTGTTGGTTTCAGCGACGGCATTGCCTAAGATGATCTTTCCGTCTTGGTTGGTCGTCCGGATAATGTATTTTCCGTCATCGATCTTCCATCCCACGGTTTTTAATTTGTCACCTGGATAGGCGACGTTCATGAAGCGAACAGAAAACGACTTCAGTTTCACAGGATCGCTGCCGCAAATTTCATGAACAAGGGCTTTGCCTGCAATACCGAAACTGCAAAGGCCATGTAAGATGGGTCTGTCAAAACCACCTTTATTGGCAAAAGTAGGATCAATATGCAAAGGATTCTTATCACCACTCAGACGGTACAAAGCAGTCTGATCTACACTGGTCGTTTGCTCAACAGTGAAATCAGGGGTTTTTCCCTCTGGAGGTTCGACTTTTTCTGTCTTGGGGCCCCGGTCACCACCGAAATTCCCCCCTTTGCGATCTACGAGGACAGCTTTGTTCTCAAATACGACTTCGCCACTGGCATCGCAACTTTCAAGGCTCAAATTAACAATCGCACCACTATCTCCCTTGTCGTAAATCGAATCGCACCTTAAGGATGTGGTAATCGTCCCGGAAGTCGCAATGGGCTTGCGCAAAATTATTTTTTGTTCACCATGCAGAACGGCAAACATGTTTAGATTGGCTTCTGGCACGAACACGTTTAGTAACGCCGGTAAAAAAGGAACGACTGCAAACGTTGGAAACGCTTTGAGATTTTTCTCATAAACGAAATCAAGTTCGTCAACGCTTGCTCCGAGACCGAGCGCATACAAGATCAATGTATCCGGGTTATAGTTGAAAACCGTGGTTTCAAACGATTTTCCGATGACATCTAAATTAATGGCCATGGTTAGCTCCATAATAAACTTTGAAAATGAATAGTCAATACCACTGGTAAAACCAGTTGTTTGGTTTTATGAGCCGCTCAAAGCAACAGGTTGAAAAAAACATGGACCGCCTAAAGGCGGTATCGTAAAAACTAAGGTTGAGGTTCAAAAATAGTGAGTTGTTCTATTCTTTGATCTTCCTTTTCCTGTTCTTTTATATATCGACGTATGACTTCTTCATATCTGCCCACTGTCGATACATGGTAACCTCTTGCTCAGAATTTGTGACCAGAAGCATTTTTACTATTGAAATAGTTCCTTGCTATATGGATAGCATTTTTTCCTTTCATGTATCCAATAACCTGGGAAACCGCATATGTCGGTGGAATTGAAACTAGTATATGAATATGATCAGGCAATAAATGTCCTTCCAATACAAGGCTTTCTTTTTGCTTGGCAAGTTCTCTGATAACTTCACCCAAATGTTGTCCAAGTTGACCATATAAATCTTTTTCCCGATATTTCGGTATCCAAGTAATATGGTACTTGTACTCCCATTTTGATTGACTTAGGCTTTGTGTTGTTTTCATTGAAATCTCTCTTCTTATGAACTTTGAGCGGCTCATATTTAGGGAGATTTCTTTATAATCCCGGAACTGTCAAACCGTTAAGGTCCACCCAGAGGAGCTGGGGGTTTACCCAATTTAATTACGTTTGCAATCCACCACCGCAGACTAATACCTGCCCCGAAACATAGTCGGACAATGGTGAAGCAAAAATTAAGATTGATTTTGCTGCTTCTTCCGGTGTTCCGGCTCTACCCATGGGAATCATCTGGATAAAGGTATTTCGTTGTTTTTCCGGAATTCCCACCGCAATTTTTTGTCCTTCTGCTTCAACAGTGATTCCCTTCTCCTTTTCCTGGGTCAGGCGTGTATCCATAAATCCGAAAGCAACACAATTGGTCTGCACGTTATATCGTGCCCACTCCTTAGACATGGTTTTGGTGAGTCCAATGATACCGGATTTTGCAGAGCAGTAGTTGGCTTGACCCAGGTTTCCACTCACACCCCCAACAGATGATATGTTGATAATCTTTCTGGGGACTGCTGTACCATTTTGCGTCTTCTCTTCTTTGGCAGCGTCACAGAATAATGGCTTGGCTGCTTGAATGATGCGAAACGGCGATTTTAAATGAATATCCAGGATTTTGTCCCATTGCTCCTCACTCATCTTGTGTACCAGGCTGTCCCAGGTAAACCCTGCGTTGTTGACGATGATGTGTAATGCTCCCCAGGTATCAGATGCTTTTTTCACGATTCCCTGTGCAAAATCAGGTGCAGTAACATCTCCTGCAAACGTAACAGCTTCGCCACCAGTTGCCCTTATTTCCGCAACGGTCTCTTCTGCCGGCTCAGCATCAATATCGCTGACAACCACCTTCGCCCCTTCCTCTGCAAACATAATAGCTGTCGCTTTGCCAATTCCCCTGCCGGACCCGGTAATGATCGCAACACGGTCTTTTAACATCTTTTCCATTTTTTCCTCTTTGATCTTTTTGTTATTAGAAACCGGGGCGAGATCTATCTTTTACATTCCCCCTTCGGTCTCCAATCAATTAAATAAGAACCGTCAATATGGCCAACAATTTAATCTCTCTCCTTGCTCTTAGCGGTTCTAATTGAGAGTAATCAAATAATCTGTTTATCTTTCAACGATTGAATTATATCAGAAGCAATGCCCCAATCTAACAACGCGGACTCGTTATGCTGGCCGATTCCGGGCGGCGGTTCCGGAACCGCCGGCTGGGTTCTGCTGAACCGCGGACCGGGTGCTGGCTGAGTAATCCCATTAATATTGATAAATGTTTTTCGTGCCTGGTTATGCGGATGCTCCAAGACCTCATCCATGGCCAGGATCGGGGCAAAACAGACATCGATTCCTTCCATGATCTGACACCATTCGTCCCTGGTTTTCTGCTTAAAAATTCCAGCCAGTTGTTCTTTCAGATCGGGCCATCGACCGGCATCCATCTGGTTGTCGAATCCGGTTCCTTCGATTTCTGCTTTCTGCACCAATAAGCTGTAAAACTGGGGTTCGATCGATCCAACCGATATCCATTTGCCGTCTGCCGTTTCATAGGTGTTGTAAAAATGAGAACCCCCATCCAGAAAATTGGTTCCCCGTTGCTTGTTCCAGGACCCGGACGCATGAAGTCCGTAAAACATTCCCATCAAAAGCGCGGATCCTTCCAGCATGGCTGCATCAACAACCTGCCCTTTTCCCGACTGACGCGCTTCGAAAACGCCGCACATGATGCCAAACGCCAGGTACATACCGCCTCCGCCAAAGTCGCCGACCAGATTTAACGGTATGCCCGGTTTTTCACCTTTGTTGCCAATGGCGTGCAGCGCACCTGAGAGTGAAATATAATTGATGTCATGACCGGCGGCCTGTGCCAGTGGGCCATCCTGTCCCCAGCCGGTCATACGGCCGTATACGAGCTTGGGATTTCTGGCCCAGCACTCTTCGGGGCCTAAACCCAGATGTTCCATAACGCCTGGCCGAAATCCCTCGATCAGGGCATCCGCTTTTTTAACAAGGTTCAGCACGATTTCGACACCTTCGGATGTTTTTAAATCGAGCGCGACGGAACGTCGCCCTCGGTTGTTGATGTTGAATTCCGGTTTTATCAGAAATCCCTTAGCACCCCTGCGATCCAGGCGAATTACATCGGCACCCATATCTGACAGCATCTGCCCACAAAAAGGCCCGGGGCCTACTCCCCCAACTTCTAAAACTTTCATTCCCTTTAACGGTCCCATTAAACTTTTACTCCTAATAATTGTTTCAGGTTAAGGCTAAACTCCCATCGTTCCACCATTAATGTAGATGACTTCCCCTTGGATGTAGCTGCCAGATTCCGATACTAAAAACAACACCGTATTAGCAATATCTGAGGGTTGACAGGCTCGTCCGAATGGCAGACGGTCATAAATTGTTTTCATATCGTCCACACCCAAAAATTTTTCACCCATGTCCGTTTCAACCACACCCGGGGAGACAGCATTAACTCTAATGTTATGCGGGGTTTCTTCCCTGGCAATGGTTTTGGTTAAGGCTTCAAGACCGATTTTAGATATGGTATACGGTCCGCCATTGGCGGGTAAATTAAGGGTAATAGAAGATGAAATATTAACGATATGACCACCCCCTTGCTGTCTCATGGGTGGTAAAACCTCACGGATACAGTAAAAAGGCCCGTACAAATTGGCTTTAAGAACTCTGTCCCATTCTTTGGAGCTGGTATCGTGAATGGTATTACCCCAAGAGGCCAGGCCGGCATTGTTGACCAATATATCAATCCGCGCCCAGCCTGTTTTGATTTGAGTGAAGGTTTGCTGAACGACTTCTTCGTTAGAGACATCACATTGATAGATATGACAGGATCTACCCATTTTTTCGATGTCGCCCTTCAGCTCTGCCGCAGGTTCCTGCTTTTTTCGATAAAGGATGGCTAAATCGGCCCCGGCCTCAGCCAGTTTTAAGGCAATCCCTCGGCCGATGCCCCTTCCTGCGCCAGTCACAACCGCTTTTTTCCCTGAGAGGTCTACCATGTCATCCTCGTTTATTTGCATTTAAATTATGGTACGTCATCAATCACTTTATTCTGGTGGGTATAGAATGATTGTCAGTTTTTTCAAAGAACGTTTTGCTCTATTTTTCCGGTCAAAGCGGTAATTGATTGATGAACCCAACGAGCTTTAATTGCCGTGGTCAGACCAGCATAAGAAACAAACGTACGTTCTTTATGCAGGTTTAAAAAAAATAGCTCTTTCGCTATTTATTTTCTACCAAGTATCAACAAAAGGATATTTTTTCCCTGTGCGGGGCGGTGCTAAAGGAACCGAGTTCAGCGCCCGAGTGATCAATCGCCGTGAATCGACGGGATCGATGACATTATCGATTTCGAACCAGGTAGCGGCGTTTAGCGCTTTGCCGCGTTGATAGGCGGCAGCCACCATATCATCAAACATTTTTTTCCTTTCGGCAGAGTCTTCGATGGCAGCCAGTTCGTTACGATATCCCAGTTTTACCATTCCTTCCAGACCCATCCCACCAAACTCACCCGTTGGCCAGGAAACCACGGATAGCGGTGCCATCGTACTGCCTCCCATCATGGCTTCGGCCCCCAAACCGTAACATTTACGTATGACAATGGAAATAAATGGCACACTGATGTTTGCCCCCGCCATAAACATGCGGGCGCAATGTCTGACCAGAGCGGTTTTTTCAATCTCTGGACCCACCATGATGCCGGGGGTATCGCATAAAGATAGGATCGGAATATCGAAGTTATCGCACAACCGTAAAAACCGGGCTGCTTTATCAGAAGCCGGGCTGTCGATGGCTCCTGAAAGATGGTTAGGATTGTTGGCAATGAGACCAATAGGTTGTCCTTCGATTCGGATAAATGCGGTAACAATGCCATGGCCAAAATACTTTCGAAGCTCCAGTACCGACCCGGTATCCGCAATGGTTTCAATAACTAAACGAACATCGTAGACCCGCAAACGGTTTTCAGGGATAATCGTTCGCAATATCCGTTGATCGGCGCACTCCCAGTCTTTGATGTATCCCTGAAAGTAGGAGAGATATTGTTTGGCCACTTGAACAGCCTCAGCTTCGTCTTCCACTGCAATATCCACCACCCCGTTGGGGACCTGCACCTGCAAGGGTCCGATATCTTCCGGTTTGAAAACACCCAGACCGCCCCCTTCCACCATGGCTGGTCCACCCATACCAATATTGGAGTTTTTGGCAGCGATTATCACGTCGCAGCCTGCCAATATGGCAGCATTCCCTGCAAAACAGCGCCCTGAGTTGATTCCTATGATAGGAACCAGTCCACTGAGTTTGGCGTAGTTATAAAATGTCGGTACATTAAGGTCCGCTATCCCAACTCCATCGGTGTCTCCGGCACGTCCGCCGCCACCTTCGGTGAAGAAAACAATCGGCAGCCGCCAGGTTTCGGCCAGTCGGATCATCCTGTCCTTTTTAAAGTGATTCATCTTTCCCTGGGTCCCGGCCAGGACCATGTAGTCGTAAGACATCACCATGCACCGTGCTCTATTGTCATCAAACCAATGACCGTTCACGCGCCCGACTCCGGCCACCATTCCATCGGACGGGGTCTGATCGATTAATTCATCTATGGTGTTTCGTTGTTGCCGCGCCGCTACCATAAATCCACCATATTCCTCAAAAGTTCCCTCGTCACAGATATCGTCAATGTTTACTCGAGCGGTACGCTGACCTTGTTTTTTCCTTTTTTTGACTTTTTCCGCTCGATGATCATCCCCGAGTTTTGCTAGTCGGTCATAAAGCTCGGACAGATCCGGTCTGATATGGTCCAGGTCGACCTCTTCCGTTTCATTGATTTCAGATCCTTCCATCTCCTGCATTTGCATATATACCAGCGGTTGTTTCTCGTATACGGCATCGTCTTCAGATACGGTTATCTGTGTGATCAGGCCGCTGATTGGCGCATAAATGACATTCTCCATTTTCATAGCATTCATCACCAGCACCTGCTGTTTTTTCTTTACTAGGTCTCCCACCTTGACATCGATGCTGACGATGGTTCCCTGCAAAAATGATTGGATGACAGTGATTCCTTCTTGTTCAGGGATGTCGAATGTCCGGGATTCACCCTGTGGATCGATTGTTTCATAAACGGGGGTCACATCAGTTTCACTTTTCCCGTAATCCAAAACAGCCAATGGATCGGCCGCATCAACCTTAACACCGGCATGGTTGACCCTGGCACCGGATTGAGATTGTGAGGCTGTTTCATCAAAGTATAACCGCTGATGTATCTCATTGTCGGGTTTCACGAGCTCCGCCAGGTGTTCTGTGATAAAACCGGTGTATATTCTGTTTGCCAGGAATTCAGGATGTTTTATTAGGCTTTGTAGAAAAGGGATATTTGACTGCACACCCTCGATTCTGAATTCACTGAGGGCTCGATACGTCCGGTTGATGGTTTGTGAAAAATCGGGTGAGGTGGAAAAACAGATCAGTTTCGCCAATAGAGAGTCGAAGTTGGGGCTGGTATGATACCCGACATATCCGCAGGTGTCGATTCGCACGCCTCTACCCGATGGCAGATCGAATGCGGTGATGCCCCCCGCGCTGGGTCGAACGGACCCATCCGGATCCATGGTTTCCGTGTTGATGCGGACCTGCATGGCGAATCCGATGGGTTTCTGAGTTTTTGCAACATTCAGCCCCAGTTCGCTTAATGTCTTTCCAGCAGCTAATTGCAGCTGAATCTTGACCAGATCCACACCGGTTACTTCCTCTGTTATTGTATGTTCCACCTGCAGTCGTGTATTGGCTTCGATAAACGCATAGCTATTTTCTTTTCTGTCTGTATCGCCTCGATCTTGTTCAGCCTCTACCAAAAATTCAAAAGTACCAAGGCTCAAATATCGAACCTCTCGTGCTAAACAAACCGCATCCTCCAGCAGTTTTTCGCGCAATAGCGTTGATAAACCCGGGCTGGGGGCTATTTCTACAAGCTTCTGGTTTTGCCGTTGAATAGTGCATTCCCGTTCATAGAGATGCACTACTTCACCGGTTCCATCTCCAATGATCTGCACTTCGATGTGCCTGGCCGGCGACATAAACTGTTCAACGTAGATGGCATCGTTACCGAAAGCCGCCCTTGCTTCGGATTGACAACGGATGTAGGCTTCTTCCAGTTCATCAATGTTTTTAACCATCCGCATACCGCGGCCACCGCCACCCGATACCGCCTTGATCATCATGGAGGTATTGTCGCCCAAAGTGGAGAAGAATTCCCTTGCTTGTTCAAG
>Ga0233437_1003776_pt1 | contig 19127 bp, 20 predicted proteins | sample SI_122_August201_FD_182714 | JGI IMG/M metagenome (GOLD analysis project Ga0233437, IMG submission 182714) | Seawater microbial communities from Saanich Inlet, British Columbia, Canada - SI_122_August2016_200_MG | ecosystem: Environmental > Aquatic > Marine > Inlet | place: Canada: British...
ACCTCATTTTTCTTAAAAATCTCATTCCTAAGGTGGATTAACACGTTTTGTCCAAATCCAATGATAACGAAAATCATGGAAATCATCTTTAAACTTCAAATCCCCCACAAAACGTTAGACTCAGGAACGGTACAATTCTGGGAATGTCTAGATATGAAGTATCAAAAAAACTTGATGAAATAGTAGACTTTGCAGGAGTCGAACGATACTTGGATACCCCTGTTAAACGTTACTCTTCAGGAATGATGGTGCGGTTGGGATTTGCCGTTGCTGCACATTTGGAACCCGACATATTAATAGTTGACGAAGTCCTTGCCGTAGGCGACGCCGAATTTCAGAAAAAAGCCATCGGTAAAATGAAAGAAGTATCTGAAGGGCATGGACGAACAATCCTTTTTGTGAGTCATAATATGGGAGCTATTCAAAACTTATGTGAAGAAGTAATAATAATAGAAAAAGGAAAAGAAAAATTCAAAGGAAATACAACTGAAGGTATAGATTTATATTTACACTCAGGAAAAACGTTCAAAGGGTATTCCGATTTAAAAAAAAGGGAATGTGAAGCTTGGAAATGCAAACACTCTTTTTCAAACTTAATAAGCATTGAAACATTAAACAAAAAAATGGAAAGACAAAGTTCTTTTCAGATGGATACGCCTTTACAGGTAAAAGTTGTTTTTGAATTATTAGAGAACAGAAAAAACATTGAACTGGGACTTTTTATTAGGGACCCAAAACAGAGTATAAACGGTCTTTTGTTTAGTCCCTTTAATAAATTTCATGATTTTCAAAAAGGAATAAATGAAATTATAATTGAAATTCCAAAGCTTAATTTATTGCCAAATACATACTCACTGGGTCTTTGGATTGTACATCAGCGGAGAGTTGACAGTGCCTGCGATAATGCTGTAAATATAAATGTTATTTCAAATAGTGATTCAGACTCTTTTATAGATTATGATAGATTTAAAGGGTATGGTAATTTGATTAGTTGCAAATGGGCAAAGATAAATTAGGCAAGGAGAAAATGAATAAAGACAAAAAAATATTAATTATAGGTGGTGCTGGATATATTGGTTCAGTGATTACAAATAGAGCTATTAATGAAAGATATAAAGTTAAAGTTCTTGATCTGCTTTGGTTTAATAAGAAAGTTCCATTAGTATATATAACGAATCCTTGTTATACTTTTATAAAGGGTGATGCTTATAGCGATAATGTTTTAGATACAGCTTTAGATGATATAGATTATGTAATATATACAGCAGCAGTTGTTGGTGATCCTGCTAGTATTAAATATCCTGAACTTACAAAAAGAATTAATATTGATACAGCAAAAAAAGTAATAGATAAATGTCAGGGACATGGAATAAAAGGTTTCATATTCTTTTCAACCTGTTCAAATTATGGAATCTCCAATGATGGATTAGCAACAGAAGAGACACTCTTGAATCCTCTTTCTCTATATGCTGAAACAAAGGTTGCAATTGAACGTTATTTATCAGATAATAATAATAATTTAGATTGGATTATTGGCCGTTTATCAACTGTTTATGGTTTATCTTCTAGAATGCGTTTTGATTTGACTGTTAACGAATTTGCGTTAAAGGGATATAAAGATGAATATATAGATATTTTTAACCCTGAATCCTATAGACCATATATTCATACATACGATTTAGCAAACATTATAGTTGAGCTTGTTAATAAATTTGAACAAACTAAGAATAATATATTCAACATAGGATTTAACGGGGAAAATTATCAAAAAATTCAAATAGCTCAAGCTGTGCAAAAGTTTATACCTGAACTTAAAATCGACATTATAAAATCCGGTGGAGATATGAGGGATTATCAGGTTGATTTTTCTAAGCTAAGCAAATATGTAAATGTCAAAAGAGTATTTAATGTTGAAAAAAGTGTAGAAAATATTATTTCGACTATAAAAATGGGACTTTTTGAAAATACTTCAAGTAATCAATACTACAATACAAAACCAGATTTATCTGAGGTGTAAGTTTGAACTTTGATAAAACTATTACCTTTATAAAAAACCTATATCCTAATTGCAATCCTGTTTTACTTCATCTTCCTGTTTTTTTAGGTAATGAAAAGAAATATATAAATGATTGTATTGATTCTACCTTTGTTTCATATGTTGGCAAATATGTTACAAGATTTGAAGAAGTTACTGCTGAATATACAAGTGCTAAATATGCAGTAGCAGTAGTTAATGGAACAGTAGCTTTACAAATTGCCTTGCAAATTTCAGGTGTAAAATATGGTGATGAAGTTATTACTCAACCATTGACTTTTGTTGCTACATGTAATGCAATTTCACATTGTGGCGCGAAACCTGTTTTTGTAGATGTCGATTTAGATACAATGGGGCTATCCCCTAAAAAGCTAGAATCTTGGCTTTCAAAGAATACTAAATATGATCCAAAAAGTAAAAATACAATTAACATATCGACGAACAAAACAATTTCGGCTATAATTCCTGTCCATACCTTTGGGTTTCCATGTAAAATTGATGAAATTGTTAGTATTGGTAATAGATATAATATTCCTGTTATTGAAGATTCGGCAGAATCTCTTGGTTCAATTTATAAGGAAAAACATACAGGTACATTTGGGTTAGCCGGAATTTTAAGCTACAATGGGAATAAGACCATTACAACTGGCGGCGGTGGAATGATAATAACCAATGATGAAGCTTTTGCTAAAAAAGCAAAACATATTACAACAACTGCTAAAATTCCACATAAGTGGGACTATATTCATGATGAAATAGGGTATAATTATCGTTTAACAAATGTTAATGCTGCTATTGGAGTTGCACAAATGGAGTGTTTGGATACTATTCTCCAAGATAAAAGAAAAACTGCGGAACTCTACGAAAAATTTTTCAAAAATACAGAAATTCAATTTGTTAAAGAACCTGAAAATACTCGTTCCAATTATTGGTTAAATACAATTTTACTCAAAAATAAAACTCAAAGAGATAAATTTCTTGAAGAAACAAATTCAATCGGGATTATGACAAGACCTGTATGGCGTTTGATGAATAAATTAGCTATGTACAAATACTGTCAAACAGGAGATCTTAATAATTCAGAATGGTTAGAAGATAAGACTGTTAATCTTCCAAGTGGATATAGATAAAGTTTCCTTTAAATGTGTCAGAAAGAAAAAATTATAGTTATTGGTGGCGGTGGACATGCAAAAGTTATAATTTCTATACTAAAAAAACTTGGCAAATATGAGATTATTGGATTCACAGATATAGAAGTAAAAAAACCTATTTTAGGCATTTCTTTTTTAGGTAGTGATGAGGCTTTGTCTGGTTATTGTAATAAAGGTATAAAACAAGCAGTAATTGGTTTAGGACAGATAAAATCATCAGAGTTTAGAAAAAAAGCTGTAAAAAAAATATCGGATATAGGTTTTGAATTTCCTGCAATAATATCACCTGATAGCATAATAAATGAAGATGTTTGTATTGGCCAAGGTACTGTGATTATGGATCGTGTTACTATTAATAGCGGAACTAGAGTAGGTAGTTTTTCTATTATCAACACAAATGCATCTATAGATCATGATTGTGTGATTGGAAATTATACTCATATTGCACCTGGTGCTATTTTATCAGGAGAGGTTAAAATAGGTAATGATGTTCTAATAGGCACAGGAACTAGTATAATACAATCTATTGAAATACCAGATAGTTGTATTATTTCTGCAGGTAGTTCTGTCCAAAAAACAATTTTTGAGCAAGGTATTTACCGTGGAGTACCTGCTGAATTCATTAGAAAATTTGAATAATATTTATGCGTTTATTGTTATTTGGTGTTATTTATTCTGAGGTTGAAAAATTCCTTGGAGATTATTTTTATTCTATAGATTTTCAGACAAATAAAAAATTTACTTTACTTATAGTAGAAGATAATTGTAAGTTGCCAAAAAATTATTATCGCAATAATCTTTTTATAAAAAAAAGTAATTTTGGAGATACTCCTGCTGATATAAGGTATTTTGGAATTGAATATGCAAAACAACATGGTTACGATATTGTCATATTTACCGATTGTGATGATTATTATTCTAAAAATAGAATTGAAGAAACTTTAGTAGCTCTTGAAGATGTTGATTTTTGTGTAAGCAAAACTGTTTCGGTTTTAGACAAAAGTAAAACAATTAGTAAAAATAATGCTATTCTGATACCTGATAATATAGATATAAGTAAAATTTTAGTTTCAAATTATTTTGGTTTGAGTAATACTGCTTTAAGGTTAAATTCTTTGCCTGATAATTTTTATATTCCTTCAGATATAGTTGCTGTTGATTGGTGGATTTATACTTTATTAATACTTAATAAAAAAAAATATAGTTATGCCGATAATATAGTAACTTATTATCGGCAACATGAAAATAATCTTGTAGGTTTAAAATATTGTTTGAATGAAATTATGCTAAAAAAAGGTATTGCCGTAAAACTAATCCATTACAAAAGATTAGTTGAGTACTGTAAAATGTCAAAAATGTCTGATTATATATCGCTTATGGAGGATTTAATTTTGCAGCTTGAATGCTTAAAACAGAAAATTAGCGATAAAGATTTCCGAAACCATTACATTGAGGTAATTAACAAAAATATTAATAAAATAAAAACTGGTTGGTGGAGTGAAATTCTGCCACTAAATGAATGGAGAAAATATGAATAATTGTTTTCAAGAGATACAAGATGGTCACCCCCCCTATATAATAGCAGAAATCGGTTCGAATCACAATGGGGATATGAATCTTGCAAAGAAAATGATTGTTTCAGCAAAAGAATGTGGATGCAATGCAGTTAAATTTCAATCATGGGATAATAAATCTCTTATTTGCGAAGAAGAATATCAAAAGAATATTAAATATAATGATTCACCCAAAAAACATTTTGGCTCATTAAGAGAAATGGTTGAGAAATATTATTTAAGACCGGAACAACATAATGAACTTAAGCAATTTTGTGATGAAATTAAAATAGAGTTTGCTTCTACTCCTTTTTCAAATAAAGAGGTTAATTTACTGAATGATCTCGGTGTCAGGTATTTTAAACTGGCATCAATGGATATTAATAATATTTCATTGATAGAATATATGGCTTCTTTCCAAAAACCGATTTTATTATCAACTGGAATGGCAACTCTCGGAGAAATAGAACACGCGGTAAACACAATAGAAGCAGCAGGGAACAAGAATATTATTCTTTTACATTGTATTGCCATTTATCCACCGGAATATAAGGATATTAATTTAAATAATATAAAAATGCTGAAAAAAGCTTTCGGCTATCCGGTCGGTTTTTCTGATCACAGTATTGGAGCTTCAATTCCATTGGCTGCTGTAGCATTGGGTGCATGTGTAATAGAAAAACATTTTACGATAGACAAAGATTTGCCAGGTTGGGATCATGAAATATCAGCAAACCCAAAAGAGATGAAAACGATATGTGAGGAAGCTAAAAATATATCTGATTCTTTGGGATCATTTAAAAGAATTGTATCAACTGCAGAACTAGAGAAGAGAAAAAAATTTAGAAGAAGCATTGTTATAACTCGAGATTTGCGGGTAGGCGAAGTCATAGAAGAAGGAGATATTACGTTTAAACGGCCTGGTACAAATATATCCCCCACTGAATCTAAATATGTTGTTGGAAGGACATTGCTAAAAGATGTCAGAATAGATGAGGTTTTGACATGGGACGCATTAAAATAAAAGGTTGCTAAAGTGAATTATACACATACCATTAATTATAAATCTAATATTAGAGAGACAATAAAGAAAATAGATGAAGGTGGAATTGGTTTTATCGTTGTAATCGATGATAAAGCTAATGCTTTAGGGGTGATAACTGATGGAGATTTTAGAAGAGCTGTCCTAAAGGAAGTTGATCTGAGCAGTAAAGCACTTACTATAGCAAATACTAATTTTAGGTATATTGAATTGGGGTTTTTAAAAGATGAAGCTCAATCTATTTTTAGTGAAGGAAATATTCAATATTTACCTGTTTTGGAGAATAGAAAGTTCAAAGAAATTATTTCAGAAGAAGATTTGTTAAAATCTAAAAACATTATTGGGAGTAAAAAAAATAAATTTAATGCGCCTGTTGTTATTATGGCGGGTGGTTTTGGGACTCGCTTAGAGCCATTTACAAAAATACTCCCAAAGGCATTAATTCCGATAGATGACAAACCCATGATTGAATATATTTTGGATGAATTTGCATCTTATGGTATTGATGAATTTTATATTTCAGTTTTTCACAAAGCAAACATGATAAAGGCATTTTTTGAAGACAATAACTATAGGGTTAACTTTATACAAGAGAGCAGTCCTCTTGGGACAGGCGGTGCATTAAAATATTTAGAAGGAAAAATGCAAACTTCTTTTTTTGTCTCAAATTGTGATATTTTTATAAAAGATGATTATTATAAGATCTATAAATATCATGAGTCCAATAATAACATGCTAACTATTGTTACTTCTATGCAGCATGTTAAAGTTCCTTACGGAGTATGCAGGCTTAATAAAAATGGAGATTTAAGAAAGATTAATGAAAAACCCGAGCTGGATTTACTAATCAACACGGGAATCTATGTTTTGGATCCCGCAGTACTCAAATATATACCTGAAAACATTCTTTTTAATATAACTGATTTGATAGATTCGTTGCTTGAAAAAAATATAAAAATTGGGGTTTATCCTGTTTCTCATAATTCATATGTTGATATAGGTCAATGGGATAAATATAAAAATGCAATAAAAGTTTTATCAACCTAGGGGTAAAAGCACTTATGAGAGCAATAGCAATTATTCCAGCAAGAGGTGGATCCAAAAGGATACCTTATAAAAACATATTGGACTTCATGGGGAAACCAATGATAGCTTGGACTATAGAGGCTGCCTTGAAAAGTAATGTTTTTGATAGAGTCGTTGTAAGTACTGACGATAAAAAAATAGCAAAGATTGCTATACAGGCAGGAGCTGAAGTTCCATTTCTAAGAGAAGAGGCAAATGATGATATCACTCCTGTTAGTGTTGCAACAATTGCGGCTGTTAAGCAAGCCCAGGACTACTGGAGTGAAGAATATGATATTGTAGTTCAGCTAATGGCTAATTGCCCTATTCGGGGAAGCAAAGAAATCGTTCAGTCAGTCAACCATTTTAACGCAGTTGATTCAAACTTTCAAATAACTTGTTTTAAATTTGGATTTATGAATCCCTGGTGGGCTGTCAAGCTAGACGAGAGACTTAAACCTGAATTTATTTTTCCAGAAGCAACAAAAAAAAGATCACAAGATTTACCTGATTTATATTGTCCTACTGGGGCTATTTGGATTGCCAAGACGAATGAATTAATTAAAAGTAATACCTTTTATGGTAACGGGTATATCTTTTTCCCAATTGACTGGAAATCTGCAGTTGATATTGATAACTATGATGATATTGAACTTGCCAAAACTGCTTATCAGATGCTGCACAGATAAATTTATATGAAAAAAAAAACTTATAACGTTCTTATTGTAGGTGCTGGAGCTATTGGAGCCTTTTATGATACTCCGGATTCTGATAATGTATTAACCCACGCACATGCATTTGCAAAGCATAAAGGTTTTGAATTGCTTGGTTTTGTTGATATTAAGAAAGAAAAGGCCAGGGAAGCATCTGAAATATGGGGAGGAAAATGCTTTGACAATATAGAACAGGCGTTTGAAGAATACAGTATAGATATAGTTTCTGTTTGCGTCCCAGATGAATTTCATTATAAAATATTAAAAATGATTGCAGACTATCCTGTTAAAATAATATTTGCTGAAAAGCCTTTAACCAAGACCCTTCCCGAAGCAAAAGAAATTGTATTATTATATAGTAAAAAAAATATTCCAATGTGTGTTAATTATAGACGGCGGTTTCTTCCTGAAATTGAAGAGATTAAGGAGAGCATTGATGGTAATGAATTGGGGAAATTTATTACGGGAACCGGTTACTATGGCAAGGGGTTGTTGCATAATGGTTCACATTTGATTGATTTAATCATTTACTTAATAGGTAATAAAGTAGTTAAACAAAAGGTAATACAATCTCAATGTGATTATTATGAAAATGATCCATCTGTATCAGCTACACTGTTTTTTGAGGGAAATAGACCATTTTATTTGCAATGTGTAGATTGCAATTATTTCGCGATTTTTGAAGTTGATTTTATTTTTGAAAAAGGTAGGTTTAGGCTAACTAATACAGGGCTTACGATAGAATACTTTTCTGTCAAAAAGAATAATGTATTCAAGGATTATTCCTTTCTTGAAAAGGTAGAAGAAGCTTCTACTTCATTATTTCAATCTTTGTTTTGGTCTGCTGAAAATATTTATAATTTTCTGACAAACAATGAGGAGTTGAAGTGTTCAATGATTGATGCATTTGAAACGATGTTGTTATGCGATAAAATTAAATCAGGAGCTTAGGTTAATAATATGTCAAAGTTAACTTTATTGGGTGGGAAGAAAATTAGGAGTAAACATTTCTCTGAAAGGAAAACCTTAGATCAACGCGAACAAGCTGCTGTTAGAGAAGTTATTGAATCTGAAGTTTTGTCTGGCTTTTTAGGGGCTCCAGGAAAGCTATTTAATGGCGGAGAAAAAGTTCAACTTTTTGAAAATGATTGGGAAGCAAAGTTTGGATTTAAGCATGCCATTACGGTGAATTCTGCTTCTACAGCTTTAATGACCGCAGTCGGAGCATTAGGAATAGAGCCTGGAGATGAAGTAATTGTTTCGCCATATTCTATGTCAATTTCAGCTACTGCTGTATTGTTTTATGGAGGTATTCCTATTTTTGCTGATTTAGATCCGAATAATTTATGCTTGGATCCAAAGTCGATTGAATCAAGAGTTACTTCTAGAACAAAAGCTATAATTATTGTACACCTTTTAGGGTATCCAGCTGATATGGATTCAATTTTAAAAATTGCAGAATCCAAAGGGATAGCTGTTATTGAGGACGCAGCACAAGCGCCTGGAGTACTTTACAAAGGAAAATATGTCGGCGGTTTTGGAAAAATAGGAATATTCAGCTTAAATTATCACAAGCACATCCATGCTGGTGAAGGGGGGATTATTGTTACCAATGATGATGAATTAGCTTTGCGCTCACAACTTATTCGTAATCACGGGGAAAATGCAATAGAAGATTATGAAGTAGAGAATTTATCAAATATTATTGGTAGTAATTACAGGTTGACAGAGATTCAGGCTGCAATTGGAAGTATACAGTTGAAAAAATTAGATTCGATATTGAAGTCGAGACAGGAGCTTGCAAGTTACTTAACAAAAAAACTTTCTAGCATTAAAGGGTTGTCTGTTCAGAAAATACCACCCGCCTGTACGCATTCATATTATATGTTCCCAATAAGATATGATGAAAAAGTCTTTGGGATTTCTAGAACTCTATTCTTAAAAGCTGTCTCTGCTGAGCTTCCTGAACCAACGTCATGGGAGACGACGCCCTTGGCAGAAGGTTATGTTAAGCCTCTTTATTGGAATCAAATATATCAGAAAAAAATTGCAATTGGAACTAAAGGATTTCCTTTCAATTATAACAAAGGTGTAGAGTATAATTATCCAAAGGGACTTTGTCCTGTTGTGGAAAGAATGTATGAAAAAGAATTATTACTTAGTCCACTTGTGAGGGAACCTCTTGATATTGATGATATGAAAGATTTTGGAGATGCCTTTGAGAAAGTTGTTGAAAATATTAATGATTTAAGAGAATCCGATATCCAAATAGGCAAGAAATTATTTGATCCAATTGCTGCTATTGATGAATACAACAAAAATACTTGAAAAACTTAAAGGTAAACGAGGGATATTCGTCCACAGCGATCCCGCAGGAGCAAAGGCGTGTTTGGCATTGGCGTCAAAACTGTCTAAAGAGTCCATATTGGCTATTTCTGATAGGCAATACTCTTTTTATAAAGACTTTGAAGTAGAAGTTAATAATTATAAGCAAAAAAACATTGCCGATTGGTTACGTGATTTTCAACCCGAATTTGTTTTTACCGGTACTTCCATTCCCGTAAATATCGAAATAAATTTTTTACAAGAAGCCCAAAAGAGAAAGATTTTTACATACTCGTTCATAGATCATTGGATAAATATTAAAGAGCGGTTTTTTCTAAAAGATAAATATGTCTTTCCTAATCGATTTTTGGTTATTGACCGTTGCGCAAAAGAAATGGCACTTAATGCAAATATACCCGGTGATATTATCAGGATTATCGATAACCCGTATTATGATTATTTAAAAAATTGGGCTCCAAAAATATCTAAATGTTTGTTATTTGAGAATCTTGGTATACCTAAGGAAGCATAAATAAATAACTTAAAGGTTTTACTTCATCTCATAGCGGTTTCCTGTGTCATAAAACTAGTCACATATTCCTAATATGCAAAAAGTTTCATTCCTTGAACACCACTACGATATATTGTAAAAATCGTTTAATTTATTTATGTACACTTCCTAAGCATAAAAAATATGTCTTCTATGCCCCTGAGCCAATTACGACTTTTGGGTTGCAAACAAAATACGGGTTTGATGAACTTGACGGATTAAAACATTTGTTAAGTATCTTAAAACATAATGATTATAAAGATGTTTATATAGTAGTGAAAGGGCATCCAAATCAGAATCATAAGATTTTTTATGATTATTTAAAAATGATAGAGAACAAGAAAATAATTTATGTTGAGGATTATGATATTAATCAAATAATCTATTATTCGGATGTAGTAGTCGGATATTTTTCCAATAGCCTTATTGAATCACAAAAAATGGGTAAAAAAGTATTGCGTATTTTAGTTGATTTAAAGAATATTAATATCGATCCTTTAAAACATATGGATATAGGAGTAAAAATTTTGGATATAAAAAAATTAACATGTGAACTTGATAATATCTTTATAAAAACATAGGAGAAACTTGAAATATTTGTTAAGAAATTTGCTAAACCTGCAAAATAACATTCGTAATTTATAATTTCATATGATTATTTAATAATTTCACCTTGGATAAAAAAATATGAAAAATCCATTTATAACGGGCACAAGGATATATTTACGGCTTCTTTCTCTTGATGATCTAAACGGCGATTATGTTAACTGGCTAAATGATCCTACAGTTTGTAAATATAACGGTCATTATCTTTTTCCATATAGTAAAAAGGAATTAAGCGATTATATCGAAAATTCATGGAGCACAAAAGATAGAATTATTTTGGCTATTGTCCATCAAACAACCGAAAAACATATAGGAAATATATGCTTGCAAAATATTAATTTTTTCCATAGCAATGCGGATTTGACTATAGTTTTAGGAGACAAAGATGAATGGGGAAAAGGATATGGCAAAGAAGCTTGGCTGTTAATGCTAAAACATGGCTTTGGGGCTCTTAATTTGCATCGTATCAGCTGTGCGACAACTGCCGATAATTTGGCCATGCAAAAGTTGGCTAAAAGCGTAGGGATGCAAGAAGAGGGCATTAAGAAAGAGGCTATTGTAAAAAATGGAAAGTTCATAGATATAATTGAATTTGGAATTTTAAGAAACTCTTTTTATTAAAAACAAATGTGTTTTTATGCAGATCGGATTTTTGTACTATTATAATAGATGAATAAATTATCCAATATAAATATTAGAGCGACATCACTTAGGGCGTTTTGGGGCGAAAAATATAAAAAATCGATATACTTAAGTTATGGAGCAAAGCATAACCTTGATTTTTGTGAAATTATAAATAACCGGATACCAGTATTTGATGATCTATGCGCTTCATCGCGTGATATTACTCGGTGCCACCAATTTTGCAAAAAATATTATTACGAAATATTGCCGGTATTGGTTGCAAAATTAAATAAAATTCATGGGGTAAGTTTATCTACTGCATTTTGGCAGATTGCGTTTGGATATTGGCTGTATCGGCATATTGCGGTTGCCTACTATAAATATTCAATTTTAAAAAATTTTGATATAGACAATACTGATATCAAACTTTTAGACGAAAAAAGTTTTTATGTTCCCGAAAACCATGTTGATTACTTATCTTGTTTTTCTGCGGATTTTGGTGTACAGCAGCTTGTAAGTCAATATTATTATATGTATCAAACTAAAGAAAAACCTATTGTTAATTATGGGTTTTCCGGTATATGGCACCGAAATGGAATAAAACCGCGTTTTCGTGGCAAAGCTCAGTTGAAAAAAATTTTTTACGAAGGAAAACATGTTATTAAAAAAATTCTTAGTGTGAGAAATCAGGCAAGCTTAAAGGCTGAAATAGCTCTCTGTGGTGTTTCTTATTCTCCAGGTATCTTTAAGGCATTATATGAAAAATCAAATGGTCGTATTCAATCGTTTACCATACCGCAAATTAAAGTTATCGATAAGAACATAAATTTTGACAAAAGACGGCAATTTTTTGTCACTAATCCTGATAAAACATTTGACGCATATTTTTTGAATACTCTTATTTATTGTTTGCCTAAAGTTTTTTTGGAACATTTTGATCAATATTATTCACGTTTTACAAAACATCTTAAGACACAAAGATTTAATTATATAGTTGCTGAAAATTGGATAGGTTATGTACCTAATGCAATTTACATTGGTTTGGCAAAAGAAAAAGGAATAAAATTTATTTGCAAGGAACACGCGGCTTCGGATATTATTCTAAGAAACACTATGGCATTTGTTGGTTATGATATAAGCGATATTAACTTAGTCGTACATAAGTCGGAAAACAGAGGGAAAAATGTTATAGGAGGTTTTGCTTGTAGGGAGATTATAAAATATAAATTTAATACAGCTAACGAAGCAATACTTTTTATTGCGAGGACAAAATTTTTATTTATGACAGAAATGGTTCAATATAATGCGGTAAATTCAACCTTTGTCAAAGAATTAAGACTAATAGATGATTTTATTAATTTTCTGCCTGGTTACTTGAATAGACAACTATGTTTTCGTCCAAGAAAAGTTAATCATAATTTCTGTTGGAATATTGAAAAAAAACTTGATCTTGAAAAAAGAAATATCAAAATTGATTGTAATGATTTCGTTAGTAGTATTCTTCAATCAAGGATTGTCGTAATTGATCATATTTCTACTGGGATTGCTGAGATTATACATATGGGAGCTCCGTTTATTTTACTTTATGATATAGATTTTTTGCCACTCTCAGAAGAAATAGCTTCAATTTTTAAAGAATTAGTGGCGTGTGGTGTTGTTCATTCTTCAGCACAATCTGCAGTTTCTCATATAGAAAAAATTTATGCTAATGTTCAAAAATGGTGGCAAAGCAATTCTGTATGTGCTGCAATTGAAAAATTAAAAAATACTTGTTATGCGGAACCCGGTAGAAATATAGATTATTTATTATCATTACTTGAAAAGAATAACTAAAGCGAATGAAACAACCTGAAACAATTGCATATAGATCTTATGATCTGTGATTTTTATAATGAGAAATTAAATGTTTGGCATATCATTTTTTCTTAAAATAAGAAATTTTTACTATTATTGTTTAATATTGAAGAGAGAAGCATAATTATGAAAAAAGTTTATATTGGAATGAGTGCTGATTTAGTACACCCTGGGCATATGAATATAATCAAAAAAGCCAACTTTTATGGTGATGTGATAGTGGGGCTTTTAACTGATGAAGCAATTGCTACCTATAAGAGATTGCCGTTTATGGCTTTTGAACAGAGAAAAGCTGTAATAGAAAATATAAAAGGGGTAGTAAAAGTTGTTCCACAGAATACCTTGGATTATAGGCCTAATTTAAAAAAAATAAAACCGGATGTAGTAATTCATGGTGATGATTGGAAAGAAGGAGTGCAGCGTAAAACGAGGGAACAAGTCATCGAGACTTTAAAAGAATGGGGGGGGAAACTGGTTGAGCTCCCATATACTCACGGGATATCTTCGTCATTGTTAAAAAATGCTGAAATGGATATTGGTACAACACCCGAAATAAGATTGCGATTATTAAGGAGATTGATTTTAGCTAAACCTTTGATAAAAATAATGGAAGTACATAGTGCATTAAGTAGTTTGATCGTAGAAAATGTATATAAGAATGTCGATTCCATTAGATGTGAATACGATGGAATGTGGGCCAGCTCTTTGACTGGGTCTACTTCGAAAGGGAAGCCTGATATAGAGGCTGTAGATTTGACTGCCAGGTTAAACACAGTTCATGAAATATTGGAAGCAACTACTAAACCTATTATTTATGACGCGGATACTGGAGGAATTGTTGAACACTTCTGTTATACAGTGAGGACACTAGAAAGGCTTGGAGTTTCAGCGGTAATTATAGAGGATAAAACAGGGCTTAAAAAAAATTCGCTGTTTGGTTCAGAGGTTAAACAAACCCAGGATACAATAGAAAATTTTTGTTCAAAAATAAAAAAAGGCAAATCTTCACAGGTTACAGCAGATTTTATGATTATAGCCCGAATAGAAAGCTTAAATCTTAATAAGGGCATTGATGATGCACTTAAAAGGGCTCATAGCTATATAGAAGCAGGTGCAGATGGAATAATGATACATAGTAAATCTACTGAACCTTATGAAGTTTTGGAGTTTTGTAGTAAATTCAGAGAAAATAATAGTTCAACACCAATTGTAGTTGTCCCCACTACTTTTAATAAAATTACCACCAAAGAGTTGGCAGAGGCTGGTGTTAACGTTGTGATTTATGGGAATCATTTGTTAAGAGCGTCCTATCCTGCAATGATTAATGCAGCATCTTCGATTTTGGAACATGATAGAAGTTATGAAGTTGAAGGTAAATTAATGTCAATTAAAAAAATATTGAAATTAATACCGGGAATACATACATAATGTTAGATACTCAAAGATTTGGTGATGAGCTAAAAAAAAATGGATTTAACTTTTATGCAGGAGTACCCTGTTCATATTTAAAAAATTTTATTAATTATGCTTTTAGTAATTGTAAGTATATTATGGCCGCAAATGAAGGTGATGCGGTGGCAATAGCATCTGGCGCTTCTATTGCCGGGGAAAAGGCTGTTGTTTTATTACAAAATTCTGGACTTACAAATGCTATTTCTCCATTAACATCATTAACGAATATATTTAAGATACCTATCTTAGGTTTTGTTAGCCTTAGGGGCGATGCTAAATATCAAGATGAATCACAACATATATTAATGGGCAAAATTACAACAAAGTTGCTCGATCTTCTTGAGATACCGTGGGAGGTCCTTTCAACAAATATCAATAAAGCTTCCGAACAAATCAAGAGGGCTGATTGTTATATAAAAAATGGGAAGGCCTTTTTTTTAGTAGTAAGAAAAGATACGTTTTCTGATTTTTCTTTTAAAAAAGAAAAATCATGCACTCTTTCAAAAGGGAAAATAATATTAAAATCAAAATCAAATACTTTTCCGACAAGGTTAAATTCTTTGCATAGGATTAATAAACAAGTAAACAATAAAGATACTATAGTAATTACAACTACAGGTAAGACCAGTAGAGAACTATATGAAATAGAAGACAAAAAAAATCATTTTTATATGGTTGGTTCTATGGGGTGTCTTAGTCCTTTAGCGTTAGGATTATCATTAAATTTAAATAAGAATAAAGTTATTGCTATTGATGGAGATGGCGCATTACTGATGAGAATGGGAGCATTGGCTGTTAATGGCTATTTCTCGCCTTCTAATATGTTGCATATTTTACTAGATAATAACACATATGATTCTACTGGAGGGCAGCAAACAGTATCTTGTAATGTTGATTTTGTTACAATTGCATCTGCTGCAGGTTATGATCGTAGTATTTATCTGCATTCACTAGATGAGTTAGAAGAAAATATTCGTAAGTGGTATAAGAAGCCTTCATTAACCTTTCTGTATTTAAGGATAAAGGAAGGTAGTAAGCATAATCTAGGTAGACCAAAGGTTCAACCTCGCAAAATAAAAGATAGATGTATGCTTTTTATTAAGGATTCAAATGCATAAAAAATTTAGTTTTTATAATCCAGTGAAGATCATTTACGGGGATAATTTTATTGATAGTTTAAAAAAAACAGTTGGTAATGAAAAAATCCTTTTAATAACTTCAGAAGGACATAACGCAAGAGGAGTTGTTGGCAAAATAACTCAGAACATTAGCAATATTGTTCATATATGTTGTGAAATAAAATCATATCCAGAATTTGAGATTTTGAATAAAATATATGAAGAGCTGAAAGGGGTTAAATTTGATCTTATTTTAGCCGTAGGAGGAGGTAGTGTAATCGACTCTGCAAAATATCTCTCTGTTAGCAATAATAACGAGAATACTACTTATAAATTTGTAGAAGATATCACCAGGAAAGGATTAGCTCATGAAAGATATCAGATTAAGCCAATCATAGCGATACCGACAACCGCTGGAACAGGTAGTGAAATTACACCGTGGGCTTCCATTTGGGATATGGGAGAAAGAAAAAAATATTCTTTATGTTTGCCCGATTTGTTTCCTAAGGTAGCGATATATGATCCTAATTTAACGTTGACTGTACCCAAAGATGTTACAATCCAAACGGGCTTGGATGTCTTATCTCATGCACTGGAGTCAATATGGAACAGAAACAGTAATCCTATTTCAACAACATTTGCTATTGCTTCAGCAAAAACTGTTTTGGAATATCTCCCGAAATTGAAATTGAATAGTTATGAATATCGCGATAAACTTATGACAGCATCTTTAAATGCGGGTTTAGCTTTTTCAAATACGAAGACAGCTATAGCGCATGCAATTTCATACTACATAACGGCTAATTATGGAGTTCCACATGGAATAGCATGCAGCTTTACAATACCACAGATTATAAATGCTATTAAGGGTAAATATGAGTACGTAGATAGAGCCTTAGATTCTATTTTCAAAAACTATAATGTAGAATTATTTTTTAATAGATTAAATATTTCTACAAATCTTAATGATTATTTATCAAATAAGAAAGATATTTTAAGATTAGTAGAATCCGTATCAAAAAATGAAAGAATAAATAATAGTTTAGTTTCTATAAACGAATTGATTGGATGACACAAAGGGGCAAAGATGAAAAAACAACTATTTGGCTTTGATATTGATAAGCAATGGGATTATGAAAATGGTTTTTACTTAACAAGCCATCTAACCAGGCTTTCAAAAAGTCTTGCACATTATGAATTATATAAATCTATAGTTCATTTACCTGGTCATATTGTTGAATGTGGAGTTTTTAAAGGGGTATCTCTTATAAGATTTTGTACATTTAGAGATATACTCGAAAATCCATATTCAAGAAAAATTATTGGTTTTGATGCTTTTGGGGAATTCCCTGAACAAGGTAATGCCAGTGATCAAGAATTTGTAGAAAGATTTGAAGGTTGTGCAGGAAAGGGAATACCTATTGATGAATTAAAAGATGTTTTCTTGAACAAGGGATTTGAAAATTATGAATTAATTGAAGGAAATATTACGAGTACTGTTCCAGACTACATATATGATCATCCTGAACTTAAAATAGCTCTACTTCATATTGATGTTGATGTCTATGAACCATCACTTGTAATTCTTAAGAATCTATTTGACAAGGTTGTAAATGGGGGACTTATTGTATTTGATGATTTTGGCACTGTTGCTGGCGAAACAAAAGCGATAGATGAATTTTTTCTAGAGAAAGACGTTATCATTGAAAAGTTACCAATTTCACATATACCGGCATATATAAGGAAGAAATAATAAGAAACAAAAATATTTTATTATTTTCTTGGTTAATTTGACATATGAATATATTAATTACACAACGACATTCAATAAATCAATATAGAGATTGGGTTGATAGTTTAGAAAATAATTATATAAACTATTTTAAATTAATTTCTATATAAATTTTTGACAAAACGGTACATAAATAGGAGCAATATTCTATGAATTTATTATTTAGAGTTTTAAGGAAAATTAAACGAATTATACAAAAAATTACACCTCCCTATATTGTACCTGAAATACTTTACAGTAGACGTTATGGTAATTTGACAGTTAATAAACAACTTTGCTCAGATGCCATTTTATCCACTTTTGATAAGGGGTGTAAGGTATTAGACAAGTTGGGAATTGATTTCTATATAGGACGAGGTACTCTTTTGGGATTACATCGAGATGGTAATTTTATATCTGGAGATAAGGATATAGATATAGATATTTTTTCGGATGATCAAATATATGAAATAATACAAAAAATGCCATTTGAAGTATTTCTTATTTCGAATTCCAATGGACATTACCAACAGGTAGCATTCCTTGATAAAGAAACTAATGTTATTTTTGATCTCTGGTTTTATTATAAAAAGGAGAAACAACAACAATATATTAATAGAAACCATTATGGATATTTTTCCCTTCCTGCAAATAAAGTAGAGAAGCCTCATGAAATTTTATTTAATGGGAAAAAATATAATTGCTTGGAACCAAAATGGTATTGTGATTATTGGTATGGCAAAAATTGGCAAACTCCCGAACACTATGATGGTAATTGGACTAGTTATTATCGTAAGACATGTTCTGCTTTTAAATATTTAGGGTTAAAAAACGTAATAAATATTTGAAGTTTTCACACACTTCTGCGTAAAATGCAACAATTGTCGTAGTCATACCGCTTTATAAGGCGATGCCTGATATTGATGAACAAAGAGCTTTTTGCATTTTACGATTTCCCGGCAATATAATTGGATTCATATAAGAACTACAAACACAATTGAATTAACGGTCGAAAATTTCTCATAAAGTTTAGCATACTCAAATTATATGACATACTGAAAGATATTGTACTTTATTATGAAACATTTAAAAACAGACATTCATAGAGAATCACTTATGAGAAGTCATTCATTATCAAATGTTCCTGAGTCTAACGTTTTGTGGGGGATTTGTTTGATCAGGTAGAAAATAGGCTTATTGTTACATATTTGAATCTTTAAATTACAACTTCTTATATGATAAAAAAAACAGACTTCTTCATCATGTGC
>Ga0233437_1003778_pt1 | contig 19124 bp, 29 predicted proteins | sample SI_122_August201_FD_182714 | JGI IMG/M metagenome (GOLD analysis project Ga0233437, IMG submission 182714) | Seawater microbial communities from Saanich Inlet, British Columbia, Canada - SI_122_August2016_200_MG | ecosystem: Environmental > Aquatic > Marine > Inlet | place: Canada: British...
CCCCTAAAATAAACACCAAGAGCAATTAGAATAACAATAACAATACCAATTATAATAAATAAAGTAACCTGCCCCCTCTTTTCCATTATATATTTAATAGCTTATTTATTTATAAAGTTTTTTGTATAGGGTCTATTAAAGCTTTGACTACTTGACTAACCTTTTTTGTCTATACTTTCCAATAAACTCTTCAAACTTCAAACCCTCTTTTTTAACTCTGGAAAGACTTACAAGAAAACTTTGACCTTTACTCTTTCTAATTTTATCAACTTTTACAAACCACCAACCCAAATTATCAAATCTCACACCAACCCAAGGCTCAGCTCCAAAGTTATCAGCAAACAATTTCAATTGCATTAACTCAGAATAATCAAAATACCTCTTTTCACCTTTAATGGCCTTACATTCCACTGCAACAGTACGATCTCCATCACTTGCAAGCAAATCAGGCGCAGGTTTAGGAGTAGAACCAGACCCAGCCACTCTAACACAAGGACCAAAGTCCTCCCAAAGCATCTTAAACAATTCTCTTTCAGCCCTAGTACCTTTAGCTTTAGAAATCAGCCATCACCCCTTCACACTGACCATTGTTACAAATGCACTTACCACCACAATCCAAAGTATCAGGCGCACACTCTTCAGTACAAGCCACCATTGTACAATCAGGTTGAGCAGTACTACAAGATGAAGCATGACAACAAGTAGCCTTAAAACAATCATCATCAGACTCGCATTCAAAGTTAACACCACTACAACCAACTAAAAATACAAGCAATAGTACTAACACCAATTTTTTCATATAATTACTAAGTTACAATAATATAAAAAATTAACTAAAAAAAATAAAGAAAAAAAGAGAATTAAAGGTCTCTTGTTTGAATTGTGCTTCTTTTATTTGCTTTAGCTCTATCACATGCTCTTTTGATCAAAGATGTAACTTCAACATTTAGACCTTCAGCAAAGTCACCTGCAACATTCATACCTTCAGCTAATTCTTTAATTTTACTTCGTACAACAACCATATCTGCCATTTTATTAACCTCCCATGTATTTACTAAACTTTCAGTGAAATCAAGAATTTATAAAGTTTTCCAAAGCTTATTTTTCATAAACTACAACAGAGTAGACACTTTTTCCCATAAAAACTTGCCTCTCTTCAACCAATTTCAGAGGACAAAGCTCTTTAAACAACTCTAAGTTAGGTCCAAAGAAAACAGCCCTTTTACCAAGCACTTCCTCTAGAGCAGAAAAGAAATCTTTGTACAACCTAACCATTCTATTCTCAGGAACTCTCTTACTAGGATAAGGCACAGCACTCACAATATAATCAACTTCATCATCTCTAAACTTAGTTTGCAACCAATCAACATCCATTCTAGCAAACTTAATCTTCAATTCAGCTAACTTAGAATTAATCTCAGCACTCCGCACATTATGAAACAAAGAATCATACCCTCTAACTTTACCAGACTTAAACCTCATAGCTTCAATACAAATAATTCCATCTTTACAAAAAGGATCTAAGAACATTCCCTCTCCATCCCAACCAGACATTCTAACCAAACAATAAGCAACACAAGCATTAACAGATTTATTATGAATTTTTATTCTATAATCTCTCTTTGACAACAACTTAGGACTAAGATCCAACCCATACAAATAATCACCATTTAAAACATCAACAAAAACAACCTCATCAGGACTCTTATAATCCACCTTGCACCCTAATTTCTGACCAAAAATCTTTTCAACATCTTGTGAAGTGAAATCATGCTCACCATTCCTATGGCAAGAAACTTTCACTGTGCCTTTAAACTTTCTCTCCTTAGCTTCGAAATTATCAACTTTCCCTTGACCCCAATACTCATACACTTTGATAACACTCTGAACTTTTTTAACATCAACCTTATCACACAAAATTCTACCAGGAAGAATCTTTTCACCTTTAAGCTCCTTCAAAGCTTGATCTTCCAACCCTATTGGTACTATACAAACATACTTCATGCTAATTCTCCCAAATAGAGATTATTATTTGTATCTAAAATTTTAACATTAACCAAATCACCAACTTCTGCTTCACAATTAATCACAGCAACACACCTATCCCTAGCAACACCAACCATTTGAAAATTATACCACCCAGGCGCAACAATATTAACTTGAGTTCTTTCACCTTTTTTGAAAACTTCAGGAACCCTATCCATCTTAACAATCTTAACATCCTGTCGAGTCATTTTCAATTTCACATCAAACTCCTTCTCCCATTCCTCTAACTTCTTACCAAACTTCCACCAATTCAAAGGCTTTACACCCTTAACTTTTCTAGAATGTTTATATATTTCATATTTTTGAATACCAAGCTCAGCACCAACTTTTTTGGAATACTCAATAATTTTCGGAATCTCTTCATCATTCAACCCAGGAACCCACACAGGACACAACCGAACTGTTATTCCTTTTTTTATTAACTTTTCAATATCTTCCAAAGATTTCTTTACATTGTATTGAACTCCAAACATTTTGCAAGCCAACTCTTCATCTAAAGAACCAATAGAATAATTGATCACATCTAATTTTAAGTTATTAATAATATCATCAGTTAACAAGGAACCATTTGTCTGCATTGACAACTTGTAAACCCCTTTCATCTCTTTGCATGCTTTCACAAGTTTAACCATATCTTTGTACATCAAAGGTTCACCAACAGAATCAATATTAATTTCAACACCCTCGCCTTTAAACTCAACAACCTTTTTTACCTCTTCAATAAGATAATTTACTTCCACTTCAAACTGAGTTTTATGACAGTTTGACTTAGGTCCAGAGTCAGTTGAACAATAAATACAATTAAAATTGCAAGCAGAGCTAGCCCTAACTTGAAGCAAATTTGTACCTCTATCAATAATTCCAAATGCTAAGTAGCCTATTAAAGGGATTCCTGACTCTTTAGTGATTTTCATGCAATAAATGCCATTTGAGCACTTTATAAAGCTTTTCCTAAAATTTATAAAGCAATTAACATTCAAACAAACCATGCCAGTATCAATTATCATTCCAGCATACAATGAAGAGAAGTATATTGAAGAAACTTTGAAAGCTCTACCCAAAGAGCACGAAATTATTGTAGTTTGTAATGGTTGTACTGATAAAACAGAAGAGATTGCAAAGAAGTATACAGACAATGTTTATGTTTTAAAGGAGAAAGGTGTTTCTATGGCAAAAAACTTTGGTGCTAGTAAAGCTAAAAATGATAAGTTGATTTTTTTGGATGCAGATATTATCATTGGTGAAGATGTTGTTAATGCAATTGAGGATAGTAAATATGATCTAGGGACAATAAAATCAAAACCAGATAAAAAACATCTTAAAGCTAAAATATTCATGTTACTAAAAAATATTTGGGCAAAAAATTATTTTGGAGGAGGAGTAATATTCTGTACTAAAAAAATATTCAATAAAGTTGGTGGTTTTGATACAAAATTACAATTCAAAGAAGATAAAAAATTCTTAAAAGAAGCAAAAAAAATCACTAAATATAGGTTTATTCCTCTTTCTGGCACAGTTAACATGAGAAGACATGAAAAATTAGGATACTTCAAACCACAAATAACTCATATACTAGGACTAATTCATAAAAAAATAAAATATAAAGCAGTAAGATAATAAAAAAACTTACTTTTTCTTTTGAAACTTTTTACGAATTCGTTCATTATAACTATTACTTTGAATCTTCTTAGAAAAATCCAGATTTAATTGAGCTAAAATTAAAAAAGTTAAACTTATAGCTGAGAATAAAATAGTAATGTATAACCCATATAAATAAAATCCAAACACAAATAAAACAAATGCAGGATATACAGGATAAATTAAAGTATACCTTTGTTTCATTGATAAACTATAACCATAGGTTACAAGATATAATGAAATTGTAAATAACAAAATTCCCCAAGATACAAAAGCTTTTAGACCAATTAACCAAGAAAGAAAAATAATATTATCAGGGACATAATCATGCCACCAGATTTCTTTCTTATTATACCTTGCCAAAGAACCATCCAAAACATCTAAAAAAATCCAAGCAAGACCAAAAAAAACAAATAGTTTTTCACCATAAAAAAATGAAGCACTTATTCCCAAGATAGTTCCAACAAGAGTAACAATGTCTGCACTAACACCTAATTTAACTAATAACTTAACAATAGGATTAACAAATTGATCTTTCTTTTTTTTAATAAAATTCACAAACTTCATTTCTTTACCATTTAATATCATCTAAATATATAAATATTTCTCTAATTATTTTTTACAAAGAAACATCAAATTAAATGAAAAATGCTTCCAATGTTTCCCTTTAACATATTTACTATTGTTCCTTGAAGCCATAAGCTCACCAAAAAAATAAACATTAAAATCTTCTTTTTTGAACAATCTCTCCCATTTTTTAGGAGTATAAGTAGAACAATGTGTTTTATCAATATAATTACCTATATGTGTAAAAACTCTTCCTACAACTCCTGCCTTATTAGGCATTGAACCAATAACAATTCCTCCTTTTTTCAAAGCACTATAAATATTAGCAATAGCTAAACTGGGGTTTTTCAAATGTTCTAAAACATTAAATATTACAATAACATCATATTTATTTTCTTCTAATTTGATTTTTTGAATATCTCCAACCCAAACATTATGATCTTTTTTTGCACAATTTACAGCAAATTCTGAAACATCAATACCCTCCACATCAAAATGCTCTTTAGCCAATTTCAAAAATCCACCTTGCGCACAACCAATTTCAAGCAAAGTCCCACTAGTTTTATGTTTCAAGATTTCTTTCAACCTATACTTATTTCTCTGAGAATCATTTTTTTCAACATACAACAGATTTTCATAATAATTTTTATCATAATCTTTTTTTATTAAAGACATAAATCTTATTTATTAAAACCCTTATTTAAACTTATCTATTATTTCTTAATATAATATAAATAACAAGCTAAGCCAAACCTATAGAACAATGAATAACTTGAGATTATTGCTAATATAACAAACATTATCCAAAATTGTCCAATAGCAACACCAACAATCAAAATTAAAGTTCTAAAAAAACGCATAGAAACAGCATCACTTATTTTCAAATTCAAAACACCTTCCATATTGGCTGTAACATTTGTAGCCAAAAACATAGTTATCAAAGTGTACAAACCCAAAGGTATTGAAATTAAGCCATAAACCATGAAAGCTGCCAAAATCAAAGAATCACTAACCTTATCAATAGTCCTATCTAAAAACTGTCCAAACTTCGAACTTTTGCCCCTAGCTCTAGCAACATTACCATCAATAACATCAAACAATCCATTCAATAAAATCATCAAACTTGCAAATATAAAATAACCCTTATCCAACAAAGGATAAAAAGCAACAATAGCAAATAAAGACATAACAGAAATCAAATTAGGATTAAACTTAAAATAAATAAATGGTTTAGATATAAAATTAACAAACTTTCTAGTTTTTCTTCTAACAAACTTTGTTTTCATAAACAACTAAAACAAAAAATAATTTAAAAATCTTTCTATATAAAATTATTTCTTAAAAACCCAGAATTTGTTCCAAATAAAAGTATTAACTCCCACAATAAGGATAGTAAAAAGCTGAGCAAGCATATACCAAAGTTCAAGGATTTCAACAAAAAAAGCCAAAAATCCCAAACCTAAAACCAAAGCCATCAAACTTACAACAATATATTCAAAATATTGTTTCTTGTACTGATGACTTTTATTATGAAAGGTCCACTTTTTATTCCAAAAGAAATTATTAGACACAGCTATAAAAAAAGCAATTCCAGCACCAAAAATATAAAACAAACCTAAAAACTCAACCATAACATAAAGTATTCCTAAATTAAGAACAGTCCCAGCACCACCAACTACAGCATGCTTAAGAATCTGTTTTGGAGGAAAATAAATAAAAATATCTTGCATATTAACACTATACCCTAAAAACTTTAAAAAACTTTCTAAGGAAACTCAGTTTTTCCCACCCAAAGAGGTAATATAATAAAATGATGAACCAAATCAGACAAAAACAAAGACCAACCCAGAACAACCAAATAAAAATTAAAATAAAAAAAACTAATTAATACCAATCCTAAACCAACATATCCATGATGTATACGAACTAACTTTCTCTTCTTATAAAACTTCTCTGCAGAACCAAAAATCAACCTTCCAATGACACAAAGACATTCAATAGCCAAAGTTAAACCTAAAATATACCAAATCATAAGAAAATACAAGCAAAAAACCTATATAAACATTCCCAAAAGCCTTAAAAAAACCTAATCATTCTAAAAAATCATGATAATCCTAGAAATCATCTACTTACTACTTCCTTGCTATATAGCAAACATGTCTCCAGTTTTCGCAAAAAAACTAAATATCCTAAAACCACTAGCAAAACCAATAAATGAAAAATGGTTAGGAAAAAATAAAACATACAGAGGATTTGTAACAGGAATCATAACAGCAATAATAGTTGTTTACTTACAAACAATATTCTACCAACCTTGGTCATTAATACCATACCAAGAACTTAACACAATCCTATTAGGACTTTTAATTGGCTTTGGAACCCTATTTGGGGATGCAATTGAAAGCTTTTTCAAAAGAAGATTAAAAATAGCACCTGGAAGACCATTTGTACCATTTGACCAATTAGATTCAGTTCTAGGAGCCCTTTTATTCATATACATCTTACACCCATTAAGCTTAAATATCATATTTTTTTCACTAATTATAACATTCATATTAACCCTATTAAGCAACTCAATAGGTTATTTATTAAAAATAAAGGATGTATGGTGGTAAAATGTTCATTGACACACATGTACACACAAAATATTCAGATGGAACAGGATCTATTCAAAATATTCTAAAGAATGCAAAAAAAAGAGGAATAGGCCTTGCTATAACAGATCATAATGTAATCAAAGGAGCAGTAAAGGCAGTACAACACAATGGAAACACAATAATCCCTGGTATTGAAGTTGGAACAGTAGAGAATAGACATGTTAGTCTTCTATTCTACAATGCAAAAGAATTACAAGAATTTTATAACAAAGAAATAGAAAACAAAAGAATCAAAGATAAATGGTTCAACTGGTGGAGAACAACAATTCCAACAGTAGAATTAATTGACACAGCAACTCAATACAACTGTTTAATAATTGCACCACACCCATACAACAGATTATTTACAGAAAAGAACTGGTCACCAAAAAAAATTCCAAACATAAAAAAGATTCATGCAATTGAAACAATAAATTCAGCAGTAACACCTCAAAGCAATTCAATAGCAAAAAGATTTGCAGAAAAATTAAACAAACCACAAACAGCAGGAAGTGATGCACACAACATTCAAAACATAGGTAAAGCTGGAATCCTCACAGAAGGTAGCACTATCAATGAAATTCTAGAAAACATAAAAAAAGGAAAAATTACACCAAAAGGTTTATCATTCAATCCATTTGAATATTATTTACAATGCCAAACAGTAGTAGTAAAGAACATTTTACCAAAATAGATTATTCTTTTCTTTTGAGCTTCTTTCTAAGATTAAAAGTAATATTAACTTCTTTAACAAAAAACTTTCTCATTACATAAACAACAATCAAACCTACAGCCGTAAAACACAAAGAATACCAAGAAAAATAAGCTTCTTTATTTATATCATTCATAAACCAAGGGAACAAATAAATCAATTCATCAATAATAAATCCAACAGCAACAGCAAATGGATAAAACAACTTATGATGCATTTCATAATTATAGAAAGCAAAAACAAACATTAAAAGCATTCCAAAATAAATATGATGATAATAATCATTATAGAAAAATTCATCTCCAGGCAAGAAAAATAACACCATTCTAACCAGAATAACAGTAGCTAACACAACTAAAAAAAACTTATCCTCTTTTTTCATATTCTATAAAGAACATATTATGATATATAAATCTTATCCAAAACAATTGGAAGTTCAGTAACACCATCTTCTTTACAAAAATGTCCCTTGCCCTTCTCTACAACTATTTCAGCACCTAATCTTTCTTTAAACAACTCAGAATCACTTAAAGGAACATCAGGATCATTATCAGAAAATAAACAAACAATCTTAGAAGTTTTCTCTTTAATCTTATCAAAATCAATAGGTCTTGTTAACCAAGGTTCAGCAATCTCTTTCTCTTCTTTTGTTTCTAAATTAGGCAAATTAAAAAAAGGAGCAACAAAAACAACACCCCCAACCTCACCATCCATTTTTTCCAACATTCTCATAATAGTTTGACAACCAATAGAATGTCCAATAAAATAAGTATCTTTATCCAAAAATTCAACTTCACCTTTCAAATAATCAACCCAAATATCAACAAGAGGATTTTCAGGGTCAGGCATTCTAGGAGCATAAATTCTAAAACCTTTTTTCTCTAACTCATCAATCAACCAAGGAAACCAATGATTTTTAGGATCACCTTCCCATCCATGTACAAGAATTGCTCTTTTCATCAATAAAAATAAAGATCACAAATATATAAATGTTATCTAATAAGGAAATTTCCATTCCAAGTTAACTCTCTTTTTTCTTCCAGCCCTAACAACCAATTCTAAATCAATGTGCTGGAAATCCACAGAAAATTCTCTTCCATCCTTAAGCTCAAAATCCATTGTAGAACCTGAATGAGATACAGAAGCTATTTTCACTAAACTACCATCCTGAGCTAACTGGAAATAATCTCCTTTCTCAGAAAAAGGAAGAACCTTTCTAATATAACTTGCATCAAGTTTACTAAGTCTACTAGAAGAATCAATTTCATAAGAAGTATCACCTTGAGACACAACTAAAGCTTGATCCTCTCGAAAAATAGAATTCCCAGAAACACTAGGTATTACTCTAGAACTCCTATGATGAGTAATAGGTCTCTGAGAACCTCCTCCAAAATTATATCCTTCAGCTATTGCCATTAACTAAAAAATAATAATTTTCTTTATAAATTTTGTGTAACTCCAACAACAAAACAACAATTTTAATAAACTACCATTCCAAGAATAGAAACATGATCTTAGGCAGAATAACAGGAAAAGTAACAACAACAAATTTTCAGTTCAAAGTAGAAGGAAATGCAAAGAAATTTGAATATGTCCAAGTCATGCACCAACATTTTGGTTTTGTCCTAGCACAAATATCAGAAATAATCAAAGATTCAGAAAAAACAATAGCACACTGTATAATAATTGGATACAGAGATGAAGAAAATAAACTAAAAAACTTAAACTATCCTTTTGAACCAGGAACAGAAGTTCTAATTGCAGAAGACCAACTAATAACAGAAATCCTAGGCTTAGAAGGAAACAAAAACAATGCATATGTAGGAATCCTAGAAGGCAGAGAAAACTTAAAAGTTTACTTAGACCTAAACAAACTCCTAACAAAACATGTAAATGTCTTAGCAAAATCTGGCTCAGGAAAAAGCTACAATGTTGGAGTTTTACTTGAAGAATTATTAGAAAGAAAAGTTCCAATTGTAATCCTAGACCCACATGGTGAATACTCAACACTAACATTACCAAACCCAAAAGACAAAGAAAGAATGCAACTATTTGGAATTGAACCAAAAGCATACTTAGAACAGATTCAAGAGTTTGGCCTAGAAAATGCAAAACCAATCAAACTAAACTCAAAAAATCTAACCTCAGGTGAACTAATAAAACTTTTACCTGCAAAGATTTCAACAACCCAACAAGCAATTTTATACTCAGCACTAAAAAACCAAGGTGGAAGAATAGATTTCAATGACCTGATATACGAACTAGAAACAGCAGAAGATAACGCAGCAAAGTACACCTTGATAAACATTTTAGAATACTTAAAAAATCTAAAACTTTTCTCAGAAAACCCAACCTTACCAGGAGAATTAGTAAAACCAAACCATGCAAGCATAATCAACCTAAAAGGTGTAGCACCAGAAATCCAAGAAATCATTGCATACAAAATAACAAATGACCTTTTCACTGAAAGAAAAAAAGGAAACATTCCACCTTTTTTCTTAGTTGTAGAAGAAGCACACAACTTTGTTCCAGAAAGAAACTTTGGAGAAGCAAAATCATCAGCAATACTAAGACAAGTTGCATCAGAAGGAAGAAAGTTTGGATTAGGACTTTGTATAATCTCTCAAAGACCATCAAGAGTAGATAAGTCAGTCCTATCACAAGCATCAACACAAATCATTCTAAAGGTTACAAACCCAAATGACATCAAAGCAGTATCAAACTCAGTAGAAGGTATAACTTCAGAATCAGAAAAAGAAATAAAAAACTTACCAATCGGAACAGCACTAGTAACAGGTGTAGTTGACACTCCATTGTTCGTAGAAATCAGACCAAGAAAAACAAAACATGGTGGAGAAGCAATCAATGTTTTCGCACAAGAGGTTGAAGAAGTAGAAGAACCAGGAGATGTAATCGCAGCAGTCACACCAAAATACACAGAAGAAGATTACAAACTCATGCACAACAAAGATCCACAAACACAACTTGTACCAGCAATCTTACTAACTTGCGAACAACATGGTGAAACATTCACATTACTAGTAGAACTAATAAAATTAACAATAATAACAAACATAGAAGAGTTCAAAGGGAAATCATTATTAGACCTAAACTTAAAATCAGTTTCTTCACAACAACAAAGAATACTAGACTTAGCAATAAAACTAAACTCATTCAAACCAGCAGATCTTTTTAGTAAATCAGGCTTGCAATTTGCAGAGTTATTAGATGGTCTAAAAAACCTAGAAGCCAGAGGATACATAGTAAGGGATGGTTCAGACTTTCTACTATCAGAACAAATTTCATTCCTTGCAAACCTTAACAAAGAAAGAACATATGAAAGCATTAACTACATTAAATCGCAAGCAATCAAACTAGAACCAAAATATCCAATTGAAACAATAAAAGAATTTTTATCAAAGTTTACTGACATTAAAGATATTAAAGATTGTTTTATTCTTACTTATGTGTAATTCTAAAAGCAATAGTTTCAAACTTTCTAGACTGTTCAATAAATTTTTCTAGATTTTTATCATAATGTTCATCATAAGTACTAGTAACAGGATCAAAACCATTCTCTCTAGGAACAGTAGTTCCATCCCCCTTAAAGATACTAACTTTCAAACCAGGAGAACCATAGAGATCTAAAAATTCTGCTAAATCACCTTGAAAAAAACAATTAGTTCTCCAAAACATGCTAGCAAGCTCAGGAGATTTAATAACAACCATATTAGATTTATTACCTTCTAAATTATATTTTTCTGCAACCAATCTAAAACACTTCCCAACATTGTAAGCAATATTAGAAACACCTGCAGGATCCTCAACCCATTCATAATTAACAACAACCATAAAACTCAATACAAACTAACTATTTATAAGAATTATTGCATTAACCCAGCATAATCTTCTCTAGCACCAATAAAATACTGACAATCAAAAACAAAAGTAGGTGTGTAAAGAACACTCAAATCATATGAATCCAACAATGCCAAACCTTCAGTAGTGCTTGTATCAATCATTACACAATCAACACCAGTTTCTTCACAATCTTCCTCAAAAATAGGTTTTGCTTCAACACAATGGCTACAAAAAGCAGATCCAATCATAACATACTTACCATCTAAACCTCTAGAAGAACATTCAGCATCAGTCAAAGAACCATCATCATCAATAAGAATATCACCTTCAGGAACAGACTGACAACCAACTAATACAAGTAACATTAAAACTAGAATCACCTTTTTCATATTTTATTTCAAACAAAGGAGTCTTATAAACTTTTCTCATAAGCATCTAATGCATCATGTAGTTCACTACAAGTTTGATATCTATCCTTTGGTCTTTTTTCTAAACATTTCATAACAATTTGACTCAAACCCCAAGGAATGTTTGTATCAATATCCCAAGGAAGCCTTGGAACCCTACATAAATGTGCTACTAAAACATCTTGTTTTTTCCCCTGGAAAGGAAATCTCTTAGTAAAGAGTTTATACATTAAAACTCCTAAAGAATAAATATCAGACCTTGGACCAAGAGAGATAGTTCTTATCTGTTCTGGAGATGCACAACAAGGAGTTCCTGCAGGTTTTTCATGACCATCAACAATATCTGAATGTAAAGCTAAACCAAAATCAGTGATAATTGGATTATATTCACTAAAAGTTAAACCTAAAAAGATATTTCTAGGATTTAAATCTCTGTGTACAAAACCATAAGAATGAAGATAACCAACAACAGAAACTGTTTTTTTAACAAGACCAATATGTTCAAGAGGATTTTTAACAGCAGAAATAAAATTAAGAAAATTAATCCCCAAGAAAGGTTCATAATCTATATAAGGAATATCACAATCTAAATCATACCTAACTAGATTTGGAGTGTAGGGAACATCAGCAAGTTTTTCTAAAGATTTAACTTCTTTTTCAAAATGATCCATTTCATTCCCACTACCCATTTTCAAACTCTTTCTAAGAACAAGAAGACCATTTTCTATAACAAACTCAAAATTAGAAAAACCACCCTTAAAATGGTCCTCAGGATACAAGGATTTATAGTTAAACATAAAAATTCAAGAAAACTAACTTCTTATAAACTTTTCCTAACTTCTCTCAAAGCAAAAGCTAAATCCTGAGCAGACTCAAACCTATCATCTGGATTTTTTTTCAAACATTTCATCACAACCCCACTTAAACTTAAAGGAACTCCTTTTTTTCTCAAATGCAAAGGTTCAGGTTTAGCACGAACATGCATCTCAGCAAGAAATTGCCCTTTTTTTGATTTATCCAATTTCAATTTTTTAGGGATAGTAAAAACATAATTTCCTGACAAACAATAATACATCAAAGCACCTAAAGAATAAATATCAGACCTTGGATCATTTATATCAAAAGGAAAAGGAAATGCTTGTGCTTGTTCAGGTGGAATAAAACAAGGATTACCAACAGTATAACCAGGCCTCATCAAACTAAAAACATTAGAAAAACCAAAATCTAAAATTACAGGATCATTTTCATAAATAACACCTCTTACCATTATATTACTAGAACTAACATCATGGTGAACAACACCACAATCATGAACGGCACCCAATCTTTCAGCAAGAGTTTCCCAAAACTCCAATGTACCTAATCCAAACACCCTCTCACGATTCATAACTTCCATTATAGTTTCACCTCCAACAAACTCTAATTCAAGATATAAACTTTTAGAATCACGAGCAATTCCTTTAACTTTAGGAACATAGTCCAAACCATTTAATTGAGCCACTAAAACCATCATCTCTCTTTTCAGAGCTTCATCTCGATATTCTAATTGAGGTTTTGTTCTTTTCTTATAAATATCCATAGAATTTTCCTTTAAATATTTTTTTCCCACTTAGGATAAACCCCTCGTGGAATAAATACTTTAGTTTCAGCAACACAAACACCTTTCTCTTCTCTCTTCATATCATCAGAATTCATTTTTGCTTTTCCAATACAAACCAACTCACCTTTCAAAGTAAAGACAGCAACAATGTTACCTCTCTTAATTTTAGTTTCAAACTTAACAACACCAGGGACAGATAACTGCGCTCCATGAGCCAAAGAATCAACAGCACTGTCATGTACCCAAATACTGCCAAGATGCGATACAGCTACTTCAACAGGCAATATACACTTCCTAATCCACTCTTCACTACCATTCTCCAAATATTCATCATAAGCATCCTTCAAATCATGCAAACTAACCCTTTGCTCAAACTTAAAAGGTCCAGCTTTAGTTCGAACCAACTCCTGCATATGTGCACCAACATTCAACCTTTTACCAAAATCATGACAATACTTTCTAACATAAGTTCCAGCCTGACAACCCATCTTAAACAAAACATCCTGTCCATCAATCTCCAAAACCTCCAAATAATAAATATTCCTTTTCCTCCACTGTCTTTTAACAGCAGACTTGATAGGAGGCAACTGATCAATTTCACCAACATATTTTTCAATCTCAGCCTTAATTTTTTCTTCAGGAACAGCACTATGCAAATGCATCAAACAAATATACTCTTTACCAGCATTCAACAACACTTGAACTATCCTAGTAACTTTGTTCAAAGCAACAGGCAACACACCACACACATTAGGATCCAATGTACCAGAATGGCCAGCTTTCTTTAACTTTAATATTTTTTTAACATAATCAGAAACTTGATGTGAAGTAGGTCCTTGAGGTTTATTCAAGATAATGATACCATAGTCAATCAAATCTTCAACCTTTCTAGCATAAGGATCAGAACCATTTTCACTCTCAGCTTCCTCTCTAACAACAATTTCTCTTTCAATTTTTTCAAAAGGTAATTTACTCATAACCAGTAGAACAAAATCAGTGTTTATAAAACTTATTTTTTAGGATTTCTACCAAAAGAAACATATGTTCCTGATAAAGCAAGCAAAGCTCCAGCATAAACAGTATCAGGACCAGGTATGTTAAAACCATAATATTCATGAACAGAAGCAAAACCAGTATTTGCAGCAAGAACCAAATCAACCAAACATGTTCCAAAAACAACAGTAGAAACTACTTTCCCAGGAGTCCAACCCCATTCTGTTTGCTCTTTTATAAGAGGTTCTTGCTCTTCCATAAAAATCCAACAAAACTACTAATATTTAAGAATTACTTTTTCAAGCCTTCTTTTTTCTCAGCTCTTTCAACTTTTTGCTCTTGTTTCACTTCTTTCTCTTCAATTTTAGCTTCACTAACTTTCTCTTTTCCTTCTTCTAAAGGAACTTCCCTAATAACTTTTTCAGCTTCTTTCTTCTCTTCAACCTTTTTCTCTTCTTGAACAACTTGTTTATCAGCCTTTTTCACTTCAGCCTTTTTCACTTCAGCCTTTTTTTCTTCTTCAACAACTTTCTTATCAGCTTTTTTAACACCCATCTTTTTCTTTTCAGTAGATTTCTTTTCACTACCACCAAGCTTCTCTTCAAGTTTACCAGCAATTCCACTAGCTTTCTTAACTTCAACTTTAGGCCTAAGATCATCTAAAGAATGTCCAGCCAACTCAACCATAATAAATTCAGAATCTTTATCTTTGTGAATATCAGCAATAACTTCAACTTTGTGTGGAGGATTTCTATTTCCATTTTGCCACAAGTACATGTTTAACTGTCTACCTAACTTAACATTTTCATTTTTCATATGTTTAGCTAAGTATTGTCTAATAGCTTTAACAGCCTTTTTAGTTCTAGCATAAATAGGAGCTTTCTGATACTCCTTTCTCAATGGGATAATATATTTCCTTTCTGCCATCTTTAAACCTTAGTCTTAGTTCTTTTCCAGAACCTCTTAACAACAGTATGTCTACCAGGATGAACTCTTCGACCTTTACCATATATTTTAGGTACTGTCCAAAAAGGGGCCCATCTAGTTTGTTTACCTTTCTTTGCTAATCTTAACTTTTTTGCTAAATGTATGAATCTTGTCATTTTTTGTTTATTTTAAACTCTCTTTTTTTTGGTGTCAATTGCACAAGCAATGCTTTATAATCCGCATCTGTTAATTTGCCAACCAACTTGTTCTGTTGTGCAAGTTGCACAACCATTGCAAGCGACTGAATCGCTTTGTCAGTATGAGCTGATTTCAGAGTGCCATACCGAGATATAGCCTCAGGAGACAGAAACTGTTTTGCCACCATCTCCAGTTGTTCAACCTGCTCTTGTAACTTTAACTGTTCTTGATATTCATTCTGCTGCTGGTTTTGCATCTGCTCCAGTTTTTTCTTTTTTAACTTTTCCAGCATTTCTAACCACCAACTTATCCATGAAACTTTTACCCTTAGGACTCATTATTCTACCTTTATGTATACCCTTTTCAACTTGTACAATAAGACCTTCAGCTTCTAATTGCTGTAGTATTGTCCTAATTATTTTGCCAGAAGCAAGTCTAAACCTACCAGGCTTAACTCCTCTATTTTTTTTACAACCATAATATTTTCTTAAACTTGAAACACCAACAGGCCCTCTCATGTAAATTTTCCTAAGGATAGACCCAGCTCTCATATACCACCAGTCAGGATCATCAGGTAACCTCTCCTTACAAACACCAGTTTTAACAAAACTAGACCATTCAGGAGCCTCCACTTTAGTTTTTTTCAGTTCTTGTGCAGCCTTGTCAATAACATCAGCTGCTTCTGTATCATAAATACCTACCATGTTGTGTTGTAGGAAATCTGAGCCTTTTATATAGTTTTCTATTTCAAAATTACCATATCTGTTCTATTTATCATGTTTATTAAGGGTAAAATTGACCACAGGAGACCTGTAAGCAAAAATATTACAAGAACAAGCCCTAGCTAAAGTCAACTGTTCATACCTCTGCCCAAACAAAGTATGAGGTGAAAAAGAAGAATCATAATTAACAACAGCAAACAATCCATCAGAATAACCCATACTAATAAGGCCCCCTAATTCTCCAAATAAAGCAATATCACACTCTCTTTCAAACCTTTGCTCAACCTCTTCAGTAAAAAAAACATCAGACTCGGTATGCATAGTAGATCTGATTAAAGGTTTATCAGTAATACACTTAACTCTATGATAACCCTTATTTGAATCCTCGCTTTTAGGATCCTTTGATACAAAACCAAACAATTCTAATCCTTGTTGCTTTCTTTCTAAAAAAAACAAATCTTCAATTCCTAACCTTTTTTTCAAAGCTTCATCATGCCTCTCTCTTAACTCTGGATCAGATAAAACTTTATATGAAAATTGAGCATCCCTTAACCAATTACTCTCAAGTCTATCTTTTGTTATCTTCAAATAATGTTCTCTTACCATCTCAGGTGTTGCCAAAGCATTTATTCTTAAAATCCCATAAGCATTAATTAATCTAGGATCTCTTGAAACAACACTCCTCAACTTTTTTCCGACAACTTTTAAAAATGACATGAATCAAAAAGAAAAACAAGTCCTATAAAAGTTTTACTCAAGTACAACCTTCTTAACATCCAAAACACCACACCGAGAACTTTCCATCTCAACATCAAACTCTTTCAAAACTAATTTCTTAGAAAAAATAGGCCCATCCAAAACTAAACTCTCAAACTCACCACCTTCACCAGCAACATTAAATCCAATCTTATCATTCAACTCAGCTAACTTATCAACATCTTTCAAACCAATCTCCCTACCCAACCAACTTTCATCCAACCCTTCCGCAGCAACAGAAGATAAAACAAACTTAAACCCAGCTTCAATAATCTCTCTCATCTCAGTTTCCTGATCCATATGCCACAAAGGAACAAACATTTTCAAACCTAAAGAATCAGCAACTTTGTCAATTCTCTCTCTCTGATAATTAGAAAACAAAGCACCACAAACAACACCTTCAATCTTATACTTCTCTTTAGCCAAAGCAAGAGCTTTTTTCAAATCCTCAAGCTCATCCTCTTTAACACCTTTAGTATCAAACTCAAGAACAGGAATACCAATTGACTCAGATTGCAACTTCACAAGATCAACAGCAGGTGTGTGAAACATAAAAGAATCCTCATTAGAACTTTTCAAAGTAATCATACAACCAACATCATAATTCTGTTTCATCATAACATGCATTGCATATAACCCATCTTTCCCAGAACTAACCAAAGCACCCAACTTAACATTTTGTTTAGGATAAAACTTCTTAACATACTCAGAAATTGTAGAAAAACTATTCCTTTTAGATAACTTTTTCAAAGCCTTATGAAAATTTGATCCATACTGTGCAGCTCTTTTCTTTCTCCAAGCAAACTCTTCAGGCAAACCCATCTTAACTGCACACTCTCTCAAAACAACTTTAGTCATTTCATCTTTTAATTTCATTGACTCAGGAATTCTCAAACTATACTCGATTAAATCCCTATCCAAAAAGGGCAACCTTAACTCTAACTGATGATACATTGTAATAACATCATCTCTATACAAATCTCTCTCATACATTTTCAACAAACCAGAAACACACTCTTCATTAACATTACGAGAATTTTTATGTCTCTCATATCCAGCAAAGATTTCTTCAGACCCTAAACCAGAAAAAATAACTTTACATCCATCCTTAGAAGCTTCAGAACAAGCTTTATAAAAAGTCAATGCAACACCAACCTTCACAACATTAGAATCTTCAATCAAAGGAACAATTTTTTCTAAATATTTTTCAACATCATCCAGCTTAATCTTAACAACCTTCAAATCCAAACCTAACTCTTTAGCAATTTTTTTAGAATAAACAAGATCCTCAGGTTCCTTAAAACCTGGATCATCAAGAACAGCAGTATAACAAGTAAAATCATAACCTAACTTTTTCAAACTAAAAGCAATCAAAGTACTATCAATCCCACCAGAAAAAAGTAGACCAAACTTTTTCTTTGGAACTCTTTTTTTCAAAGCTTCCAAGAACAACTCTTCAACTTTAGAACCATCAACCTCAGGAGCAATCTTAAAAAATTCTCTTTTAACAAACTCAACTTCACCAGAATAAACCAAAACCTCTCGAGGATTCAACTCTTTAGCATCAATCAAAGCTTTTTTTTCAGAAGCAAAACTAAACCCATCACTAAGAGAATACCACAAAGGTTTCACACCAATAATATCTCTAGCTAAATACAATTTCCCATCTCTATGATAAGCAAAAGCATAAACTCCATCTAATAATTCTAAAACCTCCATTACATCTTTCTCTTCCAAAAGCTTAAACAAAACTTCAGAATCATTAGAACAATTTAAAGAATATTTTTCATTTAATTCTTTCCAATTATAGATCTCACAGTTTGAAACAAGAACACCTTTTCCAACAATTGGCTGCTTTACAAACCCAACAATTGAGTGCAAACAATGGCCTAAAGTAAAGCCGTCACCACTATAAATGTCCCTTCCATCCCGACCACGATTTTTCAAAATATCTAAACCTTTCTCAACTTTTACTTTACAATCTTTTCCAAACACTCCAATTATTCCACACATAGTTAAAAAAAGAATAGAATTTGTTTAAAAGTCTTTCTCAAACAAATC
>Ga0233437_1003779_pt1 | contig 19124 bp, 13 predicted proteins | sample SI_122_August201_FD_182714 | JGI IMG/M metagenome (GOLD analysis project Ga0233437, IMG submission 182714) | Seawater microbial communities from Saanich Inlet, British Columbia, Canada - SI_122_August2016_200_MG | ecosystem: Environmental > Aquatic > Marine > Inlet | place: Canada: British...
AACCCCGACCTCCCGATTTACAGCTAGCTGATATTAACGAGGTGTTAGAAAAAATAATCCAATTCTGGGAAGCTCAAAAAATCGAAACTCAGAACATTGTGATTAATAAAAAATTAGATTTTTTACTCCCAAAACTGGAGATTGATCAAGGGCAGATCAGACAGGTGGCGCTTAATTTGATTATTAACGCCAGTGAGGCAATATCTGATAGTGGTTACATTAATATAACGACTCAATTTATTTCTGTTGATGATGGAGTGAACCAACCAAAGAGCAGGATTAAATTCAAATTTAATCACACTCAAAGTCATCATTTTGTCATGATAAAGTTTGAGGATAATGGTATTGGAATCATGGAAGAAAACATACCAAAGATTTTCGACCCTTTTTTCACGACAAAAGAAAAAGGAACAGGTTTCGGATTGTCAACTGTTAATCGGATTATTGAAAACCATAAGGGTTTTATTGAAGTTGAAAGCCAAATCGGAACCGGAACGATTTTCTCAATATTCATCCCAATTACCAATCAAAATAACTAGCGAATATTTATGGAAAAACCAAGAATACTCATCGCCGACGATGAACCTAAAATGCGTCGGATCCTACAGATCGTGCTTGGTAAGAAAGGCTACCAGATTGATCTGGCTGAAGATGGAAATGCTGCTTGGCAATTATTTCGAAGTAAAACTTATGACCTGATCATTACCGATTTAAAAATGCCGAGTATGGATGGCCTTCAGCTATTGAATAAAATTAGCGTTGAGAAACCCAATGTGCCCGTTATTGTCATTACAGCCTATGGCAGTGTGAATACAGCAGTTAAAGCCTTAAAAGCAGGAGCCTTTGACTATATTACCAAGCCTTTTGAAAATGAGGAAATCAAGATTGTCGTAAAAAAAGCATTAGCTTACTCCAGATTGGAAACTGAAAACAAACACCTACGATTAGCGTTAGGTATGGAATTTAATTTTGATCGATTTATTGGTAAGTCAGATCAAATTCAGGCAATTCGAGAACTGGCAAAACAGGTTACTCCAACGCATTCAACTATATTAATTCAAGGAGAAAGTGGTACTGGGAAAGAATTACTCGCACGTTTAATCCATTATAATAGTCCGCGTTGCGCCCATCCTTTTATTGCGTTCAATTGTGGGGCCTTGCCAGATAATCTATTGGAAAGTGAGTTATTTGGATATGAAAAAGGCGCTTTCACAGGTGCCCAAAAAACAAAACTAGGGCGGTTTGAATTAGCAGATAAGGGAACCCTCTTTTTGGATGAAGTGGGTGATATGACCAAAGAGGCACAAGTCAAAATGCTGCGTGTTTTAGAAGAAAAAACCATAGAACGATTGGGTGGTACTGAATCAATTCAGGTAAATTGTCGTATTATCGCTGCTACAAACCGTGATCTAAAACAGATGGTGAATGATGACTCCTTTCGATCCGACCTTTTTTATCGACTAAATATCTTTCCAATTGGTATTCCACCCTTGAGGGAGCACAAAGAAGATATTCCAATGATCGTCTCCAGTGTTCTGAGCAAACTAAACAATGAAATAGGGAAACAGGTTAAAGGAGTTTCTGCGGAAGCAATGCGCCTGTTATGTTCTCAAAACTGGCAAGGAAATGTCAGAGAGCTACAAAACTGCCTAGAACGCGCCATGATTCTGTGTCAGTCACATGAAATTGATAGCTCAAACTTGTTTTTTGATCAAGAACAAATTGATAGCCCTTTAGCAAATTTCCGATTTACCTTTCCTCCTGAAGGAATATCATTAGAAGACATTGAGAAATCTTTAATTCAAAAAGCGTTATCTATAACATCAAACAATCAATCTCAAGCGGCCGCTCTTCTGAAGATTACAAGGAATACCTTACGCTATCGGATGGAAAAGTATAGCCTCTTTAACGCTAACACTAGCTAAAACGAGTTTGAGAACTTGAGGTGTTCATTACAATCTTAAATTCTTTGACCCAAAACTCAACGAAGAAAAGCTCATATACTATGTATCCCAAAATGAATCCCAATCGGTTAATTGACATGGTAATTTTCACTAAAAGTACTTCAAAACAATAAATTAGCTTGATTTGAACGAAACTATTACGAGTGTTGTAATTAATATTGGAAGTATAAGGTGAGATTTGGATTTTGCACAGGAACCTTTAAATGAGTGTTTGGGGTGAGAAGAATTGGCAGATGTGAAATTAGACCATTATTAATCCTAGTTATTTAACTTCTTGTTCATAAGGCAGCATAAAACTAAATGTTGCACCACCTTCTGGATTGTTCTCAGCCCATATTTTCCCATTATGAGCTTGGATAATTTCTTTACATATAGCCAATCCTAACCCAGTACCACCCGCACCCGTTTTGGTTCTACTGCTTTGAATAAATTTGTCAAAGACACTGTCTAATTCATCTTCTGGCATTCCTATCCCTTTGTCTTTTATGAAAGTAGTTATAGCCGGAATCATCTCTTTATCAGATGACCTGTGTCCAAAAGGTAGTTCACTAGAAGTAAAAGAAATAGTGATATGTTTACCTTCCGGAGTGAACTTTAATGCATTAGACAATAGGTTATGAACAACTTGCCCTATTTTGTATTCATCACAAACAATTTTTGTTGATACTAAAGAAACTTCAACGGTTATTTTTAAATTTTTTTCTTTTCTGATTGTTTCTATTTCAGAAATTATATTATTTATCAGTTGCCAGATATCAGTAGGCTCCATTTTGTAAACTTCTTTTCCAGCTTCTAGTTTGGATAAATCAAGAAGATCATCAAGAAGCGTCATTAATTGTTTTCCAGCTTTTTTGATTTTTTTAAAATAGAGTCGTTTTTTCTCTTCACTAATCTTATCTAGTTTATCCATACCAAATTGTGAAAAACTAAGGATGGCATGCATTGGCGTTCGCAATTCATGGGACATATTTGCCAGAAATTCACTTTTTAATTGATTGGCTTGTTCAGCTTCTTCTTTGGCTTTTTTGAAATCTGCTGTTCTTTCTTCAACCTTTTTCTCTAGTTCGTTATGGACTTTTTTGAGTACTGCTTCAGTTTTTTTCCGGTCAGTAATATCTCGGTCGATCCCACGATAACCTAAAAGACATCCTTCCTGGCTAAATACTGGAACGCCACTTGTTTCAAGAATTACATAATTACCATTTTTGTGTTGGTTTATATTTACTAATTCTTTAAATGCAGTTTGGGATTCAACTATTTTGCTGAACGCTTTGGCAATATGTTCCGCTTCTTCTGGGGGCATCAAGTCGAAAGGTGTCTTCCCCAAGATCTCTTTAAATTCGTAACCTAATATATCTTTTACTTTTGGACTAACATAAATATAAACACCCTTTTGATCTACTTCCCATATCCAATCACTTGAAGTTTCTACAAGCGCTCGGAACCGTTCTTCAGCCTGCTTGAGTTTTTTATTTACTCCGGCTGTATACAAGCCCATTTCAATTGCAATTTTTAAATCTCTTTGCTGTACAGGCTTTATCAGATATCCATATGGATGAGCAGACTTGGCTTGTTCAACTCTTTTCTCATCCGAATAGGCTGTGATAAATAAGATCGGAATATCAAAATGTTTATTGATATATTCAGCAGCTTCAATACCGTCCATCTTCTCGCGTAAATTAATATCCATTAAAACAATATCAGGGGAATTGGATTCAGTTTTTTCTATTGCCTCTTTAGCCGTACTTGCCATTGCAACAACATCATGACCCAGTCCTTCTAATATTATTTTCAGTTCGTATTGAATAATAAATTCATCTTCGACGATCATTACTTTAGCCATAGTTTTCCTCAAGTATTTATCTCAGTCTGTTTGAACTTGATAATAAAGCAAGTACCTTGATCCCGATTTAATTCGATTTCCCCATTAAGCTGCCCTTCACCGAGAATTTTTATGAGATGCAGCCCCATACTTTTGCTATTTTGCCAATCAAAATCCTTTGGAAGTCCAACACCGTTGTCCTTAAAAATAAACTCGATATGATCTTCAATTTTTTCCAGGCTGATCTTGATTTCACCCTTTTGATTATCGGGAAAAGCATATTTGATTGAATTCGAAATAAGTTCATTCACGATCAATCCAAGTGGCATTGATCGTTTAACTCCTATGGTGACATTTTCAGCTTCAATTTTCAGATCGATTTTATTACGTATGGAATAATTTTGAAATGCGGATCTGGCTATTTTTGATAAATATATATTCATATCGATGGATGATAGGTTCTCAGACTGATAAAGCGTTTCATGGATCATAGACATGGCCAGTATTCGGTTCTGACTGTCCATTAAAGCTTCTTTTAGCTGTTTGTTTTTCTTACTGTTGTATTGCATTGTAAGCAAACCTGAAACAACCGCCAGATTGTTCTTGACTCGGTGATGTATTTCCTGGAGAAGGGTCTCTTTTTCCTTGAGAGATGTCTTTATTTGATTTTCAGCTTTTATTCGTTTTGCAATTTCGTCTGTAAGTTCCTGATTAGTTTTTGAAAGCTTTTCAGTTCGTTCTTTAATCAATTCTTCAAGGTGATAGCGGTGTTTTATTAATTCCTCCTCAGCCTGCTTGCGTTCAGTAATATCTAAGGTATGAACGGCTACTGTATCAGGGGGAACATAAACACAGGTCGTGTGCAACACCCTCTTTTTAGCCACAGATTTAAACCGATAGGTCATTTCATTCTCAATAACCATTTTGTCATTATATGATTTGGTAAGATAGTCAAATAGTTCAGGATTATCAGATTGCATTTCACTGAATTTTTTACCGATAAAGTTAATTATCTGTCCTTCTGTTATTTCAAAGGCAGCATCATTATAATCATCCAGTTCAAAATCATTTTTAGTCTTTCTCCAGCTATAGACCGGCATCGGAATATTTTTATAATGCGCTTTCCACCGCTGATTATTTTCGTCAATTGTCTCAAGCATTTGATTGATCGCTAAACCCAGATCTACAATCTCGCCTTTATCCTTGGAAACGAAACGGGCATCAATGTTACCGGATTTTACTTTCCAAACCAAGTTGGACATTTGTTTGAGAGGTGTAATAATTCTTCGAGAAATTACGGTCATAATTAAAATAAAAAGTATCACACCAATCGCCATCGAGAAAAAAAACACCCTGAGCAGCATCATACGGGTTGATGCTGCATTTTCAATCTCAATATTAGAAAGCTTTTCTGCTTTTTGAGACAGTTCTGAAAAAATCGTCATCAATTGTTGACTGGTTCTATCAAATCCTGTTTTGAGTCTGCCAATCTCTTTATCCAATGATTGATCGATAACTAGCAGTTGACTGTATGTGTTGATGGAGCTTTCGAGACGTTCGTTATCGATAGCGGATTGAAGGTATTTTCGCTTGAACATAAGATGAACCATTTTTAAAGCCTGATAAGATGTTATTCTATGGGAATCAAAATACTCATCCTGGAAGCGAATCAGATTAAATAGTGCCCGTAATAAATTGGATTTATTAGTCATTATAATGCCAGAGTTCAACACCTGATAATTTGACAAAAAATGGGTGGCATTCAATCTTTGTTCCACCTTAAGCTGTATCAAACGGTTGAAAGTTGATTCATACAGAGACACCAAAGTAGAGAGAAGTACTTTTTTTGTTGAGATTTCCGCTGCAAATGGGTCGACATTCAAATCTTCAATCCCCTTTGTAATTTGTGCGAGAACTACTTCGAAATTCTTATGTATTTCGGTGTTCCGTGAAAAGAGTGACGTTTTTTCCAATAAGCGGATTTCTAAGAATTTTCTTTCCAGAGAATTGATATTTCGGGCAAATAAAGCAGCTTGTTCCCCACGTTCGGAGCTTTTCGAGATTTGATCAAGAAAAAGAGCAACCTCCACATAGCCCATTCCAGCTAATAATACAAGTGATATGGATATAAAGAAAAAAACCTGCTTGATGGTGTTAAACATAAATTACCTTTTCGTGATTCGTTTAAGATTCACAAGAACAGTAGGGGGTATTTTTTCTCCCCTGAGATTATGAATGACATTCTCGATAGAGATTCTACCCATCGCGGCGGGGTCCTGTGCAATAGTAGCACTTAACAACCCTTGGCTGATGGCTTCCAGAGCCTCAGGAATCGCGTCAAAACCGACGAGAAATGGAAGTTCCGTATTGGTGTTGGTATACGCCTCAATAGCGCCCAGGATCATGTCGTCATTATGAGCAAAAACAGCCTTAAACTTCTTTCCTTCAACAATAAGCTGTTCTACAGCAACTCGGGCTTTTTCTCGTTCAAAATCCGCTACGATACGGGTGATCTGAATCCCTTTATGATCTCTCAAAGTTTTGTTAAATCCCTGGCCTCGATTGTGAGCGGCGGATGTTCCCGGGCGTCCTTCGAGTTCAAGAACACTTCCTTTTCTTTTGATTTTATCAGCGATCATCTCCCCGACCATGCGACCACCTGCAAAATTATCTGAAGCGACATGGGAAATCACCCTTCCATGCGAAGCTTTTCTGTCAACTGTTATAACGGGAATTTTAGCCACATTGGCAAATTCAATCCCTAAGGAAACAGATTCAAAATGGGTGGGGTTGACAATTATGGCATCGACCTGCCGCTGAACAAAGCCCTGTATATCTATTAACTGTTGTGCTTCATCATTATTGGCGTCTTTTACAATTACTTCTATGCCATGCAGATCAGCCACTTTTTCAATTTCAGCACCCATAGTTATAAAAAACGGATTCTTGAGGTCAGCCAGGGAAACCCCGATTTTTTTGCCAAAGCTCTCATATGTAATTAGATCAAGATGAGTTTGAACGTATTTCGGTACTTTTTCCCCACGTAATGCATTGTAGGCTAATTCTACACCATGTGCGCCCATCAATTCCGGATGCTGCTCTATAGTTGCATGAATACGTCGATCGAGCATTTGACTGCGAACTTCTTCAATATTGTCATAACTTCCGATCCACACTCTTTTTTGAGTTCCAATCATCTCTAATGCCTGAATAACACCCAGGGCCATCGAATCATTAGCAGTAAAAACAGCATCGATATTTTTATATTGCTGAAATATCTTTAAGGCAGTGGTAAATGCTTCATCTGTGTGCCAGTTGGCAGTTTCTGAGGCAACAACTTTGATCTCACTTCCCGAGGTGATCGCTTCACTAAAACCTTTTTTTCGAAGTTCAGCGTTTTCGACGCCTCTGATTCCTTCAATAATGGCTACGTTTCCTTTTCCTTTAAGCTGATGTTTTAAATATTGCCCCACCATACTTGCACCTTTCAGATTACTTGAGCCGACAAAAGGGACGCTTATTCCATAGTTTTGTAATGTTTTTTCATGAAAAGGATTATCTATGTTTATAACGACAATTCCGTTATCCAAAGCCTTTTTACAAACAGGTACCAACTTTTTGGAATCAGCCGGGGCAATAACAATGGCGCCATATTTCCCCGAAATAAGATTTTCTACCAATTGTATTTGCCGATCAATTTCTGTTTCTCTTTCGGTTCCGTATATTTCCAGAGGTATTTTATTTTTTTTAGCGTATTCCTTGGCTCCATCTCTCATTACGATAAAAAATGGATTTGAAAGCGCTTTCATGACCAAGGCAATGGTTCCCCTGTTTTTTGCTAAAGAGTTAACGGGTAACAAGGTTATCAATGATAAAACGATAATGATGGACAGTATTAAGATTTTATCTTTCATAACACCTCTTTTTTGAGTTAATGATATGACCACAACACCAAATACGTATAGCTCAAGCAATGAAATCAACAAAGCAGCGTTATTAAGTATTCCAGTAAAAAATGAGTTGTTCATGGTCAGAAATGTTTTATATTAGTCGCCTGAAATAACGGAAATTTTATCTACCTTTGTATCTATTTATGTTTGTTGATAAAAATTATATCAAAAAAAAAGGTCTTATCATAGGTTTTTCAACGATAATAAACACAGCCTTAATCCTAGTTACAATACTCTTTTTGCAGTTAAACTTTTAGTGCATTCCAACTAACTGCTTATGATATAATTACAGTTATTCGATGAAATAGTACGCCTTTCTGTCATTTCGACAAAAGATCTCTCCTCATACTTCATCGAGATGACATTTGATATCACTTTGTTTTTAAAGGTATAATTTTATTAACAGTTACCCAAACCGGTGAACGGTAAAATGTTTGCAATGAACCTGGCATGTTTGTCATCCTAGAGTGAAGTGAAGGATCTCCTGCTAAATTTAATAGAGATTTTTTATTTCAATCGAAATGACAAACTTTGGAAAAAATCTGTGATACAGTCTGCAAGTTGAGGGTTTCTTCGGATTTATCAATGGATATTTAGTCTAAAAGCAAAAATTAAGTAAATTGCTCAATCCAAGAGCAACTGATATAAATAGTCAAATTTCATAAAATGATTTATCATCATAGTATTTTGATAAGGAATGAAGCTTTTTGTTTATTGAAATGAAAACATCGACCAGGACGTACTTTACAACGCAAAGCTTCTTTTTTCTACCCCGGCAAAAAGTCCCACCATTTTTGTTAGATTAATCAAATTAATTTTGGTTTGAAAAGGTGGCTTTCGGGTAGGAGTCCTAGATTTTAAATAAGGGTGAATATAAAGGAGACAGAAAAATGAAGCAAACAACAACACTGGGACACAGTACACTCAAAATTAATCGAATTGGCCTTGGTTGTATGGGCATGTCAGAGTTTTATGGATCTTTTAATGAAGAAGAATCAATTAAAACCTTGCATAAAGCCATCGAGTTGGGGGTCAATTTTTTCGACACAGCTGATGCATACGGTAGTGGTGCTAATGAACAATTATTAGGAAAAGCTTTTAAAGGCCGTTGGGATGAGGTTATTTTGGCAACCAAATTTGCCATTTTGCGGGGACCCAATGGGGAATTTAACGGGTTCAACGGAAAACCAGAATATATCAAAAAGGCTTGCGACCAAAGCCTTAAAAATTTAAAAGTTGAGGCCATTGATTTGTATTATATGCATCGGAAAGATCCCGAAGTGGAGATTGAAGAAATTGTCGGCACAATGGCTGATCTAGTCAAGCAAGGAAAGGTGAAAACCATTGGTCTTTCTGAAGTTGATCCTGAAACGCTTCGTCGTGCTCATGCGGTTCATCCCATTACTGCCCTTCAATCAGAATATTCCATGTGGACTCGTGAACCAGAACAAGCACTTTTTGATGTTTGTAAAGCGCTCGGTATCACTTTTGTGCCATACAGTCCTCTGGGACGAGGGTTCTTAACCGGTGCGATTATAAGCCGGGCTGATTTGGAAGAAGGTGATTGGCGTCTTGACAATCCTCGATTTACGGATGAAGCGATTAAAGAAAATCTTAAGTTTGTTGAGGCTATCGATCGTATTGCACAAAGCAAAGGAGTGTCCAAAGCGCAGGTTGCCCTTGCTTGGGTGCTGAGTAAAAACGATGAAATTACACCTATTCCAGGTACAAGAAAAGTTCATCGTCTTGAAGAGAATTTAGGTGCATTTAATGTGGAATTAACCCCATCCGATCTGGCTGTTATTGAAAAAAATATGCCTATAAAAACAGTTGGAGAGAGATACTGATAGGAGAATAAAGAAACACAAAATTACCTTAGGTTTTTTTAGCCCATCGGATGAAGGCGGTTTGACGGCATTGTTGCTGTTTTTATTGAGACGAGCTTCTAATTCATTGACTTTTTGAGCTAAGTTTTAAACTTGTTCCTGTAGGGCTAAAACATAATCAACCAATGTTTCGGGACTTTGCTTCGCTAATTTCAGTGTCCGAGGCGCTTCCAATTTGACGCCTAATAGTAAGTTCCCAGGAACCGATCATTTTGTAAAAAAGTTTCAACCAGATGAATAGGATGAGCAAACTAACCACCTCCAGATCTCAAGCGAAAAAGACGCCATCCCTGCCTCCTACTGACCTGGCCAAAATTGCCAGGATAAATTCCTAACAATAGATTGAAGAAATTACCTACATTTGCTATTTTTCATTATCTAATTCTATAAATAGCACATTTTATAAAACTGAATTAATGCAACATTCGAACAGACTATTTACCATGATAATGCTTCGTTCCAACTATAAAATCCTATTAATGTTCTTTTGGATGTTGAGCTACCTGATTTCAATTGCAGGATGCAGTATGAAACCTACACAAATAAAAGAAAGTCAGGATCCCTGGCATCAAGTGCAAACCATTGCCGTAAGGTCCAATGATACTATGGTTCGTTCAATATTCTGTGACAATCTGAAAAGCAGTAAACTAGCACTTCAAATTGAATGTGGGAATGAAACATTTTTAAAAAGAAGTGTTGAAATATTGGTTGATATGAAAATCTTGAGTAAGTCCAATGATCTGTCCGAAAACATAGTCACTTCACTAAAGTATTTAACGCTATTAATTTCTGTTTCAAGCAGTGCGGAAATGAAATTCGATATCGAATTAAAAAATCAGTACCATATCAAAAAAATATCAAAAACCAGCCAGGGTAAGGTTGGTGTCTGGGCTATACAACCACCTCTAATGGGACTAATGGGAACTCTGATTGGTACAATGTTAAATGAAGATAAATCTCCAGATAAATTGTCGACACAATGCCAAAAATCGTTTCCCGGATTGGAACTGCCTTTAAGTATATATTGTCAGGCTTATCATCGTTTGTTAACAGATAGTATTAATAAGTTTTGGCCTGTTTTTGAAGAACAATTATTGATTTTTATGGCAAAAAAAAATGTCAAAAACACTCAATAGACTTTTATTTCTGTTGATTATACTTTTATCGGTGGTGACCAGGAAAGCCACCGGACAGGAACAGGAGCGTTTTGATGTAAGCTATTATAAAGGGCGTGCTTTAAACAATAACTTTGGTTCTCTAGTAACGGACCCATGGGTCTATAAGGATTCGGAAATTGAAAGCATCGCTATGTCTTATCATTTAAATGGCAGTATTCGCCAAATAACATTTGAAACTGAAGGCAATTTTACGAAACATTCCGGACTTCAAGATCACTGGGAATCTAATTTTCTATTAAATACAAGGCTGACTTTCTTTGAAAACGGATTGGCTACCAGTATTTCGTATGGACAAGGAATATCATATGCATTTGGAACACCTTACCTTGAACAGGATGAATCCACCCAATCCAATCGTTTACTCAACTACTTTCAGGTTGAGTTGACATTCGGATTGAAGTTTGTATCTTACTATCCCAGATTATTTTTTAGAGTCCATCACCGATCTGGTGTTTTTGGTCTTTATTGCGGTGGTGGCTGTGGATCAAATTTTCCTTCTATTGGTATCCGTACTGGTTTTTGACCACACGGGGTCTTTTATTCGCTGGCTTTGCCCGACATATGCTCAACTACGATTTCAAACACTTTAGTTTTGTCCCACATGGCTTTGATATATTTTTCCCCGGCTGGTATATGGTCGCTCGAAAATCGCTGGAGAATGGCAATTAGCCCCTCTTCTTTTTCTTTATCAAAGACTTCTCTGGCTTTACCAAACAGAATAACGCTTTTAAATTCGGTATCGAACTTTTTAGGAATGATCGTATTATTTCCGACGACGCAAAAAGATACTTTGGCATTGTAATCGATATCTTCAATTTTATGTCCCGATGTGGCGCAATGAAAATATATTTTCTCATTATGATAAACATAATTAACAGGTACCGTATAAGGATAACCATTTTCGCCAACTGTTCCCATCACGCCATATTCCCCATTGTTTATGATCTCAATGGATTCCACGGTAGATAATTGCTGCTTTTTATTCCTCATCTCTTTGAACATATTTGATCTCCTGAATTAGATAAAACTTTGGTAAATCTTTATTGTCTAAAAAATACCTGTTTAACAATATCCTTCGCTTAGCTCTAGGATGGCAAACACGTCAAGTTCCTTGCAAACATCTTACCGGGAACCGATTTGGGTAACTGTTAACAACAAAGTATTTTTATCCTATAATAACAATATCTTAAAGAACTATGTCAATTCTAACATTTCACCGGGTACCGGTGTAAAAACTGTTAACGAACTTGAAATACTAGCACATAATTACAATTAGATACAAAAATTGTAGGTCGGATCAAGCGAAGCGGATCCGGCTTTTTTTTCAGCGTGGGTAAAAAAACTGCCCACCCTTCTATGATATTGAGGATATATGGATCAATTTTTCTGGAGCAACTTCCCGAATCAAGGCACGTGCAAGGATTGTTGCTGGATCGATCAGGAAAATTTTATCCAAAACAGTTTCCGGTATCGCAATTGGTAATTCCGTACATCCAAGAATAACGGCAGAAGCTCCCTGGTCTCCAAGTTGATAGACTGCTTTTTTTACAATTTTTTGAGCTTCCTCGGTAACTGGGTTTGATTTCGATTTGATCCCAATTTCGGGATCATAAATGGCATAATGGACGCTATCAACCAAATCATCTTCAGGATTAATAATCTGAATTCCTTCTTTTTTCAGCAGTTTCCTGTAAAGGCCGGTTTTATGGGTTCCTAATGTGGAAAGGACCCCAACTTGTGTACCAGGACCGTAAGTTTTCGAAACGAATTGACCAACTTCCCTGACCATATTTAAAAGCTTAATATCTAAACCTGCATCAGCGATTCTTCTTTCAACATCGGAAAGTATCTCATCCGCATGGGCTGTATTGCAAGGGATACCAATCACGGTAGCGCCAGCGTTTGCCAGCAATCGAATCACTTTGAAGATATTTTCTGATGGGTTCTTTATGTCATTATCAAGCAGATATCTGGTTCTATCTCCAATTAAATGAGATAAAGAACCGAGGAGAACCGGTAAGTGATCTTGATCCGAGCTTGCGTTCGTGTGATCAAATATTTTTCGATTTAAATCTAATCCTGCATATGGACCAACACCACCAACAATTCCGATTGTTTCTATTTTCTTCATTTGTCCTACATCGATTTTTTTTATTGTGCAGTTACAAAAGTGGCATTTGATGCAGTTTTTCGATGCGCATCAGTGCCAAATTCAACTGATAATGCCGTTTTATAATCATTAATGGATCTTTAGCATATAATGGCTTAGGTAAGAAAGCTTCTTTGGTTATAAATCATCTGTCAAATAATAGGCTTGCTAAGTTCTCACTTTCCAGATTTCTCTAAATCATGCCTTCGCCTCGATAAAGACAGCTCCAATTGTTTGAAAACGCTTTAATCGTACTTTCTATTGAAGATATTTCCAGCCGCCATTGGGAAAACATCCTTTTCCATAGAAAAAACCAGTCTTTGTATATTCATCTACAATCGTTTTTTCTAGCTTTAGGTTCTTACTGCTCAAAGCAGATGCCAATATCTCCATGATATCAAAGGCTGTTTCTTGTGTTACTATTGTTCTTCTTTTTACCCGACGGAATAAAATTCTGTCCGAAATCACTTGAGGTGGTAAATCATAAGACTGTGACAGATCAATAATTTTTTGGACATAACGTCCGATGCGATCTACTTTTTCTTGAGGCTCAAAAGGGCATTTACCAAATATCCCCGTCATTATCGAATGAGCGACTCCTGCCGTTCCCCCCGCTCCGATTCCCTCGTAAGGCACTACAATCAATCCGGCATTATGATAGATCCAAGGCCCCTTAATTTGGTCAGGAAACAAGTTGTTGGCAGGCCCCCCAACCATTTTTACACCAGCTTTAAGTAGCCGATTTAAATTGTCATCATTCAGTATGTCTCTTAAAGCACATGGGCAAAATATGTCTGCTTTACTATCAAATATTAAGTCAGGATCTTCTAAAAACTGAACCTGACCGGATTCAAATGATGTCGGAAATTCTTTTTTGAACTGTGTGATCGTCACAGGGTTGATTTCAGCAATTATCAACTTTGTTCCTTCAGCAATCAAAAGTCTTGCCAATCCGACTCCAACCTCTCCCAATCCTTGCATTGAAACAGTAATGTCGCCTACTTTAGGTGAACCAGATAAAGATCCAGCCATTCCCCTGAGCCCCTCAAAAACCCCTAAGTAAGTGATCATAGCTGCTCCGGTACCCCCTTTGTACACTCCTATGGGGACCGTAAATGTTGGTGCTGCAGGCAAAATGTAGGTTTGCATATCCTTAGTACTTAATCCTAAGTCAGCAGCTGATATATTGAGTCCCAATCGTTCCATCGCAGCACCGATTGATCCGAGTACTTCTGGTTTTTTCCGGTAATCTCCGAATATGGATACTTTGCTTCCAGCACAAGGCGTACCTGTCACTTGAATCTTCATCGACACTGCCAGGCTCATATCCAGGGCATCTGAAATTGCGGCTTCCTTGCTTTCATAGTCTATCCAGCGAAGCCCTCCGGGAGCAAAATACCGGGGGATATTGTCACCACCTTCCAAAACTGCCAGACGATGAATAGAATGATAGGCAACATAAGATAATCTTGGATTATTGATCTCAATGAAGAGTTGATGGTCCCTCCAATGAGGTTGGCAAATTTCTGGAAGCGCGCTGGGGTGACGAATCCATTTGACAACGGCTCCATCATCCATTTGAAAAAGTTCTCTTTCTGATTCTTCGATGCCCAGTTTAGGAAGTGTTTCATCAAGAATACTGGGAGGAGCGTCTCTTTGCAACTCGCTGATAGCCTCTTGAATGTCTATGGCTTCATCCAGGATATATAAGCGGTCCCCTTCTCTGAACCACCCCTTGTGTTCTGCTTCATAGCCAAATGCCTCTCTCGTGAACTCCAAATCCAAAGCATTATTTTGGTGTAAGTAGATAATTGTGCCATTGTCTGTGGTCACCTTTTTTTTCGCTATTGAGACTTGAATCATGCTAAAATCCTGTTGGATATATTAAAAAGGTTAAATTTATCTATGAAAATAATTTTTTATGTGCAATAGTAAAGAAAATAAATTTTTTTGATATTGCAGTCAAGACTATTGTTTGTGCATTTATTATATAGAATATTTTTTCAATTTTATCTACAAGGCCAGCAGGAATTTAAAAGGATTGATATTTTTAAAAAATAATTTTTTTTTATTGCGCAACTGTGGGTTTAATACCCCGCCCCTTGGAGCGTTCTGTTATTTCGTTCTTTGCTCAGAGTATCGCAATACAGTGGTCGAAATGAAATGCAGCCACTCTACAGTTAATGTGGATACCCCATCCGCTTGCGGCGGGGTAGCTCATTATAATTATGATAAAAAAAACCAAATCAATATCATTCATACTAAGTTTTTTTAAGCAAATAAGTTCAGGATAATCATGAATACAAAGAACAGTGAATTTATGGATCAAAGGAGGGGCAGATGACTTACTTGTTCCAATTCAATTCAGCAATTCGAGATGCTGATCATATCAGAAAAATGAAAAAGGATCGCAATGACTATTCTACATGATGCCGCTGAGTTTGCGCGTCATACAAAGTTGGAAGATATCCCCGGATCTGCCATCCAGGTGAGTAAATCTGCGATTATTGATTTTCTAGGCATTACGCTGGCAGGAACTCGAGAAGCCGTTAGTGTTAAGATCCGGGATTATGCTATTCAAAATTCTGCCAGAAAAGAGTCCCGCATATTGGGAACCCACCATCTTGTTGTCGGAGAACTGGCTGCATTGGCCAATGGAGTGGCGGGACATGCTTTGGATTTTGATGATACCAGCTGGACGACTATCGGACACCCGACAGTTACCGTTTTACCAGCAGTACTTGCTATTGGAGAATTGGTGAACGCTTCAGGCTGCGATATCATCAGATCATATTTGCTTGGAGTTGAGATTCAACATAAAATAGCATCACTCATGATGCCTGAAACATCTGAACATGGCTGGCATACGACAAGTGTTTTTGGTCCATTGGGAGCAGCTGCTGCCAGTGCATTGCTGTTCGAATGTGACACGCAGATGATGATATCGGCGCTAGGAATTGCCGCATCAAAAGCAGGTGGACTGCGATCTAATTTTGGTACAATGACCAAGGCTTATCATGCAGGCATGTCAGCCATGAATGGTGTGATGGCAACAAGATTGGCTCAATCAGGCATTACCGCATCTTTATCCGCTATTGAAGCGGAAGATGGTTTTATTCAAACTTTCAGCGGAAAGCGGATTGATCAGGCAGCCCTAAACTGGGGAGATCCATGGGATATTATAGAAAACGGTTTAGTATTCAAAAAATATCCCTGCTGTAGTGGAACACATCCGGCCCTGGATTGTCTGTTTGAAATACTCAATCAGGAAACCATATCTGATCAACTAATCAGTTCTCTGGAGGTTGGCGTCAGTCAGCTTGCTTTCAAAGAATTAGTTAGTTCTGATCCCGGCACTCCGCTGGAAGCACGCTTTTCAATGGAATTTGTATTGGCTGTCGCGATAGTGGTTGGCAAATTGAGCCTGGAAGAATTTACAATAGCAAATATAAAGAATCATCGCATTCAATCAATGATGTCTAAAGTAAAAATGGTTTTGGATCCTGAGTTGGCAAAATTAGGATTTATTGGTACCGCCCCTGCGAAACTAAAAATTGTCTTGAAGAATGGTCGAACGTTAACGAATCGATGTAATTTAGCCAAAGGCAATCCGGAAAAGCCTTTCAATGAAAATGAAATTGAAGAAAAATTTATTAACTGCACTTCAAAGGTCTTACCTGAAAATGAAGTTAATAAATTGCTTAAAAATCTATCTTCTTTGGAGGCTATCAAAAACATCAATCAGATTACCTCCGTTTTTCAAAATTAGATTTGAAGTGATATTGATTATTATTTCCAGCTAATCACCTGATTGGTGATATCAAATTATGATTTGACTAAAATAGAATTTTCAACAACGTTGAAATTAAGGCACTATTTTCAATACGAACTATAGCAATCTAGTTATATAAAAAGATACCGATGGCCAAGAAAAAAAAACAAAAAGATCCTGAACCAATCGGCGCCAAAGCGATCGTACGGGTTCGAAAATATATGAAAAAATTTACGCCCCGACAAAGAATCTTTGCTGATTATGTTATCCAAAACAGAGAAAAACTGGGTTTTTTATCAATAACGGAAGCAGCCAAAGCAGCAGGAATTTCGCAGGCTACGATTTTTAGATTTTGTACCGTTTTGGGCTATGAAGGATATATTGAGTTTTCAAGAGAGATTCAACAAAATATCCAGGCTGAAATGACATCAACGCGAAGATTTCAGTTGTCTAGGTCACACTGTGATGCATCTGAAAACAATGAATCGACTCCATTTTTTGAAAAGGTACTGAATCAGGAATTGGAAAATATTTTGACACTCTCTCAGAATATTAAAAAAACGGACTACTACCAATGTATTGATTTAATTAATCAAGCGGATCGAATCACTATAATTGGTTGTATGGCATCATCATCTTTAGCCGCACATTTTTCACAAATGTTATCGAAAGTATTTCCAAATGTTGACGCCGTCGATCATCATAGTATTATAACTGCCTCCAAAATAAACCGTTTGACATCTGATTCTGTTGCTTTCGTTATTGCATTTCCCCGATTTCCCAAAGAGACAGTTGAACTGGCGAAAATTGCTGCGCATAGAGGTGCTCATGTGATATGTATGACCAATTCGCATTTATCACCAGTTATGCCTTTTGCGGAAATTTCTTTTATAATGCCTATAAGTATCCCAGATTTCGTAGATGCTTACACTGCACCGGTTGCCTTTATCACAGCACTCAGTGCCGAACTGGGCAGGAAAAATCCCGAAAAAACACAAAAAGGATTGGAAAAATTTGATGACTATGTTTCGAAAATGGATCTATTTCTCAAATCTCAATTGTTGAAATAGGTGTGGAGTTAGCTCCTTTGAACTCTTCTGTCAGAATCGGTACTACCTTGAAAAGATCTCCAACAATTCCATAATCAGCTACATTGAAAATCGGAGCCTCCGGATCATTATTGACGGCGATAATCAATTTTGAACCGGTCATTCCTGCCACATGCTGAATGGCACCGGATAATCCCAAAGCAATATAAATCTGTGGTGCCACATTTTTGCCTGTCTGCCCCACCTGGGCACCATGAGGCATCAACCCAGCATCGCAGGCGCCACGAGTTGCGCCATATCCGGCCTGTAGCATATCGACCAACGGACGAACACGTTCAACGCCTTCACTATCTTTTACACCACGGCCAACAGCCACCACAATATTTGCCTCGGTCAGATCGACACCCTCTGTAGTCTCAATGACGACGTCTCGAATAACAGCACGGAGATCGGTATTCGGGATGGATAGCTTAACAATATTTGGTGCTGTTTGCTTGGCTTCGGATATATCGAAAATTCCACCGCGCATACTAAGGACCCGAATTTCATCTTTTTCAAAGAGGCACTCTTGGATCACTTTACTCGACATTGCAGGATGGTATGCCCTAATATCATTCCCTTTTAGCTCTAATTTCGTAATATCAGAAATAGCCCCGACACCTAATCGAGCAGCAATACGTGGCATTAAATCCGCAGAAAACTCCGATGCCGTAAACCACAACTGCGTTGGTTCAGACAGGGAAACCGCTTCCTGTAAAATACGAGTATAGGAAAATGTGCCGTGAAACTTTAGCGAAATATCATCCGCCACATAAACAGTTTTTGCGCCATATTCAACCAATACTTCCGCTTGTTTTTTGATACCGGTACCGATTAACACAGCACTTGTTTCCATTCCTAAACTATTTGCATAAGAAAGATTTTCAAGTGTTGATTTATTAACTTCATCTTTTTTTAGTTCCGCAACTATGAGGATTTTTTCCATTCTTTTTCTCCAATGTATCTTCTCATCAATACTTAAACCTAATTAAAAACTTTCTTATCTTTTCTAAGTAAAAAGGTTTTCCTTACCGACTTCATTTTTCGCCAAAAGCGCAAGGACTTGCTTGGTAGTTTCTGCTTCTTCCCCTTCAAAAATTTGACCACCTTTCCTTTGATCCGGCTGTATCAAACGGTTTACTTTTACCTTTTTTCCTGATTTTCCGACCAGGTCGGGGTCTACCCCAATATCGGATAAACTTTTAGTTTCTATCGGTTTTTTCTTTGACTGCATCATGCCCCGCAAAGATGGCATCCGCGGCTCAAACAAACTGTCGTTCGGGGTAAGCACAGCGGGTAAAGTGATATCGATCAA
>Ga0233437_1003782_pt1 | contig 19106 bp, 23 predicted proteins | sample SI_122_August201_FD_182714 | JGI IMG/M metagenome (GOLD analysis project Ga0233437, IMG submission 182714) | Seawater microbial communities from Saanich Inlet, British Columbia, Canada - SI_122_August2016_200_MG | ecosystem: Environmental > Aquatic > Marine > Inlet | place: Canada: British...
ATCGACCCTGACGTCGCTCAGAAGGGCGACCTTGACACGGTCAAGAACATGATGCGGAACTGGCGCGCCTCGCTCCGCGGCTTCGGTACGTTCCCGCCCGGCTACAAGCCCGGCGTCCTGACGGTGCCGTTCGACGCTGCGAAGGTCACGGCGCTGTACGACCGCATGGGCATCGAATGGTTCCAGGCCTGCGGCGTCGCTCATCTCCGGATCGGCGACGGTGCTGGTGCGTTCAACCTGCACGAGTCGATGGGCTCGGCGTTCGGTCGTCGGTTGCAGGGCGTCTCGTTGATGCTCGCCGAGTTCGTCGAACGTGAGATCGTGCGTCCCCTCGTCCTGCTCCGACGTCCAGGCGCCGATCGGTTCCCGAAGGTCAACCCGGGCGAGACGCTCGTCGGTTCGCCGATCGAGCTGATCGGCTCGTCGGTCGCTGCGGTCGCAGCCGGCGTTGTCGTCGACCGGGACGGCGAAGTCGAAGAGCGGATCCGTTCGTTGCTCCTGCTCCCTGACGCCCCAGCATCGGACGACGACGAGACGGTCGACGGCGGGGCGGGCGGTCCAGACGTCCAGAAGGCAGCGTTCAACGGCGCGCAGATCGCCTCCGCGGTCGGCATCGTCGAGCGCGTCATCGCCGGGTCGATCTCCCGAGAGTCCGGCGTCGCGATGCTCGTCGGCTTCTTCCCGATCGACACCGAGACAGCCGAGGCGATGCTGGGCGATACCGCGTTCGAGGCGCCGACGGCCGCCCCTCCGAGCTTCGAGCCCGAAGTCGACGAGGACGCAGAGCCGGACGCTGACGACGTTGAAGACGGCGACCCGGAGTCGGACCCGTCCGAAGAGTCCGAGGACGTCGCAGAGGCGGTCGAGACGGCCGAGGCGCTGTCGTTGGCAGACCGCTTCGACGGGCGCCTCGACGCGTTCGGGCGCCTGACGTCGGGCCCCGGCGGTCGACCACCCCGGGACGAAGAGCGGGTGATCCGCCTCGACGAGACGCGAGCGAAGACCGAGCGCGGCGCGCGGGCGGCGATGGATGCGATCGACGACTGGCGCGGCGACATCGCGACCGAGTACGCCGGTGCCTTGGCGACCCGCTCGACGCCCGAAGAGATGCTCGACGTCGACGTGCCAGGGGTCGAAGAGCTGACGGCCGCCCTTGTCGCCGTCTACGGCAAGGCGTACGCGTCTGGCGTGTCGTCGATCTCAAGCGAGAAGCGCCGCGCTGACGCCGGTCCTCCGCGCCCTCCGTCCACCCCGAGCGACGCGACGCCGCACGACTTCGGCGAGTGCCACTGCGGGACGGTGCACGCCGCCGAGGCGCCCTTGCCGGCTCCGGGCCTTCCGTCCGACCGGATCGACACGCTGGACCCGGACGCTGTGATCCGCTCGATCGCAGCGACGACCGCGCACGCCGAGGCAGCGAAGGTCAAAACGGCGACCCTGGCGGCCCTACAGGCGCGAGGGCGCACCGGGTTCGTTCCCGACGGCGAGGACTTCGTCGACGTCGTCAAAGACACCGTGCGGCAGCTCTCGCTCCCTCTCGCACGCGTCGCCGGACAGAAGGACGTGAACACCGTGTTCGGGATCGCACGCCAGCAGGCGCTACGGGCTCAGGGGTCGCGGTCGTTCATGTACTCCAATTTCGTCGAGAGCGAGACGTGCACCCCGTGCGCCGACCGAGACGGCGACACGTTCGGTCCGACCGGCCTAGCCGAGTACGCCACGCCGGCGGTCTGGTGCGAGGGCGGCGATCTGTGTAACTGTCTGATCCTGGCGCTCGATTGATGACCGACGAGCGGCGAGGGCGAGGACGCCCCAAGCGCAAACTCCCCGCCGGCATCGGCGAAGAGAAAGACGTCGTCGTCGCGCTCAACGACGGCGTGACCGAGGGGGCGATCCGCGAGCTGCGTCGACGACGACGGATCCCGCCGCACTGCGAGCCGTACAGGACGCAATGGGGCGAGCGTCACGGCCGCGACCCGGACGAGGTCACAGCGCTCGTCCGCGCCGGGGAATGGGACTGATCGTTCCGTGACTCGCGTTCGCTTGCGCCCCGCAAGTAATCGCCCGCACCCTTTCGGCGTGCGCTTCAACGCCCCTCAGCTTCGATTTTCCGACGCCGACGACGGCCCGCGATGGGTCGAGATCACAGCGTCCGGCGTCCACAGCTCGCGCCAGGGTGACCGAGAAGTCGAGCTGACCGCAGCCGACGTCGAGTCGATTCACCGCGGGTTCCAGCTCGTCAAGGCCGAAGGCTGGTTCAGCCGCGGCGCTCCGGTCGGAACGAACCACGCGACGATGTCAGGCGCTCTCGACGCCGAGTCGACGAAGGCGCTCGGGTACATCGTCGACACGCGGATCGACCTCGCCGAAGACGGGCGCACGGTCCTGCTCGGACTCATCGACTACACCGCCGAGGGACGTCGCCGCGTTCGCGCTGGCGAGTTCCAGGGCTTCTCGATCGAAGCGATCCCCGCCGACGCTGCGAAGTCGAAGCGCACGGGCGAGCCGCTCGGCGAATGGGCTCTCATCGGCGGCACGCTGACCAATCATCCTTTCGTCCCTGGCATGGCGACTCTCGCCGCGTCGGAGACCGCTCACGCAACCCCGGAGAACCGGAACATGAAGCCGATCGCATCCCGCCTCGGACTCTCGGAGGACGCCGCCGACGCGGTCGTGCTCGCCGAGTTCGACCGCGTCTTGACCGAGCGCGACGACAAGATCGCCGCCCTGGCCGACAACCTCTCGACCGTGACCGCCGACCGCGACGCCCTGACGTCGAAGGTCGAGGCGCTCTCGGAGCGCGACAAGGCGCGCACGCTCGACGACGCTTGCGCCGTCGGGCGCTGTTCGGCCGGCGAGCGCGAGCGGTACTGGAAGGCGCTGACGGCGCTCGGCGAAGAGCACGCGAACGAGGTCTACCCCGAGCAGCGGATCGCGACCAAGTCGATCTCGACGCCGCCGGGTTCGCCCGACCAGGGCGGCTCCAAGACCAGCGTCGTCGCCAAGGTCAACGCCCGCGCCAAGGTGCTGGCCGAAGACGGACGACACAGCGCGCAGGCATTCGCCGACGCGTACCGCGAGATCGTGACCACCCCGGAGGCCGCAGCCGCCTTCAACAGCGCGGAGGCCTGAGATGTCCGTCCCCTTCGACCCCAAGATCATCGCTCGCCGTTCCGACGCTGACCTGACCGCATCTCCCTGGCGCATGGTCATCGCCGTTGGCGACAACGACACCGACATTGCGGGCGCCAACGGCAACGTGATCGGCATCCTGACCGACGACGTGAAGGACGGCAGTTCGACCGCCGCGTTCAACGCCGTGCAGGTCGGCGGCATTGGCAAGGTGAAGTGCGGCGGGGCCATCACGGCCGGCGTCAGTTTCAAGGCCGACGCGAGCGGCGACGCCGTCTCGGCGACCGCCGATAACGATATCTGCATGGGCTACATGCTGGAGACCGCCGCCGACGGCGACCTCGCGGCCTGCATCATCGCCCGTCACGTCATCAACGTCGCCTGATAGGGCGAAGGGACACACACCATGAGCAACGTCGGCACATTCACGCAAAACCGCTTCCTGACCAACTACGCCCGTCTGCTCGGGCCGTCGCTGGACAGCTTCATCGCCGACAAGATCTTCCCGTCGGTCGACGTCCCGAACCGGGTCGGCAACTTCCACGACGTGCAGGGCGGCTTCGGTGCCGCTTCGCCGGGCCACGAGATGGCGATCGTCGACGGGCAGGAGCGCCCGTTGCACATCAACATCGCGGTCAACACGGCGACGGGGTGGACGCTTCAGACCGCCGGCCTCGGCGCCCAGGTCTCGAAGTCCTCCGACGCGTACGCTCGTGGTGACGGCCTCGATCTCGAACAGGCGGCGGTCGCGGTCCTCGCACGCCGGACGATGCAGATCCGCGAGGTCACGGCTGCGGCCCTGGCGTTCGACACGGCGACGACCTTCTCTGGCAAGACGGCCGCGCTGTCGGGCACCGACCAGTGGGACAACGCCTCGTCGGATCCGTCGTCGCAGGCGCAGGACGCGATCGACAACATCATGCAGCAGTCGGGCGAAGCGCCGGACACGCTGATCGTCGGCTACGAAGTCCACAAGGAGCTCGTGCGTCATCCCCTGATCCGCGAGCTGCGGAAGTACACGGGCGGCGCGTCCGGTCCGCTGTCGCACCCGGCCATCGCCGAATACCTCGGCCTGTCGAACTACATCGTCGGCTCGGCCGTGCGGAACACCGCCGTCGAGGGACAGACCGCCACGAAGGCGTACATCTGGGGCAAGTTCGCCCTCTTCTGCAAGCTGCGACCGTCGCCCTCGGCGATGACCCCGCAGAGCTGCCTCCAGCGGTTCAAGCTGTCCGGCTCGACCGACGGTCGGATCAACAGCTACGACCTCCCCGGCGGCTACACGCGTCAGCTTGACATGGTCTGGGACGAGCAGTTCACCGCACCGACGACCGAACTCGGCTACCTGTACTCCACCGTCGTTTCGTAGGAGGTCGTCATGGCCGTTGGTTCCATTGACGAGACAATTCGCCAACACAAGGCCGGCGTCGTGTTCGAGTCGGGCGCAGGCGTCCTCGACGTGTCGGACACGTCGAAGGTGCTCGCGCTCAACGTCTCGGGCATCACGACCGGCACGACGCGGACGGTGGCGTTTCCCGACGCGAACGTGAATCTGAGCGGCATCGTTCAGGACGTCGCCGATCCAGGCACCGGCGTCGCGATCCCCGTGACGACCTCGGCGCACATCGCGATCACGACCGCTGCCACCGAGACGAACACGCTCGCGATCCCGACGTTCATCGGCCAGAAGATGATCCTCGTCTGCGACGTTTACGCGGGCGGCGATCGGGTCGTCACGTCGGCCGGCGCGGTGAACCAGACGGGCAACAACACGCTGACTTTCGGCGCCGCTGCCGACTTCATCGTACTCGAAGCGGCCCAGGTCGCGGGCGCTCTGCTCTGGCGCGTGACGCACAACGACGGCGTCGGCCTGACCACTGTTTGATGATGTACCGCGTAGCCGAAGGTCGAGCGATCCAGCACAACGGCACGGTCTACAGACCGGGCGACGTGCTGCCGTTCGACCCGAGCGACGCGCTCATCGCTGACGGCTCGTGCGTCGCATCTCGCGCCCCGGCGCCCGCACCGTCGAAGCCTGCAAAGCGCCGTGCACGGCGAAAGAAGCGGACGTGAAGATCCGCCTCCGCGTCGCCTGCACGCTCGGCGCTGCCGGCGATGTCGTTGACACCGAGGATCGCTCGGCGTTGAAGCTGCTCGCTCGTCGCGTCGCCGACCCGCTCGGCAAGGCGAAGGGCAAGGCGAAGCCGAAGAAGGCGAAGACGCCGAAGGAGGACTAGAGCGATGGCGTTCAATGCGAGCCTCGCTCTAGCCCTTCGATACGCCGCTGGCGTCCAGGCGCCGACGGCGTCGACGAAACCGACGTCGACGAACGCCACCGCGATCTGGAACGACTGCTACGACGAAGTCCGCAGTGCGATGGTCGCCGCCGAGATGGACCCGGCGACGATCACAGCGTCCTCGGTTCTAGAAGGTCGCGTGGATCAGGCCGAGGCGCTGCTGACGTCGGCCGGCGTCATGCTGGCGAAGGAGACGCTCGGCGAGCAGGCGATCAAGAACGCCGACCGCATGCGCTCTCGGGGCGAGTCGATCTTGATGGATCTGAAGCGCCGTCGCGGCTTCTACCTGAGCGCGGGCGGCACGGCGGCGACCGCCTCGTCCGGCTGGACGGGTTCACATTTCGCCGACGACCGCGACACGACGATCGACCAGACGCCCGGGACGGGTGATCTGCCCTACGCCGCCGAGGCGGTGTTTGAATGGTCAGACGATGACTGAGTCTCTCTCGGTCGTGCTCTCGGGCCAAGGCGCTCCGGTCCGACCAGGGCCGGGGGGGTCTCATCATGGCTGACCTCAAAAGCCGCTTTGCCGGTCGCATCGAAACGGGCGGCGGGATCTCGATCAGCATGGACCCGCCCGCAGCGCGTCTCGCGTCGAAGGTCGAAGCGTGGGCCGAGCTGATCGAAGACAACGGGCCGTTTTTCGCCGACGCCGAAGAGCTGATCGCGAACCACGGGCGCCGGCACTTCGACACCGAGGGCGCGGCGACGGGACCCCGCTGGAAGCCGCTCGTCGACTGGTACCGCGAGTGGAAAGAAGAGCAGCGACCCGGGCGTCCGATCCTTGTCTTCAACGGTCGGCTGCGCGCTGCGGTCGTCGACCGGCGGGACGGGTACAAGTCGAAGATCGGCAAGAAGTCCGCGACGTTCGGGATCGATCCGTCGTTCACGACCCCCGAAGGCGTCAAGCTGATCGACTACGCCCGCGGACACAACTCGGGCGTGCCTGCTCGACGGCTGCCGAAGCGCCCTGTGTATCGCTGGAACCCGACGATCAACAAAGGCAGCGCCGGCGGCACCATGACGCTCGGCACCGCCCTGTCGCAGCTTCGGCAGGCGCACGTCGTCGCAGCACGCCGCACCGCCCTCGGAGCCGACGAGCGGGCCCTGACAGGCACGACCGCCGCCGACCGTTCGAGCGCGCGCATCGAGACCATCAAGCGCCGGAAGACAAAGTGACCTTCTACGCCGGCCCCTCCGTCGTCGAAGCTGTGCGCGAGTTCCTCGAAGACGGGACTCACGGCGGCACGGGTTCGCCTGCTACGACGCTCAACGGCGAGCTGACGACGACGCGCACGGCGCTCTCGATCGTCGACGGCGACGGCACCGACGGAACGCCCGTTACGCTGCCGGACATCAAGGAGTTTCACGACTGGATCTCGCCCGGCCCTCATGCGTCGTCGTTCCCGCACATGTCGATCGAATGGGTCGGACACGGCGGCGAGTACGACCCGTCAAGCGGTCGAGGGTTCGAGCACCAGATCCGGCTCGTAACCTACGTTCCCATCGCCGTCGTTGCGCCGTCGTCAGCCCGTGACGAAGCGCAGGCCGCCGCGTATGCCGTCGCGCTGTACGATCTGACGCTCTGCACGGTCCTCTATCGCGACTCGTCGACAGGTTCGACGCAGGGGAAGGGATTGAACAATGGCGGAACGGGGCGGGCGCAAGGCAAGATCCGCCGCTCGACCGTCACCGGCTCGTCCGTTGCCGTCGCAGGAGATTCCGGGTCGCCGGCCCTCGCATTGATCACAGACCTCACGGTCGTTACTTCGGAGCCCTATCGTGCCTGATTCCGCATACTCCGTCGGCTGGCGCACAACCGTCTACGCCGCCGCGCAAACCGCCCTCAAGACGATCGCCGCCGACGTCCCCGTCGCCGCTGACGCCTTCCGGGTCGTGTCGTTCAACGTCGACAGCAAGGCGCCCATCGGCGCGCGTCAGGACGCGCACGGGACCGCAGGCCGGCTCGGGCAGATCAACCAGCACAAGACCGTCTCGTGGTCGATCGAGCTGTACGCCACGGGCGGCGGCGCGGGAGGCACGGCGCCCGATTGGGCGAACCTGCTCACGACCGGCGGCTGGGTCGCCAGCGCGACAGCAGGAAGCTCGACGACGGTTGACACCGGCGCGAGCACGACGACCACGATCGACGTCGCGTCGACGACGTCCTGGGTGGCGGGCGATGCGCTCGTTGTCGAGAACCAGATCCGGCGGATCACGACGGTCAACGCCGGCGCGTCGATGGTCGTGACGCCCGCGCTCAGCGCCGCCCCGGCAAACGGTGCGACCGTCTCGCCCGCCATCGTCTACAACCCCGACGACAACCGGGCCGACGCGCAGGCCGCCCTCACGCTCTGGGCGTTCGACAACCGACGGTGCGACCGGATCACCGGAGCCGTCGTCACGTCGGTTTCGCTGACCGCTGCCGGCGGCGACGAACTGCGACTGAGCGTCGAGGGGCAGGCGTACCGGGCCGACGTGATCCACTCGACCCTGATCAACGGCTCGATCACCGACGTAGCCACCACGATCACCGTCGACTCGGGACTCTGTGTCCCGCAGGACGTCTCGGCCACCGCGCCCGTCTACATGCAGATTGAGAGCGAGGTCGTCGAGGTCATCGGCGTCTCTGGCAACGATCTCACCGTCTCGGCGCGTGGCGTCTACCAGGGCGGCGGGAGCAACGTTGCGCACGCCGACAACCTCGAACTGTACCCCTGGGAGCCGACCGCGACGTACGTCACAGCGAGCCCGATCTCACGAACGACGGGCGACCTCGTCGTCAACACCGTCAGCCTTCAGCACGGCTCGGCGTCGTTGCAGTGCGACCTCGGCGTGCGGTTCACCGAGACGAGCCACGGGCAGGCGTACGCGATCGACCACTACACGCTCAACCGCCGCGAAGTGACGTTCCAGGCGGCCGGCGCGAGCGAATACAGCACCATGGGCGTTCGCGCCCTGGAAGCCGTCAACCGAACAGAGGTTCCCGCCTTGCTTCAGGCCGGCACGACCGCCGGCTCGATCATCGCCTGGGAGTGCCCGAAGATCGTGTTCGAGAACCCGTCGTTCGCGCGGTCGCGTGACGAAGAGATGACCTACGACCTCAGCGGACCCGCGCACGAGAACACGGGCGAGGACGACGTTTATATCATGGTCGGCTGACGCCGGCTCCACCCCGAACCCCGGAGCGCCACTCATGGGATTTGAACTCAACACATACGGAAGTCGGAGAACCGAGATCACGAACGCCGCCGCCGATACCGCGACCGTCTTGCATCGAGACGTGCCGGTCGGCTGGCGGTCGCAGATCGAGCGCGTCACCGCTACGGCGGTGCGTTCGATGCCTCCGCAGCCGACACCGCCTGACGACCCGTCCGACTCCGAAGCTGCCGAGGTCTTCGCCGACGCCGCCGAAGCGTTCGCCGATGCGGTCGTCAGCCTGTCGGCGCGGATCCGTTCGGAGCGGGTCAAGGTCATGCGGGCGATGCTCGACGACCTCGTGCTCGGATTCGAGGGCGTGACGATCGACGGCGAGTCGGCGACGGTCAAAGCGGTCCTCGACGCGCTCGAACTCTCGGGCGGCGAGCACGACCGAGGGCAGGCGTTGCTCGATCTCGGCGATGCTTTGATGGATACGGCGACGATCGGCCCTGACGAGGAAAAAAGCTAAGGGCGGCACTTCACTACGCTGCGCATGTGCCGCCCAGCGAGGAGACGAGACGGGCATGGTCGAAGTCGAACTGGAACGGGTGCAAGTGGCATGGCGCGTGCGGCGGGACTCGCTGCGTCGATGGCGACCCGTATCCGGCGACCCATCGCGATCCGGAGCTGCGCGGTCGACGGCGTTGGAAGACGCCCATCCGATTCCCCTGGGAGGCGGCCTCAGCCGCCCTCTCGCCGTCCGATCGTCGCTTCTCGGGCTGTCCGGTCCGCGACTGCGACGGATGGATCTGGGAGGCGCTCTCGGCCTGGAACTCGTGGCGCGCTCTCGGGCGTCCGTTGCTCGTCCCCGGCGCGCTGTCCGAACAGCCTGCGCGACTCGCCGACGCGCTGCGGATCCTCGACGACGAGCAGGAAGTGATCAAGATGGCGCACGCCGAAGAAGTTCGGAAGGGCTGAGCTGATGGCGACCGGAATCAACATCTCGATCGGCGCCGACGGGTCGCCCGCCGTGCGCGAGCTGAAGAAGGTCGGCAAGGCGGTCAAGAAGGTCGGGACCGATACGGTCGCGTCCAACAAGAGGTCGGTGGGTAGTTGGACCGAACTCAGTTCTAAGATCCAGATCGCGCGTCAGGTCTACGGCAAGATCTTGCAGGTCTTGCGGCCCGTGACGGACTTGCTTCGAGACTCGGTCGGCGCGACGTCGAGGCTCGCAGACCAGACCGCGAAGATGGCGCGCAACGTCGGGACGTCGGCCGAGTCGCTTCAGACGCTCTCGTTCGCCGCCGGTCGTGCGGGCGTCGACTCGACGTCGCTCAACAACGGGCTGAAGCGCCTGAGCCGGAACATGGTCGACTCGATCTCGGGTAACACGCGAATGGCGGACACGTTCGAGGCGATCGGGATCAAGGTCAAGAACGCCGACGGCTCGCTCCGCAACGTCGAGGACGTGTTTAAGGATCTGTCGAACGTCTCGCGCGACCTCGGCGAGTCGGCCGAAGGGACAGGGCTTCGGATGCTCCTGCTCGGGCGGGGCGGCGCCGAGCTGGGAAACCTCATGATGGCGGGCAGCGACGGGGTCGACGCCATGGAGGCGCGTCTAGACTCGCTCCGCGGGCGCATGTCCGGCGAGCTGCTCACGGCGTCCGAGGACTATCAAGACGCCTTGCTCGACCTGAGCGTCGCCATGCAGGGCGTGCGGAATGAGATCGGCGAAGAGCTGATCCCCGCCGCCGATGAGATGGTCGACCGGTTCACGAACATGGCGGTCGGTGCGTCGTCGTTCATCGACAAGCTCAGCGGCGGGGACGGCGGGCTCGTCGGCGGGCTCGACAACACGAAGACCGTTTTGGAGAAGCTGAATCCGCTTTGGGCGATCTACGCATCGAACCTCTGGCTCGCCGAGAAGGCGATGGGGGCGCTCGAAGAAGAGGGCAAGGCTCAGCGTGTCGCACCGCCGCCGGATCTGGACGTCGCTCGATTCTTCGTGCCGAAGAAGGACCGCCGCGCCGAGGTCTCAAATGCGTTGGGGCGCATGGGCGGCGGCTCCGCTGGCGGCGGCTCCGCTGGCGGCGAGTCGCCCGAAGACAAGGCGGCGAAGGCAGAGGCGAAGCGCGCCGAGATGGTCGACCGGCAGATCCGCAGCATGGAGCGCCGGGTTCGTCTCGCCGCGGTCGACGTCGAGACGCAGATCGAGCTGAATCAGATGTTCGCCGAGGAGGACATTCGCCGCCGGCTCGCAGCGAAGGAAATCAACGCCGCCGAGGCCGAGCGGATCCGCCTCGTCTCCGTTCAGATCGCCCTGATGGACGAAGCGGCATTCAGGAAGGCTGAGGCGATCGGGGCCGCGAAAGAAGAGGCTGAGCTGCTCCGCCTGCTTCGGTCTGAAGAGCTGGAGCACGCCGCCGAGATGACCCGGCTCGACGAGAAGCGCGCGGCCGACCGTGTCTCGATCATGGAGGCATCTGTCAGCGCCGTCGGCGATCTGCTCGCAGTCGGCGTCGACGTCGCCGACAAGCTGTATAAGAAGGAAAAGGGCGCGAACGTCTCGGCCGCAAAGAAGGCGTTTGAAGTCCGCAAGGCGTTCGCCGTCGGGCAGGCGACCATCAACGCCGCGTTGGCGGTGACGAACGCGATCGCGACCGCTCCGAACTTCATCGTCGGTGCGATCCAGGCTGCGGTCGCCGGCGGTCTCGGGATCGCTCAGATCGCAGTGATCGCCGCAGAACAACCGTCCTTCGGCGACGCCGGCCTGATGCCGTTCGGCTCGCTCCGAGACACGCACCGCAGCGCCGTGATCCGTAACGACGAGATGGTCGTCGACCCGCGAGGCACTCGGGATATCTCGGCGATGTTCGCAATGATGCGGCGCGGCATGGAGACGAACCAGGGCGGCGGGCGGTTCGAGATCACGAACCACACGATCCTCGACGGCGAGCGTCTTGCGACCTCGATCGAAGAGCGATTCATCGACCGAGCAGAGCGCGGCGATGCGTACCAGCAACGGGTGAGGGCGTAGCCGTGGCTCAATCTGCCTTCTTCTTGACCGACGAGTTCGACGGCTTCTTGTCGGCCGGTTCCGGGTTCACGTCCGAGATGCCCGGTGAGAACGTCTCGCTCGACTCGCCCGGGATCCAGGCGAAGCAGATCGAGGGCACGCTGACGACGGGCACGTTCGAGACGGGCTCGTCGAACAAATGGATCGACATCAACGAAGGCTTTGGAGCGGTCCTGACGGCTGTTCCGTCGCAGCAGTGGACGCAGGGACCGGACCAGATCGGGGCCGCCCTCGAAGACGCCCTGAACGCTGCTGCGTCCCTGACGTTCGCCTACACGGTGACGTGGCTCAACGGCGTTTTCAACATCGGCGCGTCGAGCGCGTTTACGATCTTGTGGGACACGGGCAGTCACGGCACGAGCGGCACCGACAACAACATCGGGCAGGAGCTCGGGTTCAACACGGTCGCCGACTCGTCGTCGTCGACGAGCCATACCGCCGACAAGAAGCGGTACTCGACGGGCACGTCGTTCGTATTCGACCTCGGGACCGCGACCGAGCTGAACGCTTTCCTCTGGTACGCCGAGGGCGGCGACGACGGCGCGACGGTCGACTTCGACGACGTCGTCGCGTACGTCGACACGAACCTGCGCGGGTTTGCTCGCGACGCATGGGTCGATGCAGCCTCGACCACGATCGCCCTCTCGACCCGGTCTGCGACGCAAGAATCGAACCTGATCCAGATCGGCTTCAACGACCCGGACACGGCGCCGTCGCGTCGCTGGGCGTTCGTCTCGTGGCGTCACTTCGACGAGTCGGCAGATCACCGAGTCGGGATCTGCAAGGCGTTCTCTGTGACCTGGGACACGACGAACGCTCGCACGATCGACCCGCTTCGAGGGCACCAGCCCTTCAACGGCGGGCAGCCGCGGAACGTCGAGAACTACTACCCGGCGCCCGGCCTCCAGCGCTGGCGCGCTAACCTGACGTTTTCCGATTGGGAGACTGCGTCTTGGCAAGAGGTCGTCGCCGCCGTGATCAACCATGGGCGCCGGACGGGCCTGCTCTGGGTCGAAGACCTCGACGCTGTCAAGGCGAACGGCGCCGCTGCGAAGCTCTCGGCGGTCGACGCCGGGACCGCGCTTTGGAGCGTCGTGCAGTCGACGAGCGGCGGCGACGCGACCGGACAGCAGGACGCCTATCGGTCGTCGTCGTTGTCGCTTGAGCAGCTCCCGTGATCGACTTCGAGTCGTCGACGCTCTCGCTCGTCTACCTCGCCGAGGTCAAGTATCGAACGGTCAAGGGCGACGCGGTCGCGTATTGGTGCGGGCCGCCGTCTCGCGCCGGTCGTGGCGTCGTCGCGAAGCACCCGAGGACCGGCAAGACGGTCCAGTGGGAACCGCGCCTGTCGGGCGGTCGACTTCAGTACGACATCGGCGGGATCCGCTCGGTCGAGATGAAGGTCTCGGGCGCGTCGTTTCGAGTCTCGGCCGGCGGGGCGGACTCCGACGACTTGCGCGACGACGCCCGAAACGGCTTCTGGGCGAACGGCGCGGCGACGATCTGGCACTACGACCTCGACGCAAAGAAGGCGCAACACGCCGGCGACGGGGCTGTCGACCGGAACCCGACGTCTCGCACCGATGCCGGGTTCAACCTGTCGATTCGCATGTTCCCGTTCGCCTGGGATCTTCGGTGGCCCTGTACGCGCGTCCCCGACGCCGTCCCCGCCGAATGGGATGACACGCTAGCGTCGACGCTGCTCTGGACGTCCGAGAGCTCCGCGCCGACCGATTACAACCTGAACCCGGACCACCGAGGGAAGTACCGTGGGCACGTCTTCGGATCGTCCAACGACGGGATCTGGATGGAGGCGATCCCGTACGGCGTACAGGTCGAGCGCACATACGCGCTGATCACCGGCAAGCTGCACTGCTTCTGTAAGGCGGTCGCCTGGGTCCGCGACGGCGTGGTCTACGACCTGTCCGACTCGGCGACGTGGGGCGGGCAGACGATCCGCACGATCCACCAGACGCACGAGGACCGAGGGCCGACCGGCTCGGCGGTCAAGTTCACCTACGCGAACTCGCTTTCGGCCGTGCGCCCGCTCTGGTGGGGCTCCGCCTTCGTCGGCGACACCGGCAAGCGCGACAAGATCATGGTCAAGGTCTCGGGGTACGAGGCGGCGCAAGACGCCGTGTCGTTCTACAAGTGGGACGAGGACCTCGGGAACTTCTACAATTTCGGATTCAACCAGCACGACGCCGCCGACCCGGGGCCGATCGCCGAAGACCCGGGACTGATCCGCGACCGGCTCGAACACTTGATCGAAGACCTACTCACGGATCCCGACTTCGGCGGTCTGACCGCACCGTTCGGCGTCGGCGCGCTCTCGGCGTTCGCCGCGGCGTCGCCGTCGACGACGACCGGGTTCGTCTCGCGGATCTGCGCAGTCCCGCTCGATCTGGTCGACCAGCCGCCGCTGTTCAAAGACGTACTCGGCGAGCTACTCCTGACGCTGCAAGCCGACCTCTGCCTGCGCTTCGACACGACGCTCAGCGAAATGCGACTGTTCCCGACATGGCGAGGACCGCGATCCGGCGAGGTCGCCGACCGAGTGTTTCGGGAGCACGACCTGGGCCGGCTAGAGCAGCCGAGGTCGATCAAGGAAATCGATGACCCTTGGGGCGACTACGCCACGCGCGTCGTCGTGCGTTCGCCTGAGTTCTACTCGGAGCCCGTCTTCGGCGACGACGGTGTCATCGACCCCAAGGACCGCTACGGGACGCTCTTTATCGACGGGGCCGAGGAGGCGCAGGGCTTCGCCGGCGTGCGAGAGCGCACGGTCGATTTCAAGTACTGGCTCGCAGGCGGCCCCGCGAGCAGCGCAGGCTTCGACGAGAGCGCCCGGTACACCGCCGACCATCTGACGCAGCGACAGCGCGGCATGGAGGCTGTCATGGGCGCCCGTGGGTTTGCCGTGCAACTCGGCGAGCTGATCCAGTACAAAGTGGACGGGTACAGCGACGCCGTTGGGCAGGTCCGAAAGATCTCGCTTGATCTGGACGCGGTCAAGGCGACCGTTCGGAGCCTTCACATCAACGCCTTCGAGTCCCTCGGAACGGACGGCAAGGGCAGCGGAGACGAGAAATGAGCACTTCACGAATCGGCGACAAGCTCGCCATCGACAATCCGACCGGCGAGGTCGTGAGTCAGTCGATCTCGAACAAATCCACCATGGCGGCGCTCGTCGACGCCGACACGCTCGACCGCTCGTCGACCGGCGCCCTCAAGATCGCCGACGCGAACGCGACATGGACCAACGGCGTCGACTTCGACAACCTGCATCGACAGGTCGGGGTGCTCTTCCGGGGCTCTCTCGTCGCGTCTGACGCCGCCGGCGGGATCCTGTCCGTCCAGAACACAAGCGGGGTCACCCTCGGCCTCTTCGATGTGTGGGTCGACGTGACGACCGGCAGCACGGCGGCTTGCACGATCGACGTCGGCGCCGGCTCGGGTGCGTCGACCAGCTACGACACGCTGATGGACGGTCCATCGATCAAGACGGGCACCGCCGGCGAGAACACGCACCGCCTCCTCGACGTCGCAGACCGCGGAACGAACGGCAAGGCGTACACGAAGTGGGTCAACAACGAATACATCACGGCCAGCATGGCGAGCGGCGCGGCTGCCGGTCTCGTCGGAACGTACGTCATCTGGGCGATCCGCCTCGCCTAAAACAGTCGCGCCGGCGTTATGCTTGCGGCGCGCAAGGAGTTTGAATCATGGCAGTTACGACAATCAGCGGACCGGACACGGCACAAGTCGCGCTCTCGACGTCCTACCTCGGCGCGTCCGACGACATTCGGATCTCGAACTGCGACACGGTCGAGGTCTGGATCGAGGGCGCCGCCATCGCCGGTACGATCAAGCTCACGGCGACGAACAGCAACGTTGAGGCCTCGCCCGAGGTGACGCTTGCGGCTGGCAACCATTGGACGTTCACGATCGGTGACGGCGCTGAAATGACGTTGGACGCGAAGAGCGCCAGCGGGACGCCGAACCTCGGGCTCGTGTCCGGCATGATCGCGAGGGACTGAGCGATGCCGCTTACAACCGTCGGGGTCGCGGCAGGAGGGACCCCCGCGCCCTCGGCCGGGTCAATCCTGCGCGCCTACTTCGACCTCGCCGCGCTGGCCGATGAGGACTGGCAGGCGGCGGGGGACGTCGCGCACAGCCTCACGCCGGACGACGGGACGGTTACGGGCGCGTTCAACTGGACGGTCGCGAACAGTGCGAACATGACCGCCGGGGACGGGCCCGACGGGTCTACCGGGATCACGATCCTGAGCACGACCGGCCGCTGGTTCAATGAGGCGTTGCCGACGTGTGGGTACTTCTGGGCCAGCGTCAACGACGCCATCGGCTCCACGCCCGACGACGAGACCGACATCTGGGTCGTGGCTGAGTTCGCGTTCAACCCGGACACGAACCATTCCCAGATCGGGATCGGCATCGCGGACGCAAACAAGATGGTGGCTGCGACGCGGTACTACACCGGGAGCAACGTCTACCGCGGCCAGAGTGGGACGTCCTATGTCAACGCGGCGACGGCAGACACGAGTTTCTGGCTGGCTCTCCGGGTGAGCTCCGACACCGCGCACAGCCGCACCGGCCTCACGGGGACGGACGATCTGCCGACGACGTTCAAGGACTCGGGCACGACCCTGTCCCGCGGCGACGCTGGCGGCGCGTCCTACCCATCTACCAGCGGCCCGAACCTTGACCTGAACGCGGCCAAGATCGTGTTGTGGTGTGGGCCCGACGGTGCCGGCACGGCAACGGGCACGTTCAAGAGCATCCGAATCTACGAGGTCGTGACGTAGCGCGCCTACGGACCGACGCGAGACGAGAACGGACCCGAGGAGGCCGCCACATGCTCCGCTACCCTACCGAGGACAAGATGGTGGACACGAAGGCCAGTCATGCAGTCCGTCCGGCCATTGGAGTCGAGGGCCGGGAGAACGACAGGGCCGAAGAGTCCGCGATCTCGGCCCTGGTGGCATCGACCGCCAAGCTGAACGGGGTCGGTGACCGATGGGCGACGACGACGATCGAGACGGACTGCCGGACGTGTCCGGCAGCGACCCGCCCCCCCGACGACGAGTCGTCCGCCCAGGCGTCCCCCAGTGGGACACCCCGGCGACCCTGGCGGCGCTTCGTGGATTCTCTGAGGCGGTCCCCCGCGCAGTAGGGGCCCTTGAGGCTCGGTCTGACGAGCACCACTCCGACATCGAGACGCTGAGGACTGACCTCGCGGCCCTGTCTACAGACGTGTCCGCCATGCGTGCGGACTTCACGCAGGACCGCCGAGAGCGCCGGCTTGTGACTCTGATTGCAGTCCTCCTCGGCATCGCGGGCGCCCTGCTCGCCGCCTACGCCCCTGATGTGGCCAAGACCATCCTCGGGGCCGTCAAGGTAGTGAAATGACGTCAGCGGGCGGCTGAGGCCCCTTGAGCGTGGTGTTGGAGGCTCGACGGGCGTAGGGTTCGGGGCATGCCGTCATTCTCTAAGAAGTCCATGCGCAGACTTGAAACGTGCGCCCCAGAGCTCCAGCACCTCTTTCGCGAGGCCATCAAGCGCGTCGACTGCACGATCCTCGAAGGCGCCCGCTCCGACGAACGGCAGCGCGAGCTGTACCGCCAGGGCCGCAGCAAGTTGGACGGCGTGACGCGGCGCAGCCGCCACCAGCCCGCAGCCGGCGGACTGTCCATGGCCGTCGACGTCGCGCCGTACCCAATCGACTGGCGCGTGCAGGACGACAACGTGCGGGCGCGGTGGATTGCCTTCGCTCGGCTGGTCTTCTCGGTGGCCGATGAGATGAGTATCAGCCTCCGGTGGGGCATGGACTGGAACAGGAACTGGGACTGGCGCGATCTCGCGTCGGACCCGTCCGATGACCCGCGGCAGACCTTCAACGATTATCCGCATTGGGAGATCGTGCCGTGACCGCCACCGAATGGGCCGTGCTCGCGGGGACGTGGCTGTTGGTCTCGGTCGGCGGGACGATCGTGACGACGCTCGTCAAGTGGCCCGTAAAGAGCCGCCACCGTCGGAACATGCGGGGGATCGAGCTTCGGATTGCTGTCGCGAAGACACCGCTTGAGAAGCGCCACCTCAAGGCTGAGATCGAGGACAGCGCGGGGACGTACCGATGGATCGTGCGGATCATCCCTCTCCTGCTCTCGCCGTCGGTCGCGCTGCCTCCTGGGATCTGGCATGAGTCGTTGTCGATGCCTCTGCGGCTTCTGCTCGCGGGGACTGCGGCGCTGTGCAGCCCGCTCGTCTACCACCTCTGGAAGGGAGAGCTCGTCGAGCTCATCGACAGCCTCAGCGACCTCTTCCGCAAGACGGTCGGGCTCGCGCAGAAGGAGACTCCCCAGAAAGAGCAGCTGCCCGACACGCTCGACGTTCCGACTCTGGACGGCAGCGTGGAGTGCGACACTGAGCCGCCGACGATGGCGGTGGAGACGGTGGAGGAGGATTGATGGCACTACTTACCGACCATGGACCAGCAGACGGCGACACCCACGACATTGAGGAGTTGCTTGGGCTGAACCTCGCAGAAATGCGGGAGGCGCTTCGTGACGTGTCCCGGCTTCGCGCTGAGGTAGAGCGACAAAGCGAGGTCATCGAACGGCTACAGGGGAGTGTCCGCAACCTCTCACGCCGCACGTCCGGGCTGGTGAGGTGCTCATGACCGACCGCAAACTCACCCCGGAGGTCATCTTCGGCCTCTGCGTCGTCGCCGCGGTCATGGTCGCGGTTGTCGCCATCGTGGCTCCGAAGCTCCTCGGCTGGCTGGTCGGAGGCGCTGTGGTGTCTGTAGGACTCAACGCAGCAGGCTCCAAGACGGTGAAGGCTGGCAGGAAGCGTGCCGCCGCAGGAGCCGCCGACGTGTCCGAAGCCAACCGGGAAGCCGCCGAAGCCACCAAAGCGGCTGAGACGCGGGCTGAGGCCGTCAACGATGAGGCTGAGGCGGGCGATGGGAATGATCGGATCAGGGTCTAGAGTCCGCAGAGATAGCGCAGGTACGCCGAGGCGGTCTGCCCTCGCGCCGCAGCCGCCCGCTTGACCTTCGCCCACTCCACATCGTTGAACCCGCCGCGGGGCTTGCGCTTGTCTTCGAGAGGGGGGCGGCCCCTGCCCCGCCGCGCCCGCGCCGAGCACCCCTGAAACCCGCAGTACAGCCGGAGGTCATGGCCCTGCGTAGCCGTGAACGTCACGCCGCACCCGATGCACTCGCACTGCTGCTGGACCCTTCCACACGCGCGAGCGCTCCTGTTCTTGTCGGCATCTGGGGCGGCGTGAGCGCCGGCGTCGCTTCGCTCCTGCACGATCTCGTCGGCGATCAGGGAGGCGAGCGCCGACTTCGTGATGCGCCCGTCGCAGTCCTTGCCGCAGCCCCACACCTCGCGCTTCCCGCCCTGCCCGCCGTCCAAGGGGAAGCGGTCAACCCA
>Ga0233437_1003784_pt1 | contig 19104 bp, 10 predicted proteins | sample SI_122_August201_FD_182714 | JGI IMG/M metagenome (GOLD analysis project Ga0233437, IMG submission 182714) | Seawater microbial communities from Saanich Inlet, British Columbia, Canada - SI_122_August2016_200_MG | ecosystem: Environmental > Aquatic > Marine > Inlet | place: Canada: British...
CAACGCTTAGAAATGATGGATTTCAAAGAAATTCAAGTCATCGCATTGTTGTCACGCAAGAAGTTAGAGATGTTTTGTCTGTATACTATGGAACAAGTACTTTTTTAAAGGATCAAGCATACAAAGGGTTTGTTGACCAAGCATTTACAGTTTATCAGGTTGGTTTATCAAAAATTAAACTCTATTTACCCGAGCTGAGTTATGCTGAAAAAAATAACGTTAATCCTGTGTGCCGTAAAGATCACAGTGATCTTTCTGATAAGTACTGCCAAAACTGTGGTTCTGCTTTTCAGGACCCAACAGCTCCGGATTTAGGTGTTTTTCAAAATCGTGTTGTGTTGGCTGTGGACATGTCAGGTTTTACAAAGATGTTTGCCGCCCTTGGTCCTCGTGGTGTTGCCAAGCAAGTGGGTATTTTCATGCGTGAGATTGAGTATGAACTGGCAAAAGAAGGCGGGCACTTTGAAGACATTATTCATAGAGCCGGTGATGAACTTGCTGTGAGTATTGAATACATTCAATTTGGTAAAATGCTTCGAGCGACTATTCGGGCTTTTAATCGTATCACAAGGCGTTACCCCGATATAAAAATAAAAGCCGCTTTTGCTCGTTCTGATCTCATGGAATACTCAGATGGTATGAAGATTGGTGATATTCGAGCGGCGCAAAGTGCACAAGACACAGCCGGGGTTCATGGGATTGTTATCCATAGTTCTTTAATGAGTGAAATACCCGAAGCCATATTGACAGAGCTTCCAGAAGACAGCGCCACGACATCAGGAGAACAAAATATCTTGGCAGTGGGTATTCGTTCAGGGCTATCTTTTTTAACCTCTGAAGGTTTTATGCCCACACAAAGAGAGATTGATGCTGTAAGATTGGCAGAGATCTTTCATTTGAATGTTGTGGGAAGAGAAAAACTGGCCCTTGTTTCTTATGTGGGAAGCGCTGATACGGGTAAAGCCATGGGGTTGGCAGGCTTTCTCAATAAAATAAACTTTACACAATACAATGTTATGCATGGCGCAGCTTTTCGTTTTCAAAAAGATCCCATTCGCAATGCCTTGTTGCATCGCGTGGCATCTTATGAGGACGATAAATTAACAGAAGAAGCTCTTGATGCTTTTTTAGCGGCATTGGGATTTTTTGAAGAATCTTTTGAGCATTCATTTGAACAACCGGAAAAGGTCGTAAAAGATTTGTTAGCTCGCTATCTTGGTTTGTCTTTGGATCAAGAGTGTGAAGAAACAAGTCGTTTGAGAAATACTAAACAACTATTTGTGGAGACAACAAGGCGCATTGTAGCGCACGTTATCGGGCGTCTTGCTTCTGAAAAACCTTTGGTTCTTATCATGTTTAATATGGGGCTTGTGAGTCGAGATCCAGAAGCAAGGCAGCTAATCTCTGATGTTGTTTCTTATAACAAGGACAAGCCTATTTTTCTTATGGGTCTAGAAGATCGCGATTTAACGGCTTCTGAAAAACAAATAGCTCCAGACATGTACTGGAAAGATTTATTAAAAGCTGAGGAGCTGCCTTATAATGCTTTATTAGAAGCAGAGCCTCTTGACCGTGAGGCTGTTATCCAAGCCATTCTTTACATCTATAATGAGGAGGTTAATCCCATGCTAGATGCTGATTCACGGGCCAGCATGACGATTCACTTAGGTGCGGAAGGCATTCATTCTGATGTTGTTGACTATTATTACAGACAATCTCATGGTAATGTTCAAGTCATGCGAGCCTTATTGCATGACCATGCCCGTAAAGAGTTGTTGCAGGAAAATAGTGCTGGTCAATTAGCTTTTGCAGGAAAATCTCCTCAGGCTCTTACAACAAGCGCTGTGCGTGCGCTTCATTTAGCACCATTAAGACGTTTGTCATCACAAGAAAAAGCTGTTTTTGAATCTATTTCATTGCTTGTGGGAAAAGATGTTCTTTTCCATGAGCGCGAATTACCACAACACGATGAACAAGCTCTTGGGGCTGTTGGTCTTGTGCGTGTACTCGCCTCTTTGAAGCAGAAAGGGTATATTGCTGATGAAGCTAATGATCATTATCGCGTTGTGCGAGTTCCTGTTCGTGATGCTATTCAAGATCGCGTAAAAGAAAGTCAGCAGATAAAGCAAAGGCATGGTGATATAGTCACACACTTAGAAACTCTTAATACTACTTTTGCGCGGGAGCATGCTTTGTTGGGCTATCATTTATTTCGTACTGGCCAGTATGAGGCTGCTTATAAATCATATGAAGAAGCTGCTAAGGTTGCACAGAAAAATTTTAATTTTACGGTTCAGCTAACATACCTAAGAGAAAAAGGTGAGCTGTTAAGGTTTTTTGAAGGGGTTGATAAGCTTAGAAAACAGGCAGCGCTTTTAAAGGAACAAATTTCAATTTATAAAGAAGAAGTTGTTAATGTGAATGGTGATGACCCTTGGTTAGATAGTATAAATGCTTATCAACAAATAACGCATGATGATCATTTTAACTCTTTAAGCATTGTTGAGCGTGAAGAAATTATTCTAGATGGTTTTGTTATTTTACCTGGGGAACACAAACTTAAACGGGAACCTTTAGCGGTAGCCGCATTTTATGAGCGCGTTGCCCAAGAAAGAGCTGCTTTTCTTGATGGCATGAGTCTTGCTTTGCAAGTAAAATTTCATATTCGTGCCATGGGGGCTTGTCAGGCGATTAATAACAAACAGCAACAGATGGCAGCAGATCAGCATGTGGCCAAGGCTGTTGCTCTTGTTTTGGGAGACCAGGATGCAAGCATTGCCGATCATGAAAGGTTGTTTGCTTCACCTTTGTTACAGGAAAGACCTGATATTCTTGCGAGAGTGTGTTTAAACATTGCCTCACGTTACTCTGTTCATGGCCACCAGCAGCTTTTAGCATTGCCATACATTGAAAAAGCAATTGCTATGGGGGCAAATTCACCCATGGCATTGTTTGCAAAACTTACACTTGGTATAAATCTTAATGCGTGCGGGTTGCTTGATGATTCTATAGCGCATCTGGAAGCCTTGCATGAAGAAGCTCTTCATTGGCCAGAAAATCTATCTTCAGTGTTGAGTTTTTCTCAAAAACATTTAGCTGTTGCTCTTATTAAGAAAGGGTTGTTTGGGCTTGCTCATGAAAAACTAGATTATGTTCTTAACAATAAAGCTTATCCTTACTCTTTGCTTTTAGAAGATGCCACAGCACACAAAATTCTGGTTATGGCCTTTGAAGATCCAGAAAATGTTGATGTCAGTGTGGCTAATCTTGTCTTAAAACAAGGTAATGTTCAAAGATATGTTGAAGATTCCTTTACAGGTTATAGTCGTCGCCCCACAGAATTATTTCTGGCTTTATTTATGGCTGAAGCGATTCAGGGAAATACAGAAGAAGCAAAAAGATATTTGGATCTTTGTTTATCTCAATATCATGTGGCTGGTCATGTAGAAGATTTTAATACAGAAATGCGTTGGTTACGCAGAAATCGTGATCGTATGCAGGCTGTATTAGATAGTCCTTCATCTGATGTGGGTTTGCGTTTTGAAGCGCCTTATTTTTTAGCCTCATTTGTAAACAGGTTGTCTGTAGAAGAAAAAAAAGCGGTGTGATCATCTCCGAAAAAATCTAAAGAAGAAAACCAACACCGCTAAAAATACTCTTTTTTATTTGTTACCCTAATACATTAGCATATCAAAATTCTTGGCTAATAATCCTTGTATTCCTTAACACCAAGGACAGTTGTAAACGATACTAGAAGTTGTTGGACTTCCAATAAATACGCTACTAGGAGCTTTTGCTTTTGCAAAACTTGGTGTTGCTGTTGCTATAAGTGCCAATGTTGCTATTGTGAAGATGATTTTTTTCATGTCTTTTCCCCTTTTTTTTGTGAATGCATTGTGCATTCGTAATACTATATATTCACGTGGCGTGCCAAAACGGGCAGAAAACATAACATAACGATATTATTGATTAATGTGTTTTATGGGTTTGTGATTTGTATATGATTCTGATGTGAGTATTTGTTTAAAATATATACAGATTGGAAGGGCTATATAAGCTTTATAAACATATATGTTCTATAAAACATTTAAAGGGAAGCTGTAATGAGTCAATTATTTTTTCATTGCAGTGATGTTAACAATCGTTTTTTTGTTATCTGTAGCAATCACAACCTGAACAGTTCTATTAGCTTTTTTGTAGGCCAGCATATTTTGGCCGCCCATATCCATGGACATGGTTTCTTTCCAGCCGTTCTTGGCCATTTGTGCTTTGTATGTTGTGGCGACTTTTGAAAGGGCTTCATCTGTTTCTAAAGAAATAGATAGTCCTTGAGGCATTTGCATGACCATGTTTATTTTAGCTTTTGGCAAAAGGTAAATGTCTTTGGGTAAGTCTTTTGGTGCTTTGGCATTATCGCCTGCTTGCATGTCAAACGAGCCTTCAGCAGTTGTCATTTTAAACCCTTGGTCAGATATATTGATATCAGCTTTTTTGCCGGTTTCTTTTTCAATTGTTGTTTCAATTGTTTTTTCCACAACTTTTTCAGCAACTTTGTCTGTCATGGATTGTGAGCAGCCCAAAGTGAGTGTGAGCAAAGCAATAAAAACGATATAAATGTATTTCATAAGTCCTCCAAAATTTTCTTTTCTATGACACAAAGAGAAACTAAAAAGCAATGATTTGAAATAATTATATGGGCCTGAAAAACATTGTTGATACGGGCATTGCCGTAAAGGGTTGGGTAAAGACATTAAGCCCTGTTAAAGAGGCTGGTTGTGTTATGGGGCTTATAGGACCTAGAGGACTCATTGGTCTTATACGACTTATTTGGCGGGCTGGATGAGTCTCAATAGTCTGAGGGGTAAGGGGTTGGTCATGCGCCCGAATGTCTGCAATGTTCATTGCCTGCCTGCGTCCGAGATTAATAGCTGGTCGTCTCACAGGCATAGTTCGTGCTTGTTGTGTTTCAGTGCTTGTTGTTGGTGTGTTTGTTGGTGTTGTTGGCTGTGGTTTTGTTGTCGTCGGTCCTTGTGTCTCTGATGTATCTTTGAAAGCATTCACTGTTTTGATCATGCTATTAAAGGCGGCCTCAAAACGTTCCTCTGTTTTATCCACACCACAAAACGTGACAGCAGAAGCAAAGAGATCAAAATCTGAAAATGTTTGATCAGATTTTATGAGTTCTTTTTTTAAGGATCTTCCTGTTGTGTTAAGTATGTGCGTGAAAAACTCTTGGTAAATAGAATCAATTTTATCATGCTTGTGTTTATCTTGTGCGTAAGTGTGCATGCCAAAAAAGATACTTAAAAAACCAGAGTTTTCTGGCATGAGAAAAGGTTTGCCGTGTTGGGCAAAACCATACATGCCCTGGGTGGGCTTAACTTTCTTGTTTTCACAGGGATCCGTGCTGATGAGCTTGTCAAAATTATCAAACTCAATCCAGGAATACCCTTTTTTTCCTTTGAAATAAATACGAAGATTCTTTTTGTGATCTAATACAGGGGTTACGTCAGCATCTAACCATTCAATGGCATCTCCTGGTTTGGGCTGAATGCGGATGCGTGCACCTGGTTCAGGAGTGATGGTGCCAGTTTTTTTATCGTACAAAAGGTGACAGGCTACTTTACGAAACACGCCTTGTTTAAGAGCTTCCTTATATTGTGAGCTGCTTTGGTTTCTGCCCGGTAGAAAGGTAACTGAGAATATAATTTTATCACTGGTTTCTTCTTCAACAATAATGCCTGCCGAAGATTTCACTTTGCTAGCATAAGGGCGTAGGTTTTGATTAAGTGTTTCAAATTTTTGCAACTCTTGTACAAAGACAAAACGAGCCGTGTCTGGAGAAGGAGGAATTAGGCATGTTTCACCTTTGTTTCCCGCAACTACCATGTAGGGTTTTTCTGTGTTTGGGTCTAGGCCATGCACGTACAGAGCGGACGTATTATTAGCAGCCCGTGATACTTCTAATTGTCTTGAATGATCCAGATTTGTCAGTGCTTTTCCCTCATTGTCACCAGAGTGTATGAGATCAATTCCTTTAAAATGAAAAGTCGTGTCTCTCATGTCTTTCTCGCCAACATGCAAATCAAGTGTGCCAAAGGGGGTTTGCAAGGGTTCATTGTTTGTCTGCTTCATGATTTCTGCATCTTTATCCAAACCATTGAATGATAACCAGAGACCCATTGCAGCCTTAACTTCTGTGTTTGTTATTGTTGCCTTGCCGCCTCTTTGTACGGGAAGGGCAGAGCGAAAACCAAAAGCATCACGATTAAAGGCTGTTTTAAAACAACCGCAGCTTAGATCTAAGCTCAAGGCTTGTTTGCCCATCATTGTTGTGAGTTGCGTGATAGAGGAACCATTGCCTTTTTGTTGTGAACCCTCATCTTGATTCATGCTCAGATTGAGTCGCAAATATGATTCCGTGTGCTCCTGCTCTCTAAGTAGCATGAGCACTGTTCTTGTAGTGTCTGCTTCATATTGACCAGAAACTTCATCCATGATCATGGGGACTTCAATAATGGCTTCACGACTTAAGAATCGCAAGGTAACACGGTCACCACCCGTTAATATTTCTGTAACAAGAGATTCTTTGTCTGGGACCCAAATTTGATCATGTAAGGAGTCAAAGCGTTCGCGCAAAAGTTCTGGGTCAGCTGCTTTAGCGCTTTTTATGTGTTTGTCTTCTGGATACCCGTACTCTCGCAGGTGTTGTGCGATTTGTTGAATTCTTGGATCCACTTCTGCCACAACATGCTTGTTGGCTAGTTTAGCTTGTGATGTGAAAATGTTTTGAGCAGGGATTTGGCTGAGGAGATCATCAAAGTCTTCTCCCTTTGTATTCGCTTCTGTGGCTTCAATGAAATAGGGAGCTTCAAAAGGTCTCCAATAAAATGTGCGGCCAAAGGTGCTATCAGGAAGTTGTTCTATGAGGCAAAAAGTGTGGCGCCCCAATCCTTCTTTGTGTACAGGAGGGGTCAGCGTGATTGTTTCTTGAATTGTTTCTGAGCCTTCTGTACCGATGTGAGCTGTTATCATGCTTGGAAAACTAAAGCTTTCATAAGAACCCGTAATACTAATTCCAGTTAATTCAATCCAGGTTCCATCAGGGTTATAGTAGCGAAAGTCATTTTGACGTGTTTGGGTTTTTGAGGGTTGTTTTCTAGAAGAAAAAACAAGTGTTGGCAATTCTGCAACACTAGTTTTTGCAATGTTTGCTACGTGTTTTTCGTTGTGGTTGTTAGCCTCCCTTAAAAGCTTGCTTCTTGCGATGCCTGATGTGATTTTGCCTGAATCATTTTTTATATTAGCTGCTGCGCGAAACCAGCCTTTATTTGTTGTGAGAATGTCAAATTCAACGCCACTACTAACATCAAGAAATTTAATGTTCCACGAACCATTTTCCAGTTGTATCATGCGATAGCGGTCATCTGTTAGGCTAATGGCGTTTTCAGGAGAATCACCATAAATGTACGCTTGGATTTGTCGGCCATAATCAAGTGAGAGCACATTATTTCTTTTATCGCTAGGGTGCCAATAAAAAGGAATGCGGAGCACGATGCCGCTGTTAACAGCACGTATTTCATACCAATAGGGAGAAGACTCTGATAAGGTAATTGGTGTTTGCTTGAGGGCTTCTAATAATTCACGAACTGTTCTCTCTCCCGTTACAAATTTTTCATGGGAATCAAATTGTAGATTCTCTCTTGTGGCAATGTTTCGAACAAGTGTTAGTTTTGTGTCGTTTGAAACAGCATCAGGAGAGGCTGCTGCTATAATATTTGCTGGGTTTGCTGCTTCTTGTAGGCCTGGTTTAGCTTCTTGTGGAATGATGATTTTGTGTTGTGTTGCTATGCCCGCCGTTATGTTGACAAGAGAAAATTCAGGGTGTTCAGGGTCTGTGACATCGATACGCACTTGTTTTTGAGCCTTCTCTGGCAAAGGAATGGTTATGCCATGCAGAGACATTGTTTTGGCAAAGGTGTCTAAATGGTCTGGATGGATACAAAATGGACCCGTATTAGTTGTTCCCGCATCAACCACAGCAAAGTTTAGTGTGTTTAGGTTGTCGTCAACATCCATGATGGTGAGGGTAAAGGATTCTTCGCCTTTCTTTTCAATGTCCCATAAGAATTCAGGGGATAAACGTTCAGCTCTCATGTTGTCAGGAGATGATCCTGTAAGCTCATAGGTGAGGGTTCCAATGTTGGGCACAACAAAAGACACTTCAGTTTCTTCAGGTTTTAGCGGTATACGTTTTGTTTGGTTTATTCCTGATAACTCAGCAGCAAAACCAGTAGGTTTCAGTGATGCAAAGTATTGAGTTGCCTGTTGTGAGTGGGTTTTGGTTGTGATCTCAATTTCAAAGGGGTCTTGAACAATATGGTTTTCATGGATGATTTCAGGGGAAAGGCTCGTTACAGACTCACCTTTTTTATAAGGTGTAAATCTGTGTTGTCCCACAACTTTAATTGTGTGTGCGTTTGGAATGCTAACGGTAAACTGCTCTTTTCCTTCTGGTTCGTGCGTCTCACGTTGTATGTTGATGTGAAGAGGCAGGTGATTAAGTGTTAAGGGTAAGGCATGGGCTTGTCCACGAACAATTAGGCTGGTTAGTGTTTTGTCTAAAACAGAACCTTCTGGTGTGTGTCGTGTTTCAATTGTTGCTTTTACTTCTGATGGCGCATCCTTTATGTCTGTGTTCAGTAATGGAGCTCTTAGGTTTTTTGTTGTTTTTGTTTCTTGAAGAGGTGGGGATAGTCGGTCAATGGCAGCGCTTTGATAAAGAGCTAAACTTTCTTCGTAGGCTTTTTGTGCTTGTTGAATTGATTTAAGAGCAGCATCTAAGTGCGCTAGTTTTTTTCCTACATAAAGACTCTTGAGCGGAAATTTACGTGCCAATGAGCCATAAGGGTCTTCAGTGATCTCAAAATAAAGCTTTCCTGAGGTTTTATCAAATCTTGTTTCTAACTTGGGTCCAAAGGCTAATGATTCTAACCAGGCACTTGTTTGTGTGTTGTGTGAAAAGTCAAAAGTGCATGTGCTGCCATTGTCTGTCATGATGACTGTGCGACCCGGAAAAGACGGGTCGGGAGTTTCTAAACGATAAATATTTAAGCTTCCGGTTTTTTCTTTGTTTGTGACACTAAAAGTGACTGTTGTACTATGAAAGAACTTTAGATCAATTGTGATGCCTGTTTGTTTCCCCGGTCGCAATATGCGCAGGTTTCTAAAGCGGTCTTGATTAAAACGAGCTTGAAAAGGAACGGGCCTGCTTGAAAGGGAAAGAAAAGATTTTGTTGCTGTGTTTGAAGATATTTGCGTGCTGATAGTCCTGGCTCGTGATCGTTGTGTATTTAGATTGTTAAAGCCTGTAATAGCTGTCTTTAGTTTTTCTTGTTTCTGTTTAGCTTCTTTTTTAGCCGTCTCTAGTTTTTCTTGCTTTTTTTTGGCTTTTTTTTCGGCAGCGACTTTTTGTTTTTCCGCTTTCAACTTAGCGTCTCTGTCGGCCATGACAGCATCATAGTTAGTGATTCTTTGTTTGAGGACTGTGTGGCTAAAATAATCTTTGTCTTCAGGGGTGTAAAGATCCTCGAGAACGATGCCGATAAAAAAACGATAATCACCCAAATTAAATGATGCCAGGTAGAGCCCTTCTGTGTGCTCGCCTTCAGGGGTATAAGGGATAATGTTTCCTAAAAAAGTTGTGAGCTTGTTTTCTGCCGTAATTGAGACGGTTGCTACTTTTTTTTCGGGTGTTCCGTCTTTATTTTTTTTGAAGAGCACAGTGGCTTCAATGGGTAGTGTTTTGCCATCTATTTTTGATAAGCCTAAGGGGATTGCTATTTCATGTTCTGTTTTTGTGTCATTTGTGGTCGTATAGGTTATATATTGAAAATCTGTTACGCTATATTCTTCTCCAGGCACAAGGATAGCAAGAAGATCATGATAGGGGAGATTAGTATCATGCCATAGTTTGTTTTTCAGGTGTTTTGTTGATGTTTGCACTTGAAGGCTGCCAGGTTTTGATGACGTGAAACCAATGTGCCCTAGCTTGGTCTTGTCTGTTTTGCTGAAAATATTTATATGAAATTTAGTAGAACCTTCTTCAAAAGATTGATTTTGAGCAGGAGAAACAATATCTTTTATGTAATAAGTAAGATCGCGTAAATCTTTAATATCATCAGCAGGGGCTTTAAAGAAGAAAACAGTTTTAATATCATTTGTACGTTGGCCTTGTTCATCTAGCTTAAAGCTTAAGGCAATCCCTTCTTCTGAAAGGGGGTCGTGGTACAAAGTAATGTTTTCAAAGCCCTTGCTTTCATCAAAAGACACCGACAGTTGTTGCATTTTAGTGATCGTGGGCCCTGAGGAGGTGATGGGGATATAATCACTAAAGGGTGCTGCCTCATAAATCTCTAGAGATTTGCCTGTAGCTAATTCAATGCTGATACGCCCTAAGGCGACTGTAAAACTCATATGGCCGTTTTTAAGGGGGGTTATTTGTGGTTTAGAGCTAGCCATATGGTGCTTTGACGGTGTGCTAGCAATTCTTCTTAACGTTGCGAGAGCCTTTTGGGACAGGGGTGTTGCTTTAGATTCTTTTAGGTGTTTTATGATTTCATCATAAAAAACAATCGTATCTGTTCCCAGTGTGCTATCAAAGCTATTATTGCGATCAAGTGGAAACAAATACAATTCACCATCGACTTCATAGGCAATGTTTATACTTGGTATAATTTTATGATTTTGTTTGGTGGCCAAAACAAGCATGTTGGTTGTGCCTCTGTTTGTCTGAACAGGGATGACGCTTGGATGTTTTTGTGTAAAACTTTTGTACCAATCAAAAGGATGAGTTTTATCTTGTGCTCGCTGGCCATCTTTGATGCTTTCAACATCAGAACCATGTAATGTTGTGTGTACTGTGCCACTAGAAAATTGAGGCGTTTGTGAAAAAGGATCAAACCATGTTATTTGTGTTTTGCCTGTATAATCAGAACGCTGGACGTGTACAAAACGGTCGTAATTAACGTATGTAAAACTATGTCCATAGGGGTGTATTATCTGTATTTGATTGTCGTTTTGATGCAGGTTTCGATCTGTTTTTCCAGAGAGAAGTTGTAGAAGGGTTTGTTCTGATTTAGGGCTTAGGGTTTTGGTTTTTCCGCTAGAAAAATAAGTGTAGAGTTCATCTAAAAACCATGCTGAGTCTGATATGCCCGTTGAAACATGGTGCATGCCCAGAGAAGGAGATCCTTTTTTAGATATTGTTTCATATAGTAAAAGGGCTTCATCTTTGGGATGGCGCGGATCAACTAGATACGCAAATTTTTGTCCTCCAACAACGGATACAAATTCTAGATCAGATGTGAGTTGTGAAAACCATGCGTAGGGGGGGCGAGCCGGTGTTTTTCTTTTGAGTTGGAACTCTCTAAAGGGAATAAAATTAAATCCCGTAAAGGGAACTTTCGATTCTGGATTTGCATTAAATATAAGATCTGTTACATAACCAGAATCAAGGTGCATGTAATGGGTGATTCGATCAGCAATGTTTTGAAAAGCATGAGCTTCAGTAAAGTTGCTTTTTACAGGTTCTCGAGTGAAATCACGCATGATTCTTAACGCTTTGCCTTTTAGAGGTTTCTTTGAGACGAGGCTGTTTTCTATTGCTTGAACAAAGAGGTGTGGGGCCATATTAAAGCGATTTTCAAAATCAGGTCCTAGTTGTGGTGTTATAGAAACTTGAATCTGGTCACTGTGATTGACTGAAGGAGAAATAATAGCCAAGCTTTCAAGGCCTGTGTAGGTATCATTTGGTGATGCGCTGATAAAAACCTTTTCCCCATCAATAATGAGTACATTGGGGTTGTCTCTTTGTAGTTCAGAGAACCATTCAGAAGGTGTTTGGGGTGCTGGAAGAGAAGGCGCTGTTATGTTTTCGAGATGTCTTTTGCCAACACTGGGTGTAAAGTAATTTCCTACATGCACAAATTGCTGGTCTTGTTCTTCTTCATTAAGAATGAGCCTGATTGTTCTCCCTTCAAAAATAAAATCTGATGGCAGTACGGTTTCATAAGGGAGTGTGTCTGCTAAATATTGTTGAAAGTACAAGGGCATTGTTTCTGTCAACGTGAACTCAGGAGTTGCTCGTAGCAGTGGATCAATAGGTTTTTTTTCTTGTGCTAAAATAGCGTCTTTCATCATCATCATAAGAGATACGAAAAACTTTTTTTCTATGATGTTGTCATTGTTGTTGTTGATGATAATTTTTACAAAAGTATTGTTTCTTTTTGTGAGCAAAACACATTGTGTGGTTTTTTTTTCAATAGAATGGGGAATAAGGACAAGATATTTTTCTCCTCCATGAGAGATGACACCTGGGTAGTTGCGCGGGATTTCTTCAAACCACTGGAGAGCATCTTGAGCTGTATACAGGACTCGTTTTTGTTGCTTGATGTCTGCTAGGAGAACGTGGCCCAGTGCTGTAGAAGGCGGTGTCGACGAGTTGGGCTGCTGGGCTCTGAGTTGTTGTAAATAAGCGTAACCTTTGTAAACCAGACTGTAGGCCTTTTCTTGGTCATCAGGAGTGAGTTCATCAGCATGATCCAAAACATCACTGATGTTTTGTAATATTTGAGCTGGTGTTGCTTGCTCTGGTAGAGTGTCCGAATAGAGAGCAAAAATACGCCGCTCCTCTGGAGTAAATGCTAACGGTATTTTATGAGTCATTTTTTTAGTATGCCCTATTATGCCTTATGTAATGCCCGCTTCTATCGATTGCTGATAGAAGCCTTTTCTCTTTTGATAGTCAGCTTATCGATAAGAGCTTGTAAAGGTTGCTAAAAAAAATAAGAATTACGCAACTTTTTACTTTTTTTGTCGATAGATAAGCCTGAGCACGATTGCGTCTTTCAATAAAATGTATTATGAGAGCAACCCATATTAGAAAAAACAAAGGATAATCTATGGTTCCCAAGGAAAAAGTCATTAAATTGGTATCAAATGACAAGAAAGAAAAAAAACAGCCTTCTATGAAAGATTGCACGGAATGTGGTAATAAATGCTGTCAATACATCATGATAGATTGGGATGAACCTCTAGATGAAGAGGATTTTGATGACCTTCGCTGGTTTATCACACATCGGGGAGCGACCATACATGTTGATGAGGGTGATTGGTGTGTTGAATTTAAGATGCCTTGTGAAAAGTTAGGCGATGATGGCAAATGTACCATCTATGAAAAACGTCCTCAGATGTGTCGTCAGTATGCTGATGACATGATTGAAAACGGTCTTTGTGGTGGCTTTCAAAACATCTATGAAACATTTGACCATTATTTTTCTACCATTGAAGAGCTTGATGCCTTTATTCCAGGGTATCTTGACGAGTTAGAGGATTACACCGCTATTGATCATATGAAAGATTTCTTTTCCACTATTTGGGCAAAGGTGAAAACAACCTCTGACAAGCCCATAAAAAACCAATAAAAACAACAATATAAAATACATAGCAACTTAAAGTGTAAGGTTTCGATAACAGTGATACTTAGTTATTGCCAAAACTGTAAGGCTAGCTTAACAAGTGTTAAGATTGTTCATACGAAGTGTAAAGCTAGGATAACAGTTTTGAGCCGTTCTCTTATAACTGTATGAAGAATCTGACGATCTTTATTGTATGTGTTGGTGCACAACTTTCTTGATCGATTAGGATATTACTAAAATTAGGGAGAGTGTTATGTCATATCATATTTTATGTTTAGATGATGATGCGATTTTTTTAAAGGCTGTTTCATCCTATTTAAAAAGACAGTACAAAGTATCTGTTGCTGTAAATGTTTCTGAGGCTGAATTGATTTTAGATCAGGGTGATGTTGATTTGCTATTGCTCGATGTTCAATTGGGGCAAGAAGATGGCGTTGAGGTTCTCAAAGCGTTTAAGCAAAAATATCCTGTGCTCGATGTCCTCATGTTTTCTGGGCATAAAGATCCCAAACAAATTGTTGAAGCCATGAAGTATGGCGCGAGTGATTATCTGACAAAAGATACTTATCCAGATGAAGTGATCGCGTACATAGATAAAATTTTAAAAAATAAAGATATCAAAGATCGCTACAGCGCCTTGATGGAGAATTTTAATGAAAGCAAAACAAAGCAACATGCTTTTGTGGGCGCCAGTCGTAAGTTTCGAGATGTGATAGAAAAAGCCAGTCGTTTAAAAGGGTATATGGCCAATGTTCTTATTGAAGGTGATTCAGGAACAGGCAAGGAAGTCATGGCTCGCTATATACACTCAAACGAAGGTGTTCAAGGAAGGCCCTTTATCGCTGTTAATTGCGCGGCCATTCCTGACAACATCATGGAGTCTGAGCTTTTTGGTCATGAAAAAGGTTCTTTTACGGGAGCTTTACAAAGAAAGGTCGGTAAGTTTGAGCTTGCTGATGGAGGCGATGTTTTTTTGGATGAAATTAGCTCGCTAAAATTAGAGCTTCAAGGAAAGTTATTGCGCGCATTAGAGCAAAAAGAATTTTATCGTGTTGGTGGCGTGAAATCTCTTTCTGTAAATTTTCGTGTTGTGGCAGCAACTAATGTCCGTCTTATTGATCTGGTGCGAGCTGGAAAATTTCGTGAAGATCTTTATCATAGATTAAATGTCATTAATCTTATCTTACCCCCCCTTAAAGAAAGAAAGAGTGACATTAAAAAACTTTTGGATCATTTCTTTCATAAGTATTGTGATCGTTATAAAAAAACTAAGCTCAAAGGATTTACTGACCGTGCTGTAGATGTATTGAGTGAGTATGCGTGGCCAGGTAATGTCCGCGAATTAAAAAACATGGTTCAAAGCCTTATCATCATGTGTGATGGGACTTATATAGATATCTATGATTTGCCTAAAATCGTTTTGGGTGCCAATCATGTTTGTGAAACAGCCGTTCGTATTATTAAAAATGATGACTTTGAAAATTTCCTCATCAACCCACAATTAACATTAACAGCTTTTCGCCATAAGATGGAACAACAGTATGTAAAATCTGTTATCGCGTCACAACATGGCAATAAAAGCAAGGCCGCTGAATTGCTGGGTATATCACGTGTCACATTACATGGCATGCTTAAAAAAGACCCTTCCCTGAGGCTTAACTAGGCTCTTTGTATACATCATAATCCCTCTTTTAAGTATCTTGTTGAATTAATAGAAGATTTTTCGACATAAATGCGTATACACAAAAACCGCAAAACGGCTTGTTTGCTCATTTTACGGGTAACATTGGTGTCAGATCTGCGATAATATGAATAAGAAATTTGTTTGTTATGACTTTACTATGGAGGTTTGTATGTTGCGAAATAATATGCTTGTTAAAATATTTTTGATCATTCTTTTTTCGTGTTCACTCGTGCGTTGCAGTTGTTTTTCATTAGGATTCGGATCAAGTTCTGGTGATCATGATGATTGGGATGATGATGGTGCTGGTGCTGGTGAATATGTTAATCAAGCTGGTAGTTCTTATGCTTTTCATGATCTCTATCTTGATGCGATTTACTTAGAGACAGATTTTTATCGCTACGATGCTACTTATGATGATGCTGAAATAGAAATTCACGTCATGGATGAAAGTGAAGAAAGCATGCTCGCTTGTGTCGGAGAAAATAATCATCCTGTTTTGGAGTATTTGAGAAATGATATTCAATATGGGCAAATCAATGCACAGTTTTATAAGCAGGCAGATGCCACACTGGATTCAGATACAATGGTAACAATACATCTGGTTGAAAAGGGTAAATATCAACCAGCGTGTCCTGAGAATCTCAATACTGGCACATCAAAATCGTCTACTGATGACATTACTATTGATACGCTTACGTTGGCGTATAAAGATATATTTGAAGGACCAATAGTTTTTGCTGATTATGCTACAGTTTATTTTAAAACAGAGGAAATGACAGAACAGGTTTTTGAGGTTTCAGAAGATCTTGATGATGGTTTTCTGACTGTGAATCAACTGTATCTTGAAAACAAAGAAATTAACGATGATGAGTATTCTCGACCAGAGGTAGGTGTTTTTCTGGCTCCTTATGGCTCCTATGAAATGACGGCTTGTGTTGAGTTTGAATACGTAGAAAGTGGTGGCGTTCTTTTTGGCGATCTTAATGAATACTTATTAAATGAGGATGGTCAGTATGTTTCATTAGAAGATCTTGATCCAGAAGAGTCCTATTGGTTTATTTTGGTAGAGATGGATGATAAGCGTTGTCCAGATCCTGATGTTTTTCTTGATAGTGATGAGTACAACCTCTTGGGAACCACTCAATCGATTATATTTGAAGACATGACAACAACACAAATTGAATTTGCTAATGGCTATGGGTACCTCAATTTAATTGTGAATTGAGATAATCTAGTTTTTAAGTTTAGCCATAAGGGCTTTTTCAACATTAGGGGGAACCATTTTTTTAACAGAGCCGCCTAATGAGGCGACTTGTTTGACAATAGAGGAACTTAAATAACTGAACTTACCTTCTGTCACCATGAAGATTGTATCAATATTGGGATTTAGTTTTCTGTTTGTGTGCGCCATTTGAAATTCATATTCGTAATCGCCCATGGTTCGAATGCCGCGAATGAGTGTTTTGACATTCTTTTTCTCAGCATAATTAATCAACAAGCCACTAAAAGAATCAATTTCAATGCGCGGTTCATCTTTAAAAATATCTTGTAGCAATTTAATTCTTTCATCGACAGTGAATGTACAGTCTTTAGCATTGTTGACACCAATGGCCACAATAAGATGGTCAACAATATTGAGTGTTCTTTGTAATATGTTGATGTGGCCCCAGCTGGGAGGATCAAAACTTCCTGCACAGATTGCTTTATTTAATTGGTCTTTTGGCATAATTTATTTGGGCCTATGGACCTATGGGCCTAAGGGCCGATGTTTTTCCATCGGACCGTCGGATCATCGGACCATAGGTTCATTTTTTAAGTTTCAAGTAACTAATAATCGTCTGTCCAAATTTCTTTTGTTTTACAAATTCTAAGTCTTTATACTCAGGATTTTCGCGTCTTGTGTGTTCTATAATGAGCAAAGTTTTTGGGTCAATGAAATTGTATTTGAGTAGAGCTGCTAATGTGCGATTGATGAGATCCTGATCATAAGGAGGATCACAGAAAATGACGTCTGGCACGCCATCTATTTTAGTGCTTTTGAGGCCATAAGGCATGGTGCGTTTAAAAACATGGGCTTTTTTTTCAAAACCTAAGCATTCTAGGTTGTTAATGATGCAAGAGACAGCTTTTGGGTTGTTTTCAACAAAGTAACACATGGAAGCGTCACGGCTAAGAGCTTCTAGACCTAAGCTGCCACAGCCCGCGAACACATCCATAAATAATTTACCCTTGATATCACCCAAGCTAGAAAAGATAGCCTCACGAACTTGGGCAAGTGCTGGGCGGGTCACCATGCCCTTAGGTGTTAGAATCTTTTGGTTTTTTTTCGTTCCAGCAATAATTCTCATAACTGTTTTCCTGCGTCCCGGCGATCCAGTGACCCCGCGACCCTTTTGTAGTATTGACACATAATAATTCAATGATTATGTCTTGTTAAGGCCGCATTATGCGGTCTATATTGCTTTTATGAGAAAAAGACTCCTTTTATCAATCATTCTTCTTCTAATCTTTACGCAGTGTTCAGCCACAGCTGCTAAGCGTAGTTTTGGTGAGGTTGTTGATGATAATGTCATTGCCTTAAAAATCAGAAGCCAATTCATGCAAGATAAGACTGTTCACTCTAACAATATAAAATTAAAGGTGTGGCGAGGTACAGTGACAATGTCTGGTGTTGTTGAGGAACAAAAACAGATCAATCGAGCGATTAATCTGGCGGAAAAACAAAAAGGGGTTAAACAAGTTAAGTCATATTTGGTGTTGAAACAGCACGCCAAAACAAAACGTCGTTCACAGAAAAAAACAACAGTCAAAAAAGAAAAGCAAAAGGTAAAAAAAGAGGACTTAAAAAAAGATAATGTAGAAAAAACGACTTCTGAAGAAGATTTTCAAGACGTTGAATTTTAACAGCTTCGTAAAGGATTTATATGAATAGAAAAATACTATTAGGAATAATTATTACAACCGTGTTTTGTTTGTTTACAACAACCGTTTTGGCAGAAAATAAAGCCTATGTTTATCGTAAGCGTGCTGAGTGGGTAAAGCTAACAAAGTTGTCTAGTAAGCAGTTGGCAGGACAGTCTCTTTATCACCCTTATTCTGAGATGACCAATGAGCAGATGGTGTCTTTTTTATCCACTCTAAAAATGAATAAAGCTCAAGTGTTAAAAAAGGGATTTAAAACATCAGAAATATTTTCAGTAGATGAAGCTAATCGTTTTGCCCCACACATTATTCGAGCGCTCACACAAGCAGGACCAAATCAGGTTGTGAATATGTCTATCATCCATAAAAGACCATACTTTGTTGTGCGCAATGATTATATTTCTCTTCTTAAGATTTACGCTAAGGAAGATGGCATTCATTTCTATTTTTCAAAACTCTTTGCCAAGCTTAAAGGCGATTATGAGCAAGCGTCAAATATGTATAAGGCAATTCGCAAAGCCAAAAGCCTTCGTGTGAATTTAGCAGCCGCTCCTGGGCAGATCATTAGTGGTAATGGGAAAGAAATAACTGTGCGACCAGAGATTTTAGAAATGCCTCAAGAAGCACTAACTGTGCCCACAGAGATGGTTGCCGTTCAGGAAGAAACAACCACACAACCTGAATCTGTTGTCCCTGAGGCCGCTGTTCCAGAAGCTACGGTTGCGAGCCCCACACCTATTATCAAGCCAGAAACAACTGTAGTTGCCGGGCAAGAAGAAGTTCTCAGCTTGGATGACTCAGTGCTCATGCCTCAAGAAGATGTCAAAACCAAACTCGAATCTCTTGAAGGACTCAAAAAAGCAGGTCTCATCACTAATCGGGAATATAAAAAGAAAAGAAAAATGATTCTGAAAGAGATGTAAGCCCTTATTCACCAAACCCAGTTTCAACAAGTTCTTTTAACGTGGCAAAGGCTTCGTTTTGATCTGAACCAGTGACAGTGAGTGTGATTTGGCTTCC
>Ga0233437_1003789_pt1 | contig 19085 bp, 6 predicted proteins | sample SI_122_August201_FD_182714 | JGI IMG/M metagenome (GOLD analysis project Ga0233437, IMG submission 182714) | Seawater microbial communities from Saanich Inlet, British Columbia, Canada - SI_122_August2016_200_MG | ecosystem: Environmental > Aquatic > Marine > Inlet | place: Canada: British...
GAAGTTGCCCGAACCGTCGTTCAGATACGCCACGTTCTGATCGCCTTCATTCCCCACGGCCACGTCCAGGGCCCCGTCCCCATCCACGTCACCCAGGGCCACCGAAGGCGTGAAGTCGTCGGTCGGGCCGAAGTCCTTCGACATCTCGTCGAACACGGCCGGCCCGGTGCCCGCCGCCGCGGTGAACTTCCACACGTAGGGAGAGATATGCTGCCCGGCCGAGGTCTCCACGGCGGGCGTGAGCGTAACCTGCACCTCCTCGCCCGGCTCGAAATCGTTCGTCGGATCGAAGCTCAGCGTGGACGTCCCGTCGCCGCTGTACGCGCCGAGAAGGCGCTTGGACGATTGGGAGCGATGGACCACGAAATCGGTCTGCCCGGCCGCACTCATGTTCTGCCCGAAGGTCACATCGATGTTGGCGGTCCTGGTGGCACTTTTTTCGTTCCGGACCGGCGAGAGCGCGGTGGGGAGATAGGTGATGGTGAGATTGTGGAACACCGACACCGTGTTCGAGGTCGAATTCGACGCCGCGATATCCGGTTTCCCATCCCCGTCCAGATCACCGGCCACCAGGCCTACGGGCTCGTCCCCGACGGTGAAATCGACCGCGGCGGCGAATGATACTGTGCCTGGCGTGCTGGTGCTGCGCAGCACGGAGAGGTTGTCCGAAGCGAAGTTCACTACGGCGATATCCGGTTTCCCGTCCCCGTCCACGTCGCTGACGGCCAGTTCGCGGGAGTCGCTCCCGACCGCGAAGGTGACCCGGGCGGCGAGAGAGCCGCTGTCGATGGTGCCGGGCGTGTCCTCCTGATTCCGGCGGACCGATACTGTGCTTGCGTCACTGTTCGCCACGATCACATCCAATTTCCCGTCGGCGTCCAGATCCGCCAGTGCAATGCTGCGCGCCCCGTCGCCCGTGCTGAAATCCACTTTGGCCGCAAAAGAAGAGGCGGTAATGGTGCCCGGCGAACTGATGTTGCGGAAGACGGATACATTATTATCGCCGTTGCTCCCGACCACGACTTCTGGCTTTCCGTCGCCGTCGATATCCCCGATGGCCACAGTCTGGTCAAAGGTCCCCACGCCCAGATCGACCTTGGCGGCAAAGGAGATGCTGCCCACAGTGCCGGTGTTGCGGATGACCGACACTGTGGACGCAGGGTTATTCGCAATTGCCAGATCGAGCTTGCCATCCCCATCCAGATCATCTATTGCCACGCCCCGCGGCCCGTCGCCTGTGGTGAAATCCACTTTGGCCGCAAAGGAGATGTTGCCGACGCCGCTGCTGGTGTTGCGCAGGATCGACACATTGTCCGATATGTAATTCGTGACGGCCAGATCGAGTTTGCCGTCACCATCCAAATCCCCTATGGCCACATACCAGGGGCCGGTGCCCACGGTAAAATCGGCTTTGGCCGCAAAGGAACCCGCGTCGATGGCGCCCGTCGAGCTTTCATTGCGAAACACCGAGATCGTGGTCCCGGACCCGCTGCCGTAGTTGGCCACGACCAGATCGGGCTTGCCGTCACCGTCCAGATCCCCCAGCGTCATGCGGTTGGGATAGGTCCCCGCGGTTAGATCGACCCCGGCGGCCAGGGACGACGCGCCGAATGTGCCGGTCGCTCCCGAGAAGGTCGGCAGGAAGAACTCGTCCGAATGCGCCGTGCGTCCCTCGACCTGCACGCTCACCGGCCCGTATAGAGCGCCGTCGGGCACGGTGACGGTCAGGGAGGTGGCGGTCGCCGCGGTGACCGTCCCCTCGGTCGCCCCGAAGAAGACCGTGTTGTTGGCCGGCGTAGTGTCGAAGTCGGTGCCGGTGATAGTCACCGATGCTCCCGCATTGCCCGAGGTCGGGCTGATGGAGGTGATCGTCGGTCTCTCGATATAGGTAAACCCGTCCGTCAGCGTCGCCGACGTCGAGAACACATCCGTGACCACCACATCCGCCGTTCCAGCCGTGCCCGCCGGCGTCGTCCCCGTGATCTGGGTCGAAGAAACCACCGTCACTCCCGTGGCCGCCGATCCACCCACGGTCAGCGTCGATCCGCCCGTAAGCTTGGTCCCCGTGACCGTCACCGCCGTCCCACCCAAATCGCTCCCGCTCGTCGGCGAGATACTCGCCACGGTCGGCGCCGCGTACTTGGGATACAGCGCCGACGTCACCGCCGCATCCCCGTTCAGCGTCCCGTGGACGCCGCCGGCCAGATCCGAGGCGGTTCCATCGTCGAAGTTCCAGTACCCCACCAGCCCGGTCTCGTCCCCGTTCAGCGGCCCGGTCATATTCGCCAGGATCTCCGCCTCGGTGCGCGCCGCATTCCAGATCCGCACCTCGTCCACCGCGCCGGGGAAGAAGCGATCGGCACTACCGCTGGCGTCGCTGCCGATCTTCACCGCATTCGCCGTGTTGTCGATGGCGCCGAAACTCCCGTCCGTATGTGAATGCCGCTCGATACCGTCCACATAGAGCTTGATCGTCGTCCCGTCCCATACCCCTGCCACGTGGTGCCAATCCCCGTCGTTCCACAGCTGGTTGGTCTGCACCTGCAACATCTGATCCGTGCTGCTGTTGAGAACGAACCGCAGCCCCGAGCTCTCCGCCCAGGCCAGTTCGTACGACGCGTTGCTCCCGCCAGACACCCACTTGCTCACCAGGGTGTGGTAGTTCCCCAGCGACGACGACGTCATGAACCACGCTTCCAGCGTCAGCGCGCCGGTGATCTGCAGCGCCGTCGGATTCCCCACGTCCACCTCGTCCCCGGTCCCGTCCAGACTCAGCACCCGATCGCCGCGGATGTACGCCGAAACCGCGGCAGGGACCGCATCCACCGTGCCATCGTCCACCTTGTAGGTAAAACTGTCGCCGCCCGTCTGATCGGCATTCGGCGTGTACGTGAACGCCCCGGTGGACGCGTTCGTAATCGCCGCCGTTCCCTTGCCGCCGTTGGTGACGATGCTGTAGGTCAGCCCGTCCCCATCCGCGTCCGCCGCACCCAGAAAGCCGCTGTACGCCGCGTTCTTGTCCGTGGCGAGGCTCTCCCCTCTCGGAAGGCTCACCCAGTCGGCCGCGTCCATGTTGGTCAGCGTGCCGTCGTTGGAGTTGCCGGTCCCGTCGTCGGCCGTGGTTCCCGACCCCTCGTCGAATCTCCAGTACCCGACCAGACCGCCCTCATTTCCAGTCAAAGGCAGGTCCATATACGTCTGGATCTGCGCCCGGCTGCGCGCCACGTTCCAGATCCGTACCTCGTCGATCTCGCCGTCGAAGTAGGCCGTGCCGTTGTTGGTGATTCTGCCGATATTCAGCGTGGTGTTCGTCAGGTCGCCGGCAGGGATGTCCCCCGAGGCCACCTCCACCCCGTCGACGTAGAGCTTGGTGAGATTCCCCGAGCTGCCGCGCGTCACCGAGACGGCCACGTGCTGCCAGGTATTGAGCGAGATCACCCCGTTGGCATAAACCGTCCCGTTAGCCGCACCTCCGAGCCCGGTTTCCAGACGCAGTCGGCCAGTGTTACTGGCGTTGAAGTCGAACAAATAACCCTGGACGTAGCCGTACCCTCCCTGAGTGACGATGCCGGATTGCACATTGCTGTGGGGCTTGATCCACGCCTCGACCGTGAAGTCGCCGGTATCCACGTCGTACCCGGTGGCGCTCACGTAGTCGTCCGTCCCGTCGAAGTCCAGCCCGTATCCGAAGCTGCTCCCATCCCTGACCGCGATCCAGTCGGCGCCGTCCATATTGGTCAGCGTGCCGTTGTTGGAGTTGGCCGACCTGTCCGCCGTCGAACTGCCCGTGCCCTCGTCGAACGGCCAGTACGCCAGCAGCCCGCTCTCGCTCGAACTCAGCCGCCTGTGCATGATCCCCTGGACTTCGCTGGACGATAGCGCCCGATTCCAGACCGACACCTCGTCGAGCCGACCCTGGAACTGATTGTCGCCCAACGACCGCTGACCGATATACAGGTTTCCGGATCCCTGATAGTCCGCACTGGCCACATCGTTGGCCACCAGTTGACCATCCCGATAGATCTTCCTGGCGTTGCTGCTCGCATCGTACGTGCCCGTCCAGAAGTGCCAGTCCGTGTCCGTGTATCCCTGTGGAGTGGCCAGATCGTTGTTGTAGAACGCAAAGAGGAAATTATTGCCGGCGGCATTGCTCTTGAAGCCGATCTGGAGTCCCTGATTATTAGTGGCTGATCCCTGACTGAGAATTAAATCGTAGTTGGCCCCGTCCCCCATTCGCCTCGCCCACACCCCGAACGAAAACGACTGATTCGCCAGGCTGATCCCACTCCCCGCGTTCACATGGTCGTTCGTTCCATCGAAGTCCAGCCCGTACCCGGCCCCGGCCAGGGGTATCCGGTTTTCGGAAATGGCGATTGCCTGATCGATCCCCGTGCCCGTCTTCACCGTCCGCAGGCTGGAAGGCCACTCCACCACCACCGAGTCCACCGTCGCCGTGCTCCCAAATCCGAACTCCACCGGCAGGGAGGGCTGAGACATGTAGCCCCACCCGCCGTCCACGTCGCGCCGCTGCGAATTCCCACCCGTCCACGCAGAAATCACTGCTCCGATCCCATCCCGGTTGCTCACCGTCCCCGCCAACTCCACCTGCAGCCAGTGATTGGCGCTGCCCACGTCGTTGCGGAACAGCTTGTTGACGCCATTATAGCCGGATACGTACAGATCCAGATCCCCATCCTCGTCATAGTCACCCCAGACGATGCCCATTGCATCAGCAGCCGTATTCAGCGGCGCGGCCGTGACATCGACAAACGTCCCACTGTCGTTTCGATACAGGTTGTACGCATCGCTATCGTTTCCCACGAACAGGTCGGAATCCCCATCGTTGTCATAGTCCGCCCACGACGCGGTGCGACCATTCCCACTACTGTTGATGGGCGCCGTCGCCACATTCACAAAAGTCCCACTCCCATCGTTGCGGAACAGCAGATTGGCGCTGCCGTAGTTGACCACATAGAGATCCAGGTCCCCATCTCCGTCGTAATCGCCCCACACGCCGCTCTGTCCATAGCCGCTATCATTCAGCGGCGCAGCCGAGACATCTGTAAACGTCCCGTCTCCGTTGTTCCGGCACAGCACATTCGTCTGAGCGGCGATCTTGCTGAGATACAGATCCAGATCCCCGTCCCCGTCGTAGTCGCCCCATGAACCCTGGGTGCTTTCGCCCGCATCGTTCACGGGAGAACCCGAGACATCCGTAAACGTCCCATCTCCGTCGTTGCGAAACAGCTCGTTCGCAATGTTCCTGTTGCACACGTACAGATCCAGATTCCCATCGTTATCGTAGTCCACCCACGACGCGTCGTACCCATTGCCCGTCGTCGTACTGTTCAGCGGCGCAGCCGTCACGTCCGCGAACGTCCCTCCGCTGTTTTTGTACAGCGTATTGGCCACACCGTACTTGTTGATGAACAGGTCGGGATTCCCGTCGTTGTCATAATCGCCCCATGCGACGCCCTGTCCGGCCTGGGCATCGTCGATACCGGCCGTGCCGGCCTGGTCGGTGAAAGCCCCGTTCCCATTATTCCGGTAGAGCCTGTCGGCACCATCGCTGACAGTCGTGTGAAGGTCCAGATTTCCGTCCCCGTCGTAATCCACCCACGCCGCACCTCGACCCGCGCCCCCCTGGGTTATGCCGGCGGAGGACACATCGGCAAAGAAATCCGGCTCGGCCATGGTGATCGCCCCGTCGATTCCCGGACTCGTATTCACGTTGTGCAACCCCGAAGGCCAGTCCACCGCTATCGAGTCCACCGTCGCCGTGCTCCCAAACCCGAACTCCACCGGCAGGGAGGGCTGAGACACATAGCCCGACCCACCGTCCACGTCGCGCCGCTGCTTGTTTCCCCCGGTCCACGCGTACACTGTCGCACCGATCGCGCTCTTATTGCTCCCCGTGTTGCCCGCCAGCTTCACTTGCAGCCAGTGGTTGGCAGTGCCATTGTTGCGGAACAGCTTGTTGGCACCACCATGATTGCTCACATAGAGATCCAGGTCCCCGTCTCCGTCGTAATCACCCCACGTTGAACCCGTTCCGAGGCCCCCATCGTTGAGGGGTACTGCCGTGCCATCTGAGAATGTGCCCCCCCCATCGTTCCGGAGCAGCACGTTCGCACTGCCGTAGTTGTTCAGGTAGAGATCCAGGTCCCCGTCGTTGTCGTAGTCACCCCACATCATCCCATGCCCATTGCCGGCATCGTTCAGCGGCGCAGCCGTGGCCACATTCACAAACGTCCCGCTCCCATCGTTGCGGAACAGCCTGTTGGCTCCGAAGTTACTCAAGTAGAGATCCAGATCCCCATCGTTGTCGTAATCGCCCCACGCCGCGCCGCGAGCGGCGCTGGCATCGTTCAGCGGCGCGCCCGTGACATCCGAAAAGGTTCCGTCCCCATTGTTCTGGAACAGCGCGTTTGCCTCGTCGTCCGTTTTGGCCAGGTACAGGTCCAGATCCCCATCGTCATCGTAGTCACCCCACGCGCTCTGCGCCCCGGCCCCCGCATCGTTCAGCGGCGCGGCCGTGGCCACATTCACAAACGTCCCACTCCCATCGTTGCGGAACAGCCTGTCTGCACTGCCTCTGGCAGTCAGGTGCAGATCCAGATCTCCGTCACTGTCGTAATCGCCCCACGCCGCGCCGATACTGTTACTGGCATCGTTCAGCGGCGCAGCCGTGACATCCGAGAACGTCCCGTTCCCGTTGTTCCCACACAGCACGTTCGCCTGGCCGTAATTGACCACATAGAGATCCAGGTCCCCGTCGTTGTCGTAGTCACCCAACGCCATTCCATGCCCATTGCCTGCATCGTTCAACGGCGCAGCCGTGGCCACGTTAGTAAATGTCCCGCCGTCGTTGCGGAACAGCTTGTTCGCCTGGCCGGAATTGGCCATGAAGAGGTCCAGATCACCGTCGCTGTCATAGTCCCCCCACACCACACCTCTCCCGTCCCCGGTATCGCCCACCCCGGCGGCATTCGTCGCGTCGGCGAAATCCGCCCGCTCGAGGAAGAGCACGTACACGGCGCCGCGGTCCGCACCGCCCGTGTCATCTCCGTATGCCCCGACGGCCAGGTCTGTGATGCCGTCGCTGTCCAGATCCCCGATAGCCGTAATCGACATGCCGATATAGTCGAAATCAGCCAGCGCGCCGAAACCGCCGGTGCTGTCGGCGATCTTCTGCGTGCTCTTGACCGTGCCGTCGGTGTTCATCAACAGCACGTACACCGCACCCCGGTCCGTGCCGCCCGTGTCGTCCAGATAGGTCCCGGCGGCCAGGTCTTCGACCCCGTCGCCGTCCAAATCGCCCAGGCCTGTCACCCCATAGCCGAGTTTGTCCTGGTTTGTCAGCGCGCCGAAACCGCCGGTGCTGTCGGCGATCTTCTGCTGACTCTTGACCGTGCCGTCGGTGTTCATCAACAGCACGTGCACCGCACCCCGATCCGCGCCGGTCGTGCCGCCCGTGTCATCCCCGTATGCCCCGACGGCCATGTCCTCGACCCCATCGTTGTCCAGGTCGCCCAGACCTGCTACCGATATGCCGAAGGCGTCTTCGTTTGTCAGCGCGCCCAGGCCGTTGGTGCCGGAGGCGATCCTCAGCTGGCCCTTGACCGTGCCGTTGGCGTTCATGAACAGCACGTACACCGCACCCCGATTCGATCCACCCGTGTCGTGCTTATAGGCCCCGACGGCCAGATCCGTGACCCCGTCGTCGTCCAGGTCGCCTAGATTGGCCACGCCCGCGCCGAATCTGTCGTCGTTAAACATGCCACTCACGGAACCGGAGTCGATCTTCTGCTGGCTCTTGACCGTGCCGTTGGCGTTCATCAACAGCACGTGCACCGCACCCCGTAGCCCACCACCCGTGTCATCTCCGTATGCCCCGACAGCCATGTCCTCGACCCCGTCGCTGTCCAGATCCCCGATAGCCGCAATCGACGCACCGAAATAGTCGCTGTCTGCCAGCGCGCCCAGGCCGCCGGTGCCCGAAGCGATCTTCTGCTGGCTATCCACCGTGCCGTCGGCGTTCATGAACAGCACGTATACCGCACCCCGGTCCGTGCCGCCCGTGTCGTGCTTATAGGCCCCGACGGCCAGATCCGTGACCCCGTCGTCGTCCAGATCGCCTATATCCGCTACTGCCCTGCCGAAGCGGTCAGCATCCGCCAGGGTGCCGAAACCGCCGGTGCTGTCGGCGATCTTCTGCTGGCTATCCACCGTGCCGGTCTGTCCCATCGCCGCCGTCGTCACTCCCAGCCAGCAAACAGCCGCGCAACCCGCTATCGCTCGAGCTCTACCCATCGCTTTCATATCGCCTCAAAAAACCCTTTTGATTCAGGGTTTGTTTTGCCAATTTTCAAGCAAAAAAAGTCGAAAATAAAAAATCGGGCACAATATAATATTGGATTATTTTTAAGGTACGTACTCAATATGTAGATAACAAATGATTTCCATCACATAAGTAGTTGACCATAAATTTTCTGGTATATTGCATATTTACTGGAAAGTGATTTTATATTGGGCCCCCACCTTCATCAGAATGTCTTCGACCGCCTCCACTAACGTCTGGAAATTGAGATAGGCCGAAAAAGGCAACCACCAATACTTGATAAAACGCCACAAGATTTCGATGAGATTGAGTTCAGGGGAGTATCCGGGCAGAAAATAGAGGAATAAGCCCTTCTTCTCCCAGACGCCCCTTTTTTCCTGAAATGCTTGACTGGTATGAATGGGCGCATTGTCGATAATGACAATAGTTTTTCGGGTGATCGTCTGGCAAAAAAGATCAAAACATCCGATCACCGTGTCGGTGGTAACACTGCCCTCCACACAGAAAGGGGTGAGATTATTATCGGTGTTGAAAAAGCCCAACACATTGAGCCGTTGCCCCTTGGCGGCCGGTATCTCAATCGTTTCTCCTTGCGGCTGCCAGGCATAGGGAATACTCGGGTCCAGTGAAAATCCCGCTTCGTCAAAGTAATACAGGTCAAGGGTTCCGGACTGCTGTTTTTTTTAACCCTTCAATCTCTTTTTTCGCCTGAGTAAACGCCTCTTCATCTCTTTTGCTCTTGAGAGATTTTCGCACCCGTTTCCAACGCAGACCGGCGCCTTTGGCCAGGCGTCTTAAGCTAGAGCGGCTGATACTTTTCCCCGTCTTCTCGGTTAACTGAGCTAAGACTACGTTGGGCGCGTTGGGGTGGGCTTTGAGGAGCTCTTTGACCACTTCTTTTTCTTGCGCATCCAACTTGGATGGACTGCCGCTACGCGGTTTATCTCGCAAGCCATCCACACCCAACTGCGCAAAGCGGTCAAGCCAAGAAGATACCGTATCGCGATGGACTTGGTAGATCCGGGCAATCTCATCTACACTCGAACCCCGGGCACTGAGTAGAATACCATGGGCCCGCATGCGAATGCGCCGGACTGGATCACCCTCTGCTAACTCTTCAAGGGATCGCACCTGAGCGGGACCCAGGGCAGATACAAATTTCGTCGCCACTTTCATAGACGGCCTCTTGTAATGTAGGGAGGGATGCTTTCATGGCGGCGATCTAATATACGATTCAAAAAACTCATTATACAAGAAAACTTATGCGCGATTACTTAAATCCTTATTTATTTTACACTTTGACGAAAACGTTAAAGTGTAATCCAAACACAAAAAGGCCCGACGGCATCCTTCCCATCGGGCCCCTTCTCTCCTGCGAATTTTCCCTCAGCTCAGCAACTGCACCCCGCCGCGTTCCACAGCCTCCCTCTACGGTCTCCCACGCATTGCTCCATAGACGCCGTAGAGAGGCACGAAAACCAACCTCTGCTCGGGTAGTTCGGCATAGGGTGCTCCCGAGAACACGTATCCCGGTGCACAGTCGGGAAAGGTCTTCAGCAGCAGGTGCAGGCTCTTCAATCTACCCGCTGCCCCTCCCTTTACCTCCACCGGCCGAGTCCGACCGTCAATCGCCGTCAGATAGTCCACCTCCGCACTGCTGTTCCTGGCCTCCCTGGCCCAGTAGAACAGCTCCGATTGACCGGCCGCCGCCAGCTCCTGACCGACGAACTGCTCGGCCAGAGCGCCCTGAAAAATCGCCAGCAGATCGGTGCGGGCGTACTCCACCTCCACCTGCATACCGCACAGATGCTGCATCAGGCCAATGTCCACCACCAGCGCCTTGAACTTCCGCTCCGAAGCACCGGCTCCCAGCGGCAACCCCGAAGGACTGGCCGCCCGCACTTTGCGCACCACCCGGGCCAGGCACAGCAGGTCGAACCCCTTCTTGATCGTCGGGTTCGAGAACCCCTCGGCCAGATTGGCGTATTTGGTCTGCCGACCCACGCTCCGGGCCACCGATGCGAGGACCGCGTTCAGGCAATGCCTGTTCACCTGGGGCGTGTACTTGGCGAAATCCTCCCTGTAGGCGTTGACCAGTTCCGCCTGCACTTCGAAAGCCTCGCGCAGCCGCCCCGTCTCCGCGTAGGCCGCCACGCACTCCGGCATCCCCCCCACGAACATGTAGCGCCGGACCCCCTCCATGAGCAGCGCGTGCACGCTGTCCGGCTGCCTTTCGGGAGGCATCGCGACGATCTCGGCCAGCCGCCCCCTGTCCGTCGCCAGCAGAAATTCGGCGAAACACATCGGCCCCATCTCCAGAAACTGCACCCGCCCCACCGGAAAAGAGACATCCCGGGTGGCGAACTCGAGCAGCGACCCGGCGGCGATCACGTGCAGATCCGGGCAGTCTTCGTAAAAGTAGCGCAACGCTGTGATCGCGCGCGGGCAGCTCTGAATCTCGTCGATGAAGAGCAGATCCCGTCCCGGCTCGATCCGTGCGTTCAAAAAGACCTCCAGCTCGGAAAGCATCTCCGCAGCGACCAGATCTCCCGCGAAGATTCGGTGCCATTCGGGACGCCTCTCCAGGTCCACGACGTGCACGGCATCGAAGTGCTCACGACCGAAGTCGACGATCGACCAGGTCTTGCCCACCTGGCGCGCTCCCCGGACCACGAGCGGCTTTCGCCGCGTCTGATCCTTCCAGGTCAATAGCTCATCTACGATGAATCGTTCCATAAAATCATCCGTGTTTCAGGTCGCAATTTTTAAAAATACAATATTATTGTAATATCTATCATTTAATAATACAAGGGTATTGTATACATTGCGTTAAAAATGCGGACGACCGCAAGAAAAATTAAAACCCAAAAAAGAGCCGCCTCCGGTCGATAGAGGCAGCCCCTTTTGTCAGTCTCCTCGCCCGCGCTTTCAGCGCGCCCCGCACGCCTTCAAACAGGCGTTCAGATACCCCCGCGTCTCCGCCGCGATCGTCGCCACCTGGCCCAGTTCGTATTCCCCCGCCCCGATCACCTCCAGATCGGCGGCCACGTCGATCCCCGCCTCGTGGAGCACGCGGATATAGCCGAATAGATCGACGTTTCCCCGACCGCACGCCTGCAGCTCGGGCGTGCCCGGTCCCTGGTCGCGGGTGACGCAGTCGCGGATATGCACGTGCTTCACCCGCGAGATCACCGCCCCCAGTGCCTCCACTGGATTCTCGTCCGCCCGGAAGATGTGACTCGGGTCCATATCCACGCCGAATCCCGGAGAGTCGATCTTCTCCATCGCCCGCAGCGTCGTCGGCGTATTGTAAATCGAGCCGCCCACGTGCGCCTTGCAACACAGCGTCACCCCGAACTCGGCCGCTTTATCCGCCATCTTCTGCAGCAGATCGGTCTGCCGCTGAAAATCCTCCTCCACGTCCGCCTTCCCGCCCGGCCCGACGTTGATCACCGGAATGCCGATCTCCGCCCCGGCGGCAAACGCCAGCATCAGCCGCTCCTCCTCCAGCCCCGCCTCTTCCATCGCCAGCAGTTCCAGTTCGTATTTCTCCGACAAACCCTTGATCTGATCGACCTGACTCTTCCAGTCGTCCAGCACCAGATGCTCGCACATCCCCTTGATCGCCGACAGCTCGATTCCGTCGTATCCCGCCCAGGCGATCTGCTTGAAGGCCGTCTCGATATCGAACCCGCCGAACAGCACCGAATTGGCGCCCAGCTTTATCATCTCACTCTCTCCTGTCCAAGTGACAATTTCACAGAGTTTTCCGTCCATTTCCAAACGCCCCTCAGTATAAAAGCCCCCCCTGTCAGCGTCAAGCTACACACCAATTCCTCCTCACTCCTTGCTCCCTGCCCACAGTAGACTAAATTAAATAGTTTCGCGATGCCTGCTATATTGTCGACTAATGTCGCAACCTGGGAATCGCGTAAAGAATTGATTTCGCTGAAAAATAGGGATCGTCATTCTGTCAAAAGAATTTTGACAGAACACCTACCCCCAGCCCCGGGAAGTTCATGGAAACCCACGACATCGTCGTCCGCGGCGCCCGCGTCCACAACCTCAAAAACGTCCATCTCGAACTCCCCAAAAACCAGCTCATCTGCTTTACCGGTGTCTCCGGCTCGGGCAAGTCGTCGATGGCCTTCGACACCCTCTACGCCGAGGGCCAGCGCCGCTATATCGCCTCCCTCTCCGCGTACGCCCGGCAGTTTATGGGCCAGCTCGAAAAACCGGACGTCGACCAGATCACCGGCCTGGCGCCCACCATCTCCATCGCCCAGAAATCCGCCGGCCACAACCCCCGCTCCACTGTCGGCACCATCACCGAAATCTATGACTACCTGCGCATCCTCTTCGCCCGCGTCGGCACCGTCCACGATCCGGAAACCGGCGAGCGCATCGTCGCCCAGACCCGCGACCAGGTCGTCCAGCGCATTCTCGAACTCCCCACCGAAAGCCGCATCCAGCTGCTGGCCCCCCTGGTGCGCGAGCGCCGCGGCCAGTATCGCGAGCTGTTCGAAGACCTGCAGCGGCGCGGCTTCCTCCGCGTGCGCGTCGACGGCGAGATCTTCACCCTCGACCAGATCCCCGAACTCGATCGCTACCGCCGCCACAACATCGACCTGATCGTCGATCGCCTGATCCTGCGCGGCGACGTCGATGCCCGCCTGGGGGAAGCGGTCGACTCCGCCCTCGATCTGGGCGAAGACCGCCTGGTCGTGCTCGTCGAAGATGGGGAAGAGCTGAATTTCGGCACCGCCTCTTCCCCCAACGTCGAGATCGCACCGCAAATGTTCTCGTTCAACAACCCGCAGGGCATGTGCCCCGACTGCCACGGCCTGGGCAACATGCTGGTGATGAGCGACCGGCTGATGATCCCCGACCCGGGCAAGTCGATCCTAAAAGGGGCGATCCAGCCGCTGGGCGACGTCACCAGCAACAAGTGGCGCCACCACCTCTACGAAGGGGCGGCCAGCCATCTCAGCTTCAGCCTCGACACCCCCTGGAATAAACTCACCGAAGCGCAGCAGGACGGTTTCCTCCACGGCCTGGGGGACGAAAAGATCGAGTTTACCTATACCAACAAGCGCGGCTACACCTGGTCGCACGACGACAAATACGAAGGGGTGGTCCAGTATCTCGAAGAGCGCTACCACGGCGGCTCCGAAAAGATCCGCCGCGACCTGAACCAGTATATGGGCACCCAGATCTGCCCGACCTGCGAAGGAGGACGACTGCGCCCCGAAGCATTGGCCGTCACCATCGACAACCACAGCTTGCCGCAACTCACCGGACTCCCGGTCGCCGAATCCAACCGCTTCTTTCGGGAACTCCAGCTCGACGAGACCCAGCAGCTGATCGCCGAGGAGGCGCTCAAGGAGATCCGCAGCCGCCTGCAGCTACTGGTCGATATCGGCCTCGACTACCTCACCCTCGACCGCGGCTCCCACACCCTCTCCGGCGGCGAAGCACAGCGGATTCGCCTGGCCAGCCAGATCGGCTCCGGTCTGGTCGGCGTCCTCTACGTCCTCGACGAGCCCTCGATCGGCCTGCACCACCGCGACAACCAGCGGCTGCTGGCCACCCTGCAGCGGCTGCGCGACCTGGGCAACACCGTGATCGTCGTCGAACACGACGAAGAGACCATCCGCCAGGCCGATCTGGTCGTCGACTTCGGACCCGGTGCAGGGGAGCGCGGCGGTGAACTGGTCGTCTGCGCCCCCCCCGACGAAGTCGCTTCGACGCCTGAATCGCAGACCGGCCAGTATCTCGCGGGGGCTCGGGCCATTCCCATCCCCGAGGAGCGCCGCCCCGGCAACGATAAGTGGCTCGAAGTAATCGGCGCCCGCCACCACAACCTCAAGGAGATCGACGCCCGCATTCCCCTCGGTCTGTTCACCTGTGTCACCGGCGTCTCCGGCTCGGGCAAATCCTCGCTGATCAACGACATCCTCTTCAAAAGCCTCGACCGCCAGCTGCACCGGGCCCAGATCGAATCGGGCGACCACGACCGCATCGACGGCATCGACCAGCTCGACAAAGTCATTCGCATCGACCAGAAGCCGATCGGCCGCACGCCGCGCTCCAATCCGGCCACCTACACCGACGTCTTCACCCCCATCCGCGCCCTCTTCGCCCGCCTCCCCGAGGCCCGCGTGCGCGGCTACCAGCAGGGCCGCTTCAGCTTCAACGTCAAAAGCGGCCGCTGTGAGGCGTGCGAGGGAAACGGCGCCCAGCTCGTCGAGATGGAATTCCTCGCCGACGTCTGGGTCGTCTGCGAGCTGTGCGAAGGACGCCGCTTTAATCGCGAAACCCTGACCGTCAAATACAAGGAGAAATCGATCGCCGACATCCTCGATATGGAGGTGGAGGAGGCGCTCGAATTCTTCGCCAATGTGCCGCAGGTCCAGCGCGTCCTGCAGACCCTCAACGACGTCGGCCTCGGCTACATCAAACTCGGCCAACCCGCCCCCACCCTCTCCGGCGGCGAGGCCCAGCGCGTCAAATTGGCCAAGGAACTCTGTCGCCGCAGCACCGGCCGCACCCTCTACCTGCTCGACGAGCCGACCACCGGCCTCCACTTCGCCGACGTCGACAAACTGCTGCGCATCCTCCACACCTTCGCCGATCAGGGGAACAGCGTCGTCGTCATCGAGCACAATATGGAGGTGATCAAGACCGCCGATCACATCATCGATATGGGCCCCGAGGGAGGCGAGGCAGGTGGCCACATCATCGCCAGCGGCACCCCCGAAGAAGTTTCGCGCAAGAGGAGCTCCTACACCGGGCAGATCCTCGCCGAAATCCTCCGCCCAAAAAAGAAGACGCGCAAGAAGAAGCCGACTACCGGCAGCGGCAAAAAGAAGCAGGAGAGCTTCATCCGCCAGATCGAGGTAATCGGCGCCCGCATGCACAACCTGCAGTCGGTCGACGTCACCATTCCGCGCGAACAGATGACCGTCGTCTCCGGCGTCTCCGGGTCGGGCAAGTCCTCCCTTGCCTTCGACACCCTCTACGCCGAGGGCCAGCGGCGCTATGTCGAGTCGCTTTCGGCGTACGCCCGCCAGTTCCTCGACCAGATGGAAAAGCCCAAGGTCGAGCGCGTCACCGGTCTCTCTCCGGCCATTGCCATCGAACAGAAGCCGCCCAGCCGCAACCCGCGCTCCACCGTCGGCACCGTCACCGAAGTCTACGACTACGTCCGCGCCCTCTTCGCCACCCTCGGAACACAGCACTGTCCCACCTGCCAGGTGCCGGTCGACGGCCAGACGCCCGACCAGATGGTCGACCGCCTCCTGAAGCTGCCCGAAGGACAGCGCATCGTCCTCCTCGCCCCGGTCGAGCCAAAGGGGAACGAGGGGTACGAAGCGTTGCTGACGCGAGCCCGGGCGGACGGGTTCCTGCGCGCCCGCATCGACGGCCAGTTCCACGACCTGCGCGAAGAGATCCATCTGGAGCGCCGCCACCGCCACCGGATCGAAATGGTCATCGACCGCCTGGCCGTCCGCCCCGACCAGCGCACCCGCCTGCGCGAAGGGACCGAGCGCGCCCTCGAACTCTCCGGCGGCCTCCTGCTCGCCGTCTCCCCCGACGAGGAAGAACAGATCCGCTTCAGCCGCCACCTCTCCTGCTCCCAGTGTGGCCGCACCTTCGACCCGCTGGTGCCGCAGAGCTTCTCCTTCAATCATCGGGAAGGAATGTGCCCCGACTGCGAAGGACTGGGCGAGGGGGAAGGGCTCGATCGCGACCTGATCGTCCCCGACCGCACGCTCAGCATCCGCCAGGGGGCGATCTCCCTGTGGGACGAAGTGACCGACCCGGATTTCGCCAGTATGCTGGAAGAGGTCGGCCGCCAACTCGGCTTCGACCTGGACACCCCCTTCGCCGAACTCTCCTCCGAGGGACACCACGCCCTGCTCTACGGCGCCCCGAACCACAGCTTCGCGCTCGCCAATGGTCTCACCTTCCGCTACCGGGGCGTCTTCCCCCCGGTCGACGACTTTGCCCGCCAGTCCGACCGCCACAAGCGGCTGCTCAAGAACGTGACCTGCTCCGCCTGCGAGGGCAGCCGCCTGCGTCCCGAGAGTCGCGCCGTGCAGCTGCGGGGCCGCACCATCGTCGACGTCGCCCGCCTGCCGATCCGCGAGATCCTGGACTTCTTCCAGTCTCTCGATCTGGAGGAGCGGGAGACCGAAATGGCAGGCGAGCTGCTCCTCGAAATCCGCACCCGCCTCCGCTTTCTCGACCAGGTCGGCCTCGGCTACGTCGATCTGGCCCGCCGCGCCGCCACCCTCTCCGGCGGCGAAGCCCAGCGCATCCGCCTGGCCAGCCAGATCGGCTCCGGCCTCACCGGCGTCCTCTACCTGCTCGACGAGCCGACCATCGGCCTCCACCCGCGCGACAACCGCCGCCTGCTCGACGCCCTGCGCGACCTCAGGGAACTCGGCAACACCCTGGTCCTGGTAGAGCACGACCGCGAGACCCTGGAGGAGGCGGATCACATCATCGACCTCGGCCCGGGCGCCGGCACCGAAGGAGGCCGATTAATCGCCGCCGGATCTCCCGCCGAACTGCGCCGCTCCCGCCAATCCAAAACCGGCGCCTACCTGGCCGATCGCTTGCGCATCGCCCCTCCGAAGCAGCGCCGAAAGGGCAACGGTCAGTACCTCGTCGTCCGCGGGGCCGCCGAAAACAACCTCGCCAACATCGATGTCGAATTCCCCCTGGGCGCGCTGATCTGCGTCACCGGCGTCTCCGGATCGGGCAAGTCCTCCCTGGTCCAGGACGTGCTCCATCGGGCCCTGGCCGCCGAGCTCCTCGGCACCCGCGTCGAGCCGGGCGCGCACGCCGGCCTGGAGGGCGCCGAACACCTCGACAAAGTGATCGACATCGATCAGACCCCCATCGGTCACTCGCCGCGCAGCACCCCGGCCACCGTCATGGGCCTCTTCGACCTGATCCGCCAGCTCTACGCCCAGATCCCCGAAGCCAAAGTGCGCGGTTTCAACGCCGGGCGCTTCAGCTTCAACAAGCCGGGAGGACGCTGCTCAGCCTGCGAAGGACTCGGCTGGAAGTGCATCGAAATGCACTTTCTCCCCGACGTCTGGGTCCAGTGCGACACCTGTCGCGGCAAGCGCTACAACCAGGACGTGCTCCGCATCCGCTTCAAGCACCGCTCCATCGCCGACATCCTCGACATGCCGGTGCGCCAGGCGTTGGAACTCTTCTCCGAGCTTCCCCGCATCCGCAACCTGCTGCAGACCATGGACGACGTCGGTCTCGGCTATATGGCCCTCGGACAGTCCTCCACCACTCTCTCCGGCGGCGAGGCCCAGCGCCTCAAGCTCGCCTCCGAGCTCTCCCGCCCCAGCACCGGCCGCACCATCTACATCCTCGACGAACCGACCACCGGCCTGCACGCCGCCGACATCGAAAGGCTGCTGACCGTGCTACACCGCCTGGTCGATGCAGGCAACACTATGATCGTCGTCGAACACAACCTGGACATCGTCAAAACCGCCGACCACGTCATCGACCTGGGACCGGAGGGAGGCGATCAGGGCGGCTACATCGTCGCCCTCGGTACCCCCGAAGAAATATCCCGCGTCGACGCCTCGCACACCGGGCAATTCCTCCGCCGAATCCTCGACCAGTGAGCCGACCGATGCTGAACCTGTTCATGCCACCCCGCGCCTTCTTCAGCTACTCCTTCGCCTGCCACTACCGGGAGGAAGCCCCGCGCATCGACGGCAATCTGCGCGACTGGGACGACGCCGAGCGCCTGCCCGACCTGATGGGCATCGACGGACATTCTCCCTTCGCCGACCTGTACATGGCCTGGGATGATGCCGGACTCTACTTCGGCCTGGAAGTCGCGAAGAAATCCAGCTACCGAATCGACCCGCGCAACGTCGACCAGGGGGACTGCCTGGAGCTGTGGATCGATACTCGCGACCTCAAGGACGTCCATCGCGCCAACCGCTACTGCCACCACTTCTACTTCCTCCCCGGCGGCACCGGCAAAAACGGCAAGAAGCCGATCGGTCGGCAAACCGGCATCGACCAGGCCCGCGAGCAGGCTCCCCCCTGCCCCGAAGAATCGATCAAGGTCGGTCTGCGTCGGCTCAAACGGAGTTATCAAATGGAGATCGCACTGCCGGCCGCCGGACTCAACGGCTACCAGCCGGGAGAGTTCGGCCGCCTCGGCTTCACCTACCTGCTGCACGACAGCGAGCACGGAGTGCAGTCCTGGTCCGCTGGCCAGGACCTGCCGATCGACAGCGATCCCAGCACCTGGGGAACCGTCGAACTGAGTCGTGGCTAGGCGATTCAGAGTTTCAATCTGAATCACTTGATAGATCTTTTTTACGAATGAACCGCATTTTCTGTTATCTCGCGGAGATCCAGGGAATATCGATTCCCAGGATAATTTGAGATCTATAGGCCTCCTCTTTGTAGCGCGCCATCTTTCGTCAACCGGAGTAATTCCTTAATTTATTTTGTTCCATTTACCGATCTCCCGTGCCGCAGACCGCCCGTGCCGCAGGCGTTGAGCGTCACTCGATCTCTCACTTCTTTCCCCACTGCAAAGCCGTCTATGAAACAAAACGCCGCACTGCATCGCTGGGTCGGAGTGGCCGTCTTCCTGACCACTCTGGGCATCTACCTCAAGACCATGGCCCCCTCCGTCTCCTTCTGGGACTGCGGCGAGTTCATCGCCTGCTCCTTCACCATGAGT
>Ga0233437_1003794_pt1 | contig 19066 bp, 17 predicted proteins | sample SI_122_August201_FD_182714 | JGI IMG/M metagenome (GOLD analysis project Ga0233437, IMG submission 182714) | Seawater microbial communities from Saanich Inlet, British Columbia, Canada - SI_122_August2016_200_MG | ecosystem: Environmental > Aquatic > Marine > Inlet | place: Canada: British...
TCGACGATTCGGTGGCGGCCATTCTGCCGGAATTCGCCGGAGAGGGTCGCGACGAGATTCGGGTGCGGCATCTGCTCACCCACACTTCCGGGCTGCCGGATATGCTGCCCGAGAACCTCGATCTGCGGCGGCGCCACGCTCCTCTGGATGAATTCATCAAAGGGATCTGTCGGTGCAAGCTGCTCTTCGAGCCGGGTACGCGGATCAGCTACCAGAGCATGGGGACGGCCATGCTGGGGGAGATCGTCGCCAGGGTGACCGGAAGACCTTTGCGCTCCTTCCTGGAGGAGGAGATCTTCTTTTCACTGGGGATGGAGAGCACGGCCCTGGGTATCCGGGAAGAGCTGCGGGAGAGAGTCGCCCTGGTGGAGATTCCCGCCGAACAGCGGGGGACCGACTGGCACTGGAACACCGGGTACTGGCAGAATCTGGGAGTGCCCTGGGGGGGGATGTTTTCCACGGTGGAAGATTTGGTCGTGCTGCTGCAAATGTTTCTCAACGGCGGGGAATACGGGGGGAGTCAGCTGCTGGGTCTGCAGACGGCACAGGCGATGGTAACCGACCAGACCAGCCGTATGCCCCGGCTGCAAGAGGAGAGCCGACGGGAGCAGGCCTGGGGTTTGGGCTGGAAGATGGGATGGTGCGATCTAAGCACCGAGGACAGCTTTGGTCACGGCGGGGCAACGGGCACCCTGGTGGGGGCGGACCCCCGGACCGGGCTGGCGTGCGCCATCTTCACCACCCGACCGGGCGCGCCGCTCCGGTATGTGGCCAACATGGTCAATGGGGCAGTTGTTTGAGCGGGTTTTTTAATTATTGAATCTTTGCAGAAATTCCACTACTATTACGGAGAAAACTACGAGGAATTGAGAGGAGAAAGCGTTCGATGATAAGCGGGGATAAAGAGCTGTTCGTCGCAGGAGACCGGGTGCTGGTCCGGCTGGAAGATGCAGAGGAGCGCACCGAGGTGGGACTCTATCTTCCACCGACCGCCCTGGAGAAAGAGAACGTGCAGAGCGGGGTGATCGAGGAGGTGGGGCCGGGGATTCCCCTGCCGCCCAAATACGAGGACGACGATCCCTGGAAGGAAGGGGAAGAGGTGCAGATGCGCTACATCCCTCTGCAGGCGAAAAAAGGGGACCGGGCCCTCTTTCTGCGGAAGGATGCGGTGGAGATAAAATTCGACAAGGAGAAGTTTATGGTCGTGCCCCACACGGCCATCCTGGTTCTGGAGCGCTCCATCATCCCGCCGCTGCACGGGCTGGACGATTTTGGCATAGATGAAGAAAACTGATCCACGACCCGATACCGCAACGCAAAATAAACGAGGTCCCCGAGTTGGAATTTCAACTCGGGGACCTCGTTTTTAAAAGAGAGAGTGCGTTAAAAAGGGCCGTTTCCCTGTTCCAGAAATTCGATAGTGGGCTGCCCCAGCCAGCCGCGGGAGAGGTAGTCGCTGAGGGTGAAGACCAGCAGGATGACCAGCCAGAGGAAACCGCCGCCGGCAAAGAGCCAGACCAGGCGACTGCCGTAGCGCACGTGCATGAAGAAGAGGACGACGAGGGTTGCCTTGAAGACGGCAATGGCCAGGGCGACCGGTGTATTGAGGGGGCCCATATCGATAAAGGCGGCCGCCACGGTGAGGGCGGTGCCCAGCATCAGAGCGGCGAAAATCAGCAGGTAGATCCTGAGCGGTACGATGTGATGGTCCGACATGGCGGGTGACCCTGGTTTTTAGTAGTGACGTCCGATGAGGTAAAGCAGGGGAAACAGGAAGATCCAGACGATATCGACGAAGTGCCAGTAGAGGCCGCAGACTTCGACCGGGGTGAAATACTTTGAAGAAAAAGAATCTCTCGATGCTTTGAGAATAAGCCACAGCATGATGCCCACGCCGATAATCATGTGGAAAGCGTGCATGCCGGTCATGACAAAGTAGAAGGAGAAGAAGATCTTGAGCGGCCCGGCCAGAGGGCTGTCGACCGAAAAACCGCTTCCGGGAACCAGTCCCTGGTGATATTTGTGGGTGTATTCGATCGTCTTGATGCCCAGAAAGGTGCACCCCAGACCGATGGTGGCGATCAACCAGCCGATGATGCCGTATTTGCGGCCGGTTTGAGCGGCGTGGACGGCCAGGGCCATGGTGAGGCTGCTGCCGATGAGCACGGCCGTATTCAGGGCGCCCAGACCGACGTCGAGATGGTGGCTGCCTTCGACAAAAGCCTCAAAATATTGGGTCCGATAGACCGTGTAGCCCCCGAAGAGCCCCCCGAAGAACAGGATTTCCTGGACGAGAAAGGCCCACATGCCCAGGTTGGCCGCTTCGTACTGCTGCTCGCGGGTGGTAAAATGGTGGGCAAGCCCGGGGGTATGAACGTCAGACAACTTAGTCCTCCTGCTTGGTGTTTGCGGTGGAATCTGCCGTGGTAGAATGCTCCTCTTCATCTCCATACGCATACGCCTCTTCGGTTACAATCGGGATCTCCGCGAAGTTGTGGGCGATGGGAGGTGAGGGAACGGTCCACTCCAATCCTTTGGCCGTGAACGGATTGCCTGAAGCCTTCTTGCCGAAAAACAGGGACCAGATGAAATAGAGCAGGGTGAGGGTAAAACCGAGGCCTAAGACGGAAGCACCGGCGGTGGACAGAATGTTGAGGGCCTGCCATTCCTCGGGATAGGCGTGATAGCGCCGCGGCATGCCCAGATACCCCAGGACGAACTGGGGAAAGAAGGTGAAGTTGAAGCCCACGAAAATGAGAAAAACCGCCGCCTTGGCAGCCCCCTCCGAATAGAGACGACCGGTCATTTTGGGCCACCAGAAATGGAGACCGGAGAGGTAGGCCATCACCATGCCGCCGACCATGACGTAGTGGAAATGGGCGACGACGAAATAGGTGTCGTGTACGTGTACGTCCAACCCGAGAGTGGCCAGAAAGAGACCGGTAAGGCCACCGATGACGAAGAGCCCCATAAAGCCGATGACGAAGAGCATGGGCGCTTCGAGGGAGATCGATCCCCTGAAGAGGGTGGCGGTCCAGTTGAAAATCTTGATGGCCGAGGGCACAGCAACGAGAAAAGTGAGAAAGGAGAAAACCATCCCGGTGTAGACCGACTGACCGGCGACGAACATGTGGTGGCCCCAAACCAGAAAGCCGAGGACGGCGATAGCCAAGCTGGAGAAGGCAACAAAGGAATAGCCAAAGATCCGCTTGCGCGAAAAGCAGGCGACCACCTCGCTGATGACGCCGAAGCCGGGCAGAATCATAATGTAGACGGCCGGATGGGAATAGAACCAGAACAGATGCTGGAAGAGCACCGGATCGCCCCCCAGGGTCGGGTCGAAGATGCCGATGCGGAAGAGCCGCTCGAGCATGACCAGAAGGAGGGTGATGGCGACAACCGGGGTGCCCAGGATCTGAATCAGGCTGGTGGCGTAGTGGGCCCAGACAAACAGGGGCAGTCTGAACCAGGTGAGACCGGGAGCCCGCATCTTGTGGATGGTGACGATGAAGTTGACCCCGGTGAGGATCGATGAGAAGCCGTTGACAAAGGCGGCGGCGGCGGCGAGCAGGACGTAGGAATTGGCATAGGTGCTGCTGTACGGAGTGTAGAAGGTCCAGCCGGTATCCACTCCTCCCATGACGATGGAGACCACGGCCAGGAGGCCGCCGGTGATATAGACGTACCAGCTCAGCAGGTTGATACGGGGGAAGGCGACATCCTTGGCCCCGAGCATGAGCGGCAGCAGGAAATTGCCCAGCACCGCGGGGATAGACGGGATCAGGAAGAAGAAGATCATGGCGATCCCGTGCATGGTGAACAGCTTGTTGTACGTCTCCGCCTCTACCAGATCTCCTTCTGGGGTCATCAGTTCCAGGCGGATCAGCCCGGCGAACATTCCACCGACCAGAAAGAAGACGGTAATCGAAATCAGATAGAGAATGGCGATGCGCTTGTGGTCGACGGTCAACAGCCAGGATTTCAGACCGTAAGACTCATTGAGATAGTTCTTGCCGTTGCCGTCGGTGACCGGCGTTGCAGTGGCACTCATTTCAGATTACACCTCTTGGCCGGAAAAAAGGCCGGCCGGGAATGGGCAAAACGGTTTTTATTCTTCCGTCACAGTTAGCGACTTGACGTAGGTAATCAGCTGCAGGATCGTCTCCTCGCTGATCTGACCTTCATAGATGGGCATGATCGGTTCAAAACCGGCCACTATCTGTGCTTTGGGCTGCAGGATAGATTCCCGCACATAGGCATCATCGACCAGAACTTCCTCCCCGGATGTAAGTTTCACCGGTTTGCCGAAGACTTCGATAAGGCTGGGGCCGCGACCCGTATCCCCTGTTTTGTGGCAGGTTTCGCAGCCCAGTTGTTGGAACTGACGGGCGCCTGCCTCGACCAGAGATTCCCCTCCTCCACCCCCGCCGGTGAGCCAGTCGTGGTAGGCGATCGGATCCATGACGACGACCTTGCCGACCATGCCGGAGTGCTGGGTGCCGCAGTATTCGGCGCAGAAAATTTGGAACTCGCCCACCTTGGTCGCTTCGAACCAGAGGGTGGTGTAGCGCCCGGGGATGACGTCCTGTTTGACCCGGAAGGCGGGGATGAAGAAATCGTGAATAACGTCTTCGGAGGTCATCGTCAGACGCACCGGTTTTCCCAGGGGGATGTGGAGTTCGTTGATCTCGCGTTTGCCGGCGGCGTGCTGGATCTTCCACATCCACTGTTTGCCGACTACATAGACGTCCAACGGATCGGCTGGGGCTCGTTTGATGCGAAAGAAGACATCCGCCCCCAGGGTGAAGACGCCGATGGCCATGAAAAGGGGGATGATGGTCCATGCCAGTTCCAACGGGATGGAGCCGTGGATCGGCTTGGGCCTGTCGTCGGCCGAGCGCCGGCGGTAGCGGATAGTGAAGAAGACAACCAGGGAGAAGACCAGCAGACTGAAGAAGAGGCTCAACCCCACCAGCAGGAAGTAGAGAAAGTCCACTTGCCCGGCGACCGTCGAAGCCTGCTCGGGAAAAAGTGGGAAGTCAGACATGGGTGTTTCGTCCTTTTACAAGAGCGCGGCGGAAGCGGTGCTGCGCTGGCGGTCTCGTCGCAGCATGGAAAAGATAAAAATGCCCAGTGCCAGGACGGTGGCTATCCCCAGGATGCGCATCGAGGTGAAGATGACAAAACCGTATTTCCCGGACTGTGGGTCGTAGCTGTAGCAGAGGAGGAGCAGCTGGTCGACGGGGGAGCCGATTTTGCCGTCGGACGATTCGACCAGCCCCAGGCGCAAATCCTTTGGGGGATAGTCGATGCCGTAAAAATAGCGCGACAGCTGTCCGCCAGGGGTGGTCACTACGATACCGCTGGCGTGGATGAACTGATCGGTCGCGGCGTCGTATTCATAGCGGAAGCCGACCGCCTCTGCCAGGCGGGTGATCTGCTCCTGAGAGCCGGTCAGGAAATGCCAGCCGGCAGCGGCGTCAGTCCGCCCGTAGTTTTTCAGGTATTCCCCTTTTTTCGCCCTGGCCAGTTCCGGGGTTTCGTCCGGATCGATACTGACGGTGATGATGTCGAACTCCTCTCCGATGGTGAAGGAGAGGGGCCTCAAACTGCGCACCATGCCGTTGAGAACCTGGGTGCAGAGCATCGGGCATTCGTAGTAGACCAGGGTGAGGATAACCGGTTTTCCCCGGTAGAGCTGGCCCAATTGAACCGACTGTCCCTCGGCGTCCAGGAAGGTCAGGTCCAGAGGGAGTTGGCCCCCTAAATTCTGGTCGATACCGATCCGCTCTCTGAGCTGCGGATCGAGGGGCTGCGCCCACAGGGAGGACAGCCACAGAATCAAGCTGCCCAAGAGAAGGAATGTTTTGCGTGCCATGGGAACCTCTGTCGGAAACTACTCTGCCGGCCCGGGTGACAGGCCGGTGGGAAGCGTCCCCTCAGCCACCAGAGTAATAGCGCGGTCGATGGGAATGCGAACCCGTTTATTTTCGGCATCGACCCAGGCGTAAGTGGTGAGGAGCAGCTCTTCGGATTCGTGAAGCGCCAGCTTCTGCTGTGGGGGATCGATCTGCAGGCGAGGGGTCGCATCCGGCGCCTGGCGGACGCTGGCCAGGGGCGAAACCGGATCGTCGAAGATCGGCTGGTAGTATTTGAAAACCTTGAACAGGACGATCATGCCGACGATTGAAATGGCAATGATGGCGATAAGCGCGACGCCCATTTGGGCCAGGGGGCGAACGCGGGCGTCGCTGGTTTCAAAACCGGGATCGGCCTGCCGCTCTCCCTGGGCGTCGTTTTGAGGATGATCAGCCATGGTGCTCTTCTCCGGCGAGGAGGTCCTGGAATCGAGGGTCATTGAGGGCCACCAGGGGCCGTTTCTGGAGTTGGGAGAAGAAGAGAGCCACCCAGAGTCCCCCGATGCTGATCGGCGCGGTGAAGTCGAGCCAGTGGAGCTGGAAGCCGGTGCTGTGGTACCCTCCTTCGGTGTAAAAGGCCGGGGCAGTGATCCAGAACAAATCGACGAGCCGCATGATGAGCAGCCCTATGGAGACGGCCGCCAGTATGGGGGTCCGGGCCTTGATGCGGCTGGAGACCAGCAGCACCATGGGCAGGGCGAAGTGGAAGGCGATAAGGAGTATGCCGACGGCCAGCCAGCCACCTTCGAGGCGGGTCATGTACCAGGTGATCTCTTCGGGCAGGTTGCCCGCCCAGATGATGAGGAACTGGGAAAAGGAGACATAGGCCCAGAGCATGACGCAGGCGAGCATGAAGGTGCCCAGATCGCGCAAGCGCTGATTGGTGAGCAGCTGGTCCAGCGGTGGGCGGCGGGCGAGAAGGACGGCCACCAGCGCGATAAACGCCCAGGTTTGTAGGGCCTGGCCGACCATGTAGATGACTCCGTAGATGGTCGAATACCAGTGGGGCTCAAGCGACATGATCCAGTCGATGGAAGCAAAGGTGACGGTCAGGGCATAGACGAGGATACCAGGCCCGCTCAGCAGCTGCAGGCGGCGGGTGGGAGAGGTGTCGTCAGCCGTCTGGTCCTGGGTGCTGGACCAGCGGTTGAGCAGATACGCAAAGATTCCCCAGACGATGAAATAGGCGACTGTCCGGGCGATGAAAAAAGGTTCGTTGAGGTAGGCGCTCTTGTGCTGCAGGATCTCGTCGGCGGCGATCGCTTCGGGATGGCTCCATTCGTACAGCTGGTGGATTCCCGCCAGGATCGGCAGGGCGAGAATGGCCATCAGGGGTAGGGTGCGGGTGCCCGCTTCGAGCAGGCGGCGGATGGCGAAACCCCAGGTGCCCCCGGCGATGTGGTGGATCATCAGGATCACCATGCAGCCGAGGGGAAGGCCGATCCAGTAAATGAAGCCCAGCAGATAGGAGCGGAAAAACTGCTCCTGGTCGATGAAGAAACCGGCCACCGTGGCCAGCAAGCCCAGCAGGCCGATAGCGAAGGCGCGCCTCTGGTACTGGCCCAGGAAGGGGCGCAGCGCTTCCGTCTGCTGTTGTATCTGTTCGTTCATTGAAGTCGCCTTTGGTCTTCTTCAGGCAGTTGGTCTAAGCCCACATTCTGACTCACTTGCAGGGCCCGCACATAGGCGGATACCGCCCAGCGGTCCTCGACGGGAATGCGAGAAGCATAGCTATACATGGCTCCGAAGCCGTTGGTGATAACATCGTAGAAATAACCGACCGGAGCCTCGCGCAGCCGCGGGTTGTGCAGGGAGGGGGGGCGCTTGAAACCCCGTTGCACGATCATGCCGTTCCCCTGTCCAGCGCGGTCGTGGCAGGGAGAGCAGAAGATGTCGTAACGCTCCCGACCGCGCTCGAGCAACTCCCGGGTGAGGGGAACGGGCAGTGCGGTAGCCGGCTGGCCGTCCACCTTGCCTGCAAAGAGATGACGGTCGATGCGAAGCTGTCCCCGGGCAACGGTACCGGTCACCGGGAGGCGGGAGGAGAGGCCGTCGGCGTAAAAGGAAGAGGCTTCCAGCGGTTCGAATTTCTGCTGGTCGTACATCGCCTGGCGCAGCTCGCAGCCCGAGACCAGCAGGAGGCAAAGACCGGCTCCCAGCCACAGGCGAATTTTCCCAAAACGGACGGTTTCAGCGGTCAATTTCGGACACCTCGTGCGGATTCAGGCTTTCGAGGAAGCGTTTGGTCCCATCCTGGTCGAATTGGGGATCATCGGCTTCGATGCAAAGAAAGAACCGGTCCTGGCTGGCCCTGGAAAAACCGGGGACGTTGAAGACCGGGTGGTAGGGCATGGGCAGGCCGTTGGCGATGATCATGCCAAAGACGGCGGCCAGGGCGGCAAAGAGGATGGTGATTTCGAAGGTGACCGGAATGAAGGCCGGACCCGAATGCAGGGGGCGACCTCCGACATTGAGCGGATAGGCGAGGACCGATACCCAGTAACACAGGCCATAGCCGACTATGGCTCCAATGACGCCCCCGGCGAAGACCAGGAAGGGCAGCCGCGTCTGCTCAAAGCCCAGCGCCTGGGCAAGACCGTGAATCGGCATGGGGGAGTAGGCGTCGATCTTCCGGTAGCCGGTGGAAAAAGTCCGGCGGGTGGCTTCGAGGAGCTCGTCCGGTTTTTCGAATTCCGCCATCAGGCCGTATGAGGTGGATGCAGTCTCCATGGGCAATGGCTCGAGGTTAGTCTTTCTTCCGACCGATGGGTAGTAAAGTGCGCACTTCGTGGATGGAAATCATCGGCAGGCCGCGAATAAACATGAAGAACAGGGCGATGAACATGCCGATGGTGCCGATGTAGGTGATCCAATCCCAGAATGTCCCGTGGTACATGTCCCAGGAAGAGGGCATGAAGTCGCGGTGCAGGCTGGTGACGACGATGATGAATCGCTCGAGCCACATGCCGACGTTGATGAACATCGCCACGACGAAGAGCACCAGAGGATTGGTTCTCAGCTTCTTTACCCAAAGCAGCTGGGGTACGATGATGTTGCAGAGGATGAGCGCCCAGTAATAGCTGGCGTAGGGGCCACCCATCCGGTTGTCCATCATGAACATTTCATACGGATTGGCGCTGTACCAGGCCATGATCTTCTCCATCAGATAACCGTAACCGACGATCAATCCGGAGGTGAGCATGATCTTAGCCATGTTGTTGAGATGGCGCTCGGTGATGAAGTCGTCCAGGCCGTAGAGGCGACGCAGCGGGATTATCAGGGTGAGAACCATGGCGAAACCGGCGTAGATGGCTCCGGCCACGAAATAAGGAGGAAAAATGGTGGCGTGCCAGCCGGGGATGAGGCCGATGGCAAAGTCGAAACTGACGATGGTGTGCACCGACAGCACCAGGGGAGTCGAAAGGCCGGCCAGCAGCAGCGAGGCCATTTCGTACCGCTCCCAGTGGATGGCCGATCCCCGCCAACCGAGAGAGGCAAAGCCGTAGGCCAGCTGAGCGATGCGGTTTTTGGCCCGGTCCCTGAAGCTGGCCAGGTCCGGGATCAAACCGACATACCAGAAGAGCAGGGAAACGGTCAGATAGGTGGAGACGGCGAAGACGTCCCAGATCAACGGGCTGCGGAACTGCGGCCAGATCCCCATACTGTTGGGATAGGGAAGCAGCCAGTAGGCGGCCAGCCAGGGGCGCCCGGTGTGGATCAGGGGGAACTGGGCGGCGCAGAGGACGGCGAAGATGGTCATCGCCTCTGCCGCACGGTTGATCGAAGTGCGCCACTTCTGGCGGAAGAGCAGGAGGATCGCCGAGATCAGGGTCCCGGCGTGGCCGATGCCGATCCACCAGACAAAGTTGATGATGGCAAAGCCCCAGCCGACCGGATTGTTGAGTCCCCAGATCCCGGTCCCCTCGTAGAGCAGGTAGCCGACACCGACGAGAAATCCGTGGAGGACGAGAAAACCCACGGCAAAGCCGAAAAACCAGGAGAGAGGGGTGCGCGTGGTAAGGACGATGGAGCTGATCTTGTCGGTCATCGACTCATAGGACGACTGACCGGGTCCCAGTTCCTCCGCCGGGGGCTGATAGGGCGTTTTTCTGGCTGCTTCCGACATGCTAACCTTCGACGATTTCCGGATTGGGGTTCTTCAGGCCCGCCAGATAGGTGGTGCGCGGGCGGGTGTTCAATTCGGTGAGGATGCCGTAGTTGAGGGGAGAGCCTTTGAGCCTGGAAACCTGGCTATTGGGATCACTCAGATCCCCAAAGACGATCGCCTCGGTCGGGCAGGCCTGCTGGCAGGCAGTGACCAATTCTCCATCGCCGACCGAGCGGCCGGATTTTTTGGCTTCGATGCGGACGGAATTGATTCGCTGGACGCAGTAGGTGCACTTCTCCATCACCCCGCGAGAGCGGACAGTGACATCGGGGTTCCGCTGCATCTTGAGGCTCTCGGCATCCCGGTCGGTGTACTGCAGGAAATTGAACCGCCGGACCTTGTAAGGGCAGTTGTTGGCGCAGTAGCGGGTGCCCACACAGCGATTGTAGACCATGTCGTTGAGCCCCTCCTTGCTGTGCACGGTGGCGGCCACCGGACAGACCAACTCACAGGGGGCGTTTTCACAGTGCATGCAGGGAACGGGTTGGTGGACGATTTCCGGATCGTCCAGATCACCTTTGTAGTACCGGTCGATTCTGATCCAGGGCATCTCGCGACCGTTGAGTACCTGCTCCTTGCCGACGATGGGAATATTGTTTTCCGACTGACAGGCGACTGCACAGCCATTGCATCCCAGGCAGGAGTTCAGGTCGATGACCATGCCCCAGGCGTGGCCGTCGTATTCGTGCTTGTCGTAGAGGGTGAGATCCTCGGGTGGTTCATGGCCCATCTGGTGGGCGAAGTCCGGTTTTTTCAGGAACTCGTCCAGAGTGGCCTGGCGCACCAGGGGACGTCCCTCCATGCTCTGGTGGTCCTGGGTGCAGGCGAGGGGGTGACTGTCGAAAGTCTTGGTCAACTGCAGACCGCGGCCGGACCACATCGATCTGGAAGTGCGCAGGGGGAAAGGATCGAAGCCAGCTCCCTGGCCCACCCGACCGACCTGGGTGCGTCCGTACCCGAAGTGGACGGTGATGGCGCTATCGGCCTGACCCGGCAGCACCCATACGGGAGCGCGGACGACCGATTCTCCCAAGCGGAGCTCAACTATCTGTTCGTTTTTCAGTCCCAGTCGGGTGGCGGTCGCCGGACTGACCAGGGCGGCGTTGTCCCAGGTCAGTTTAGTGACCGGTCTGGGGGTTTCCTGCAGCCAGCCGTTGTTGGCAAAGCGGCCATCCCAGATCAGCGGATCGGGGCGGAAGCTGAGTTCCAGTTCCCCTTCCTCGCCGAGGTGGCCGGTGTCCATGGGAAGGATGAGCGGGCTTTGCAGAGACAGCGACCTGGGAGGAAGGGCCGTGCCGGCCACAAAACCGTCGTGGAGGGCTTGCTGCCAGGCCTTCCCGAAATCGACTTCAGAGAGCTGTTTCTGCCAATAATCGCGGACGATATCATGGGAAGGTTTTCCCGTTTGTCCGGTCATTGCCGCCAGCAATTCGTGGGCGGATCTGGAGCGATAGAGAGGTTCGATAAGCGGCTGAAGAATGGTCACCAGCCCATCGTAGCCACGGGCATCCCCCCACGATTCCAGATAGTGCGATTCGGGCACGTGCCAGTGACAAAGGCGCGAGGTTTCGTTGGCGTGCAGGCTCAAGTGGACCCGGAAATCGACCTTGTCCAGCGCGGCCTCGAAATTGAAATCGGCAGGGGCGTCGAAAACCGGGTTGCCCCCGAGCATGACGAGTAGCTCCACCCGGCCGGCGTTCATATCCACGACCAGATCGCGCAGCGACTGGAGGTGATCCACCGGATTCGCTGCGAGCGGGGCGGTATGGTAAACCGTTTGGCCGACGTTGCCCAGAGCCCGATTGAGGGCATGGGCAAGGGCGTGGATGGCGGGAGACTGTTGGTCTCCGGGAACGACCAGACTGGTGCCGCGATGCCGCTGCAGATCGCCGACGAGAGGGGCGAGCCAGGACGTGGTTTTCTCCGGAAGAGAGACCGTGCCAGCGTCGGCTCCGCGGACCTGGAAATCCACGCCCAGTTGGTGGGCAAGCTCCAGGGCAAATGCCTCGATCTCCCCGCTGGCCAGGCCCAGGCGATGGTCGGCCAGGCTACCGGTGGGGGAGGGGGTCGTCTCCACGGAGTAGAGACGATTCATCTTCTGCTGGCCGTCTCGCACGCGGCGACCGGCGGCGAAATCGCGGGCATAGCGGACGTTGCCCGGACCGCTGCTGGCGAAGTCCGCATCCAGAGAGAGGATGACGTCGGCCTTAGAAAAATCGTAGACGGTGTTGACTGATTCGCCGAAAGCGAGGGCTGCACCGGCGCGAACATTGTCGCGATTGGCCGCTTCGTACTGGTGCCAACGCGCCTGGGGAAACTGATCGAGAAGGGTGGCTAGCTGGTTTGCCAGGGAAGGAGAGGTGATATTGCCGGTGAGGATTCTCAGGCCGGCTCCCTTCTGCAACTGCTGGACGCCCAGGGCGGTGCCGAATTTTTGCAGAAAAAGATCCCAGGTTCTGATCTGACCAGCATTCACTACCGTCTGTGCCCGATCGGGGTCGTAGAGGTCCAGCACGGAGGCCTGGGTGATCGCATGGGTGCCGCCCAGGCTGCCCGGATGCTGCGGATTTCCTTCGATCTTGGTGGGACGCCCCATATGGCTCTCGGCAAGGATGCCGGTGGCGATACCCCCCAGGGGAATGCCGGTGGCGTAGAAGACCGGTTTCCCGGGCACAATCTCCTCGGGAGCGCGCACGTGTGGGACAATTTTCTCAGACGGCTGAATGGTGCAGGCGGTGAGCCCGCTGAAGGCCAGGGAAGCCCCCATCAACTTGAGAAAGTTGCGTCTGCTGACCGGGTCCACGAGCTCTGCAGCCTGCTCGGGGAATTCGCGCTGGACCAGCGCTTCGAACTCCTCGGTTTGGGCCAACTCGTCCAGGCTGCGCCAGTATTCCCTGCCTTCGGATGCGGCCAGCAGAGAGCGGACCTCGGAAAGATCGAGTTGTTTGCGGGTGAACTGTTCTTCCTTCATCGGTGGCAGATTGAGCAGTCGGTTAGCTGGCTGGTTTTAACTTGGTATTCCTCGACGAGTTGCCTGCCCTGCGTTTCCTGGTCGGGCGGAGGCTGCCAGGTCATGTTGAAGACCTGCTCGCGGGGGCGAATGTACTGTTCGGGCTGCCGATGACACTCGAGACACCACTCCATATTTAGGGAACTTGCCTTCCAGGTGAGAGGCATCTGATCGACCTGCCCATGGCAGGTCTGGCAGCCGATCCCCTTGTCGACGTGAATGCTGTGGTTGAAATAGACGAAGTCGGGGAGATCGTAGACGCGGTTCCACTCGAGAGCGGTATTGTCGCGGAAGCTGGCGCGCACCGGTTCGAGCATGGCCGCCTCACTCCAGATTTGGGAGTGACAGGTCATACAGGTTTCGGTGGGGGGAATGCCGGCAAAACTGCTCTCTTCGACGGTCGTGTGGCAATAGCGACAGTCGAGGCCCATCCCGGTAACGTGATGCTTGTGACTAAAGGGGACAGGCTGCTCGAGAGGGACGTTCTCTTTGGTGACGAAATACGTCCGATTGATATTGAGCAGGATCCCCATAATGGAACCGATGGCTACCAGGCCGGCCACAATGCTAGCTTTGGAAGCCCAATTGGCGCTGCGAGGGAATATCTGAGCCATCTATCGAATCCAAGGTAGCTGAAGATATGCTGCGATTGTGGATAGCAGTTCTATGGCTTTAGAGAACCGCTTCATGGGGAACGCAGAATTCAATCAACTTCTTCAGCTTGGCGTTAAAAAGGGACGAAGAGACGTTTATTAATGCTGGGGAAAATTGATCGAAAAGTTGCGCTCTAAGTTACTATTGTGGAGGGTAAAGTCAACACTAAAGGATAAAAAAATGGATTAATCTGTTTTAGAAAAATAAAAATAATCATATATAAAACAACAAGTTATAAAAAGAGTTAAAAAGATAAAAAAGTCTTTTTAAGGAAAGTGAATAAGTTGAATACACACCCAATAAAGGAGAAAAGGGGCTGGACTTAGGAGGGGTTCCTTGACTGAATGGGACCAATCCGCTATAATTTTTCAATCCCCAAAGGAAATGGTTTTCCTCGGGTAAACTCTTTCTTGAACAGGGTACACCATGGCTGAGATGGGAACCGTAAAATGGTTCAATGAAAAGCTTGGGTATGGTTTTATCCAGCGGGATGAAGGGGAGGATATTTTTGTGCACTTCTCGGCTATCCGGGAGAGGGATGCGCTCGAGGAGGGGGAACGAGTGGAGTTCGAAATCGTCGATGGACCCAAAGGGCCGATGGCGTCGGAGGTGGTTCCCGCAGATTGATCAACCAAGCAAATTGAAATGCCCCCTTAGCTCAGCTGGATAGAGCGCGGGCTTCCTAAGCCCGGCGTCACAGGTTCGAGTCCTGTAGGGGGTACCAATATAAGCTCTTGTGAGTTAATAACTTGCAAGAGCTTATCTTATGTCTGATATTTCCATGATGGCCCTAAATAGATGACCATATTTATCCCGTTCGACGACCACCAAAAACCCGTTCCCCGGCGGAGAACATGATGAGCCACGCACGGATGCCCTGGATCGATGTCCTGGCCGCGAACTGGCGGAATGCTCCACAGGCTGTCGTCATCACCGACATGTCCCGCTGTTTGCCTAAGTCAGCCCTCGCCGCGAGAATGAAGTTGGGTTGCTGGCGCGTGGCGGAATACGAGGCGGGTGGACTTCGGGGCAAGATGATCCTGGTCTGTCCGGATTCGAGGGCCACTACCGTTTCATTACCTCTGGAGGGGACAGGGCCCCATGCCGTGTTCGTGGGCATGTACAGCACCCGAACCTGCCCGAGCCAGATCTGGCTCAAACTCGATACGGACGTCGCTGCAGTGTCTCGCTCGTCTCGCCCCGCTCAGGGGATGTGGTCCATTGAGGAGTTGTTCTTCAAGGTCGCTGAGTTGAATGCTACCTCTCTGCAGGTGATCCAGCAGGTAACCGGAACCACCAGCAGTTGCGGCATTGCGTACGTGAAGTTGATCCCTTTGACGGAGGAGGAGCAGGCGCGCTACGTCGCCGACTGCAATTCGCTACCGGCGCGGCGTCTGACGGCCACCTGCGATGGGTTCAGTTTCCTGTGTACGCGGTCGCCCCGGACATCAGAGGAGGTGCTCCGGGAGATCGAACCCCTGCGACACACGGATTTCACCACGCTGCTGCTGCACCTTGTCCACGGCGATACGGTTCGCTACCCCTCGGCCTATCAGCAAACCTCCTTCACCTTGGCAAAGTGCCACCCGGCTCCAATCTACGGGCAGGGAACAGAAGCGCTGAGAGAGCTGGAGCGACAGGGCGTCAATTACGCCCGAGTGCTGATCGATGGAGCCCATGACATGGGGATGAAAGTCCACGCGGGTCTGCGTCCGGGTGGGTGGACCTATTATCAGCCCTACACCGACATGACCCGCTCGCCGTTCTACGATGAACACCCCGAATGGCGGACGGTGGACCGGGACGGCACTCCCGTAGCGCGGATGAGCTGGGCCGTGCCCGAGGTGCGCCAGCGCATGCTAGCGGCGCTGATGGATGCAGTAACCCTCGGTGCCGATGGGGCGCACATCGTCTTCAATCGCGGCCTACCGGTGGTTCTCTTCGAGCCGGCCTTTTGCGCGCTGTTCGAGCAGCGCTATGGGCTGGATCCCCGAACCCTCGATGAGGAAGACGAGAGAGTCTGGGCCCTCCGATGCCAGATCGTCGAATCATTCTTGACCGAGCTGCGCGTCAGGTTGGATCGGGAACAGAAGAAGCGTCGCGGGGCAAACGAGGGCCTGAATATCAGCGTATGCGTGCTGGGAACCGAGGAGGACAACCTCGGCTACGGCATCGACATCCGGCGCTGGGCAGAGACCGGATTGGTAGACGAGGTGCATGTCTACCGGTACAACTTCGGACAGACTCGCGCCGTGTGTGACATGCAATTCCTCCGGGAAGCCTGCCACCGCTGGGGCGTCCACGTCAGTCCCATGTTCAGCCCCAATGTAGACACGGACACCTGTCTGCGTGAAGCGCTGGAGCATTACGAGAAGGGTGCCGATGGTCTGGGCATGTGGGACGCGTACACGGACGATGTGATCAAGTTTTGCCAGTGGGGACGAATGGGACATCCCGACGAACTCAGCGCGCGCGTGGAACGCGGCCCAGCGAACCGGGTCTTCTCGCCCATTCACCGCATTGACGGCGAAATACTGGACGGCGCGTATCCCATTTTCTGGGGAGGATAGAGGACTTGCCCGAGTAGCGGTGTTCCCGTCACACCTTCTTCATCAGGCAATAAATTTCGTGACATCCGCCGACGAGGGGGGCCAGGTATTTCTCGAAGAACCTCGGCCTCCTATTCACCAGGGCATCGACCCGCGGGAATTGCCCCGAAGGGCGCCAGTGCAGAACCCGCTCGACGATGTGGAAGCGGGGCAAACCGTAGGTGCCCTCCTCAAAGAAGTCCCAGGTGCGATAGGTGAAGGCCCGCCTGTGGGTCGGGTCTGACCAGGCGGTCATGCCTGTGCAGTGGGGCACGTAGAGCATTAGATGGCCTTGCGGACGCAGGCAGCGCCAGATTTCGTTCATCGTCGGCACCAGGTCGACGTGTTCCAGGACATGTCGGGTGTAGATGGTCGACAGCGACTCGCTCTTGAACGGCAAATTCTCGGCACGGGCCACCACGGCCACCCCCGGATAGGGCTTGAGATCAACGCCCAGGGCGCCCGGTTCGCAGGCCGGGCCGCACCCCAGATCGATTTTCATTTTTTCCTCCCACTCATATCGGCGAAAATACAGTCCAAAACCGGAAGATCTCCTTCCATTCGAAAAAAATCAAGGCCGCACGATGGTTCCGTCCGCCTTTCGGTCTTCCGGGGTGTAGTGAGGGGTGAGTCGGTCCTTCTGCAAAAGAGCAGCTGCTTTTTCTTCGTCGATGTCGATCCCCAGACCGGGCTGTTCGTTGGGATAGAGATAGCCATCGGCGAGCACTGGATGGCCGGGGAATACCTCCAGTTCCCGGTCGGTGAAGTGGTTTTCCTCCTGAATCCCAAAACTGTAGCTGGCCAGGTCCAGGTGCATGGCAGCCGCCTGGTTGACCGGGTCGTTGTCCCCGCCCTCCTGCCAGGCGGTTTGCACCCCGAACCACTCGCACAGAGCGGCGATTTTGCGGCAGGGAGTGATACCTCCTCCCTTGGAGACGCGCACCCGCACGTAGTCGATGAGGCGCTCGGTGATCAGGGGAATGTATTCGTGCGGGTTGACGAAGAGTTCGCCCATGGCCTGGGGCGTGGTGCACTGCTCGCGAATCAGCCGATACCAGCCGACCTGTTCGGGAGAGAGAACATCTTCGAGGAAGTAGAGCCGGAAGGGCTCCAGGAGTTTGGAGAGGGTCACGGCGCTCTGTGGGCGCAGGTGCTCGTGGGCATCGTGCGTCAACTTGGGACCAAAGCCCAGCTTCTGGCGCAGGAATTCGAACATTTTGGGGATGTTTTCGAGGTATGCCTCGTCGTCGAACGCCTGCTGCTGGGGCCAGGCATTCCTGGGACGCAGAGCCTGCTCCGCCGGGATGAATCCACCTCCTCCATAGGCGCCCAACTGGCAGCGGATGACCGCGTAACCTTCTTCCATGTAGCGGTGGATTTCGTCGAGAAGGGCTTCCAGGTCGTTGCCCCCGGCGTGGGCGTAGCAGGGGACGGCCGATCGACAGGGTCCCCCCAACAACTGGTGCACCGGCATCCCCGCCTCTTTCCCTTTGATGTCCCATAACGCCATGTCGATTCCCCCCAGGGCGGTATTGAGGATGGAGCCGTTGCGCCAGTAGGCGCTGGTATAGATGGTCTGCCAGATATCTTCGATGTGACTGGCATCCCGGCCGATCAGATGGGGGGCGATTACCTCCTCGATGGCGGTGATGACGGTGGGAGCGTGGTTGACGTCGCTGGCCGAGCCGATGCCGTACAGGCCCGGCTGGTCGGTGATGACCTTGACGATGACCCAGATGCCGCTGGCGCGGGTGCGGATACAGCGGATCTCGCGGATCTTTGCCATGATGGGATCCTTTCTCAATGGTTTTTAATCGTGCGACCGAAGATCCGTGGAGATGCAAGGGCCGCCGTCGATGGCATTCAAAAAGAAGGAGAGGTGGCGTTGGGCAAGGTTGGAAAAAATGCATGGTAACAGCCGTCGGGGCAGGAAAGTACGCTTCCCGGAGCAGAGTGTCCAGGGAGGGTGAGGGTAGATTAAGGCGTGACCAGAAAGAGGCTCAGGGCGGGGAAGTAGGTGACGATTAGCAGGATGGCAAAGAGGATGAGCAGGAAGGGGAGAGAGGCGGTGTAGAGTTTGAGCACCGGCTTCCCAAAGCGGATGCTGGCAATGAACAGATTGAGGCCCACGGGCGGAGTGGAATAGCCGATTTCCAGGTTGGTGAGGAAGATGATCCCCAGGTGGATCGGGTGTACGTCGTACGCCTGGGCGATAGGGAGGATGAGTGGGACGACGACAATGAGAGCCGAGAACATGTCGACCATGCAGCCGACGGCCAGGAGAAAGAGGTTGAGGAGGATGAGGAAGACCAGGCGGCTGCTGATGTGCGTTTCGATGTAGGCTAGCAGGCGCATGGGAATCTGGGCGTCGATCAGGTAGTTGGTGTAGGCCATCGAGGCGGCCAGGATGATGAGAATGCCGCCGACCAGCACCATGCAGTCGCGGATGATTCCGGGTAGGTGCGAAAAGCGGATCTCTCGATGGATGACCATCTCGACGAAGAGGACGTACAGAGCGCAAAGAGCGGCCGCTTCGCTGACGGCGATAAAACCGGTGAAGATACCCATGAAGATGACGACCGGGAGCAGGAGTTCCCAAATGCTCTCGCGCATGACCCGAGGAATTTCAGAACGGTCGATCACCACCCGGGGAGTGGATTCCTTCCTGCCGATATAGAAGCTGTAGAGAGAGAGGGCGGCGACCATGAGCATACCGGGCGCAATGCCG
>Ga0233437_1003797_pt1 | contig 19053 bp, 9 predicted proteins | sample SI_122_August201_FD_182714 | JGI IMG/M metagenome (GOLD analysis project Ga0233437, IMG submission 182714) | Seawater microbial communities from Saanich Inlet, British Columbia, Canada - SI_122_August2016_200_MG | ecosystem: Environmental > Aquatic > Marine > Inlet | place: Canada: British...
ATCTCTGCTTCGTTGGCTGTATGAATATCTGTCACTGTTGGAATGTCAAAAATTTCTCCAACCTTCTGCAGAATTTTTAAAGCTTTTTCGTCGCCAATTCCGGTAAAAGAATCTAACCTGGAACGGTTTGCTTTTCGGTACGAACCTTTAAAAATGTAAGGAATTTTTAAGCGTTCAGAAATAGCAACAATCTTCTCAGCAATTTCCAAAGCCATTTTTTCTCCTTCGATGGCACACGGTCCCGCCAGCAAAAAAAAGTTTCCTGAATCTGTATTTTTTAGTTTTTCAATATTGGGAATCATTCCTGATTATTAAAATTCAAACAAATGTAAGAAGTAATAGTATAAAGTCATAAGTTCGAGAAATAAGTTTTATCCATTTTTCAGATGCTGCAGGATAGAACTGAGAAATATATTATTTTGGTTACCATGCAATTTTAGTATTTTTGAAATTGATATTAAACCGCTTCGCTAATCTATTTTATTATGAAACAACTTATCCTTTTAACAATTTTGGTGTCAGCTCTTTTTAATGCTTCGTATGCAAAAATAAATCCAACACAATTAACCTGCGAATATTTAAATAATCCCTCGGTTGTTGATGTTGAGCAACCACGTCTTTCATGGATAAATATTGCTGACAATGACGAACGTGGACAGGAACAAACAGCATGGCAGATTCGAGTTGCTAGCTCAAAAAAGCAGTTGGAAAAATCAGATTTATGGGACAGTAAGAAAGTAGTTGGAGATCAATCTATTCGTGTTGAATACGAGGGCAAAAAATTAGCTTCCCGACAGGAATGTTTTTGGCAGGTTCGAGTCTGGGATAAAAACGATGAAGTTTCTGAATGGAGTGAACCTTCCTTTTGGCGAATGGGTTTGCTTGAAAAAAGCGATTGGAAAGCTCAGTGGATTGGAGCTCCCTGGCAAGGCGAACAAACTTTGGCCAGACCATCAGAACGCAAAGTGCATCTTCCTGAGGAATTTCCACCGCCTGCCCCAATGTTTCGAAAAAATTTTAGTGTTGAAAAAGAAATAGAAAAAGCTGTTGTTTTTGTTACCGGTTTGGGGTATTTCGAACTCTTTTTAAATGGCGAAAAAGTGGGCGACGATGTTTTGGTTCCTAACCAGACAAACTATTCAAAACGACCCAGTTTAGCAACAGAGTTTATTCCCGTCGATGATAATTTCAGGGAATATAAAGTAATGTATTTGACATACGATGTAAAAGAAAAATTAAAACAGGGAGCTAATGCAATTGGAAGTATTATTGGAAATGGTTTTTATAATCCTTCGTCAGCATGGACAGTTGGTTACGGCTCACCTCGATTCCTTGCACAATTGCATCTGACCTATTCCGATGGTTCGGAAGAAGTAATTAAAAGCGACCAGAGTTGGAAAGTTGGTAAAAGTCCAATTCTAATGGATATGGTTTATTATGGCGAACATTACGATGCGCGGCTTGAACAACCGGGTTGGAATACCGCCGGATTTGATGATTCAGAGTGGAAAAAAGCGGTAATCAGAAAAGCTCCGTCGGGTAAATTAATGGCACACACAGCGCACCCAGATAAAGTTGTTGAACGTTTAAAACCCATCAGAATTGAGAAGTTGTACAATGGAAATTATAAAGTAGATTTTGGTGTTGAAATTTCGGGTTGGGTAAAACTGAGCAATGTTGAAAGTCCTGCCGGGCATAAAATAGAAATCAAATATTTGGGAAATAATTTTTCTGGAGATAACTCGTACATTTTTAGTGGAAAAGGGAAAGAAGATTACGCAGCACGCTTTAACTGGTTTGTCTTCAGAGAGGTTGAAATTATAAATTGGTATGGAGAACTTAGCCCCGAGCAAATTACCGCCGAAGTTGTAAATACTTTTGTAGAAGAATCAGCCACTTTCGAAACATCAAACCCACTTTTTAATCAGGTCAATAAAATATGGAAACGTAGTCAAACCGATAATATGCATGGAGGAATTGCCAGCGATTGTCCGCACCGCGAACGTTCTGCATACACTGGCGACGGTCAGGTTTCTTGCGTTACCGTAATGCATAATTTCGATGCAAAAAGTTTTTATCATAAATGGATACACGATATTATTGGCGCACAAAATATTGAAACCGGATATGTTCCAAATGGTGCACCTTGGCAACCCAGTTGTGGAGGAGGTGTTGCCTGGGGAGCAGCAGTTTGTATTATGACCTGGGAATTTTATCTGCATTATGGCGCAAAAGATATTTTGGAAGATTCGTACGCGGCGATGAAAGAATATGTTAGGTACATGCAAACCTGGGTCGATGAGGATGGAATTATGTTTTCAAAACGGCTCGGGAAGGATGGCAAGATTTTAAAATGGTTTAATTTGGGTGAATGGGTTACTCCCGGCGAATTACCCGCCGACGATTTGGTGCACACTTTTTACTTATGGCGATGTGCAGAATTTACAGCAAATTCAGCAAAAGTTTTGGGTAATATTTCCGAAGAAAAAAAATACAGAGATTTAGCAGAATCGACAAAACAGGCATTTTTTAAACGTTTTTACGATGCTGAAAAAGGAAGTTATGGAAATGCAGGTGGAAATATTTTTGCCCTGAAAATGGGTGTTCCCGATAGTCAGTATAAAAATGTAGTTGATGCACTCAAAAAAAATATAAAGGCAAATAACGGTCATCTGGATACAGGAATTTTTGGAACCCAATTCTTTTTCGAAGTTCTTTCTGAAAATGGTATGCACGATTTGGCGTACGAAGCTATGAATAAGAAAGATGAGCCGGGTTATGGTCGTTGGTTAGAATTGGGTGCAACAACAACCTGGGAAAAATGGGGTACTGGCGGTTCGCACAATCACCCGATGTTTGGTGGCGGGCTGGTTTGGTATTACCGAAAACTGGCCGGAATGAATACCGATTTAAATGAACCTGCATATCGACACATAATTTTCTGTCCACAGCCGGTTGATGCTATGTCTTTTGCAAAATACTACAACAATACTTCTTATGGAGAAGCAGGCATATATTGGGAAAATGAAAATGAGAATTTCTCGATGGAAATAGTTGTTCCGGTTGGAAGTCATGCAACGGTTTATATTCCTGCAAAACAAAATCAACAAGTTTTTGAAAGTGGAGAATCAGTTTTAAATTCTGAATATATAAAAGCTGCTGGCGAAAAGGATGGCTATAAAATATTCAGTGTAAATAGTGGTACTTATAAATTTAAGGTTGAATAAATTTATTGAAATGAATAATTTTAAGATTGCTGCCATATTTATTTTTGGTTGTGTTATTTCGTTGAAAACTGTCGCACAGAAAGAAGTAATTTATATAGAAGCAGAATCTTTTAAGAAACACGGCGGCTGGTTAGTCGATCAACAATCAATCGATCAAATGGGTTCGTCTTTTCTTTTGGCGCACGGTTTGGGAGTTCCGGTTGAAGATGCTGAGACGCTAATAAAAGTTGAAAATACTGCTGAATATTTTGTTTGGGTACGAACTCGTGATTGGGTTGCTCCGTGGAATGTAAAAGGTGCTCCCGGCAAGTTTCAATTATTAATCAAAAATAAACCTCTCGAAACTGTTTTTGGTACTGAAGGTGCTGAATGGAACTGGCAATACGGAGGAAAAGTAAAACTTACAAAGGGCGACAATAAAATAGCATTACACGATTTAACTGGATTTGAAGGACGTTGCGATGCAATAATTTTTACAACAGACAGTAATTTTAAACCGCCTGTTAATGCAAAAAATATGGCGAATTTCAGAAGGAAAAATCTGGATTTGCCGAAGAATCCTGTAAATGCAGGTGAGTACGATATTGTTGTAGTAGGTGGTGGAATGGCTGGGATTTGTGCGGCGATTAGTGCGGCGAGGCAAGGTTTAACTGTTGCTCTAATTCAAAACAGACCTGTTCTTGGCGGAAACAATAGCTCCGAAGTTAGGGTTGGACTGTCAGGTTTAATTATTCAAAATGCCTATCCTGAATTGGGTAAATTGGTGAATGAAATTGGTCCCATCGGACATTGGAATCTTTGGGAGGCAAAACAAAACCCAGATTTGGAGCAGAGTAAAAAGATTATTAAAACGCTGGAAGAACATCCTGAGAAAATTGAACACAATGCTGGTCCTGCAAGCAATTACAACGATAATAAAAAACAACGAATAGTTGAGGGAGAAGAAAGTATTAGTTTGTTTCTGAATATGCATGTTTTTAAAGCCAAAAGCAAAAAAGGGCTAATTGAATCTGTCACTGCAAAAAATATAAAAACCGGAGAAGAATTTCAGTTTAAGGGTAAAGTTTTTGCAGATTGCACGGGCGATGGAAACCTGGGGTTTTTATCAGGGGCAGATTTTCGGGTCGGACGGGAAAGTAAAAAAGAAACTGGTGAATTTCGTGCTCCCGAAAACGCTGATAATATGGTAATGGGAACCTCGGTACAATGGAATTCGGTGGAAGAGAATATCGTATCAGATTTCCCAGAATGTCCTTGGGCAGTTCAATTTGATGAGAATACATTTCACAATTTGACAAAAGGCGATTGGAATTGGGAAACAGGTTTTTATCGCGATCAGATTAACGACATCGAACAAATCAAAGATCATGCATATCGCGTGGTTTATGGAAATTGGGATTATCTTAAAAATAAATCGAAAAATAAAAATGATTTCGCAAATCGAAAATTGTCGTGGGTAGCGCACATTGGCGGAAAACGTGAATCACGAAGACTTTTAGGAGACGTAATCCTGAAAGAACAAGATATTCTAAACCAGATAGTTTTTCCAGATGCCACCATAACAACCACATGGGGAATCGACCTCCACTATCCAATAGAAAATGATTTAGGAATTGAATCCTATTTGTCACGGGCCGATATAAAAGATATCGAACCTTACGAAATTCCATACCGATGTCTTTATTCAAGAAATGTGAATAACCTTTTTATGGCCGGACGAAATATAAGTGTAACACATGTTGCGCTTGGTACTGTACGTGTTATGCGAACCACTGGAATGATGGGTGAAGTGGTTGGAATGGCTGCAACAATTTGTATCCAGGAAGATTGTCTGCCTCGTGAAGTATATTTGAATGACCTTGATTTATTAAAATCTTATTTGATTGAAGGAGTTCCTGCAAAAAACTAAAACAAAATATATGAGAAGATCATTGCTGCTTTCAATCCTGATCCTATTTTCCACTATTTTATTTGCACAAAATATATCTGTTTTGATCGAAGCGGAAAACTTTGATTCAAAAGGCGGCTGGGTAGTAGATCAACAATTTATCCCTTCAATGGGATCGCCGTATTTGCTGGCACACGGAATGGGAGAACCGGTTGAAAATGCTTCAACAGTTGTCAATTTTCCTGAAAGTGGCAGGTATTATTTTTGGGTACGTACAAAAGATTGGGTTCCTGATCGGCCGGAAACACCCGGAACATTCAAAATTATTTTTGACGAAAAAGAGTATAAAAAAACATTTGGCGTAAATGATGGCTGGCAATGGATTTTGGCTGGCCGCGTAAAAATTGGAAGTTCAAACCAATTGAAGGTTGAATTAAAAGATGAAACTGGTTTTGAAGGACGATGCGATGCCATTTATTTTTCAAAGGATAAAAACGATTTTCCACCATTCGAATTGGAAGAAATGACCGCTTGGCGAAAAGATAAGCTGGGAATTCCGCCTCCTGAAAATGCCGGAGAATTTGATTTAATAGTTGTTGGTGGCGGACTTGCCGGTTGTGGTGCAGCCGTTGCTGCCGCAAGACAAGGTGTAAAAGTGGCATTAATAAACGATCGCCCGGTTTTGGGAGGAAATGCAAGTAAAGAGATTCGGGTTCATACTGAAGGATTGGAATTTTATACTATTGTTCAGGAATTAAGCACAATGCATTATCCAAATGGAGATGCTGGGGCGATTCTTGCAACCGATACAATTGAAATGGTAGTTCGGGAAGAAAAGAATATTTCTGTTTTTCCAAATACCCGCGCTTATACAGTAAACAAAACTGAAAATAAAATTACAAGTGTTGATTGTTTTCATACTGAGACACACAAAGAAACACGTTTTGAAGCACCTCTTTTTGTGGATGCAACCGGCGATGGATGGATTGGATATTGGGCTGGCTGCGAAGTTAAAATGGGACGCGAGGCAAAAGATGAATTTAACGAATCTTTAGCTCCCGAAAAAGGCGACGGAATGACCATGGGGAATTCTATTTTATGGAATTCGGTGGAAGTGGAATCGACACAAAAAACTGATCCTGAAAATAAATTTTCTGTTGGATGGAAAGAAGTTCCGTGGGCAATGGAAGTAGCTAAAGATTACAATGCTACACGCGGTGAATGGTTTTGGGAATACGGACTTTTAATGAATACAATTTACGATGCTGAGGAAATTCGCGACCACTTATTTAGGGCTATTTACGGTAACTGGTACAACGTAAAACAAGATCCGGAAAATGCAAATTTGCAATTAAAGTGGATTGCACACATTGCCGGAAAACGGGAATCCAGAAGAATTATGGGCGACTATATTTTAAAAGAAAGCGACGTAATTAACCGCCCTGATTTTGAGGATGGTTTTGTGGAAGAAGCTCGGGCAATCGATATTCATTATCCACGGGGTGGTAAATACGATTTCCTGACCGAAGCCGAGTTTACAAAAATTGAGCAGTATAAAATTCCATATCGTTGTTTGTACTCAAAAGATATTGACAACCTATTTATGGCCGGACGCTGTTTTTCTGCAACTCATGTTGGCTTGGGTAGTCCGCGAGTAATGCATACTACCACGCAAATGGGAGTTGTGGTTGGTTATGCTGCTGCAATTTGTTCAGAAAACAATTGCTCGCCACGCGATGTTTATAAATTTCATTTGGAAACAATGCGAGAAAGATTGGATAAAATTAAATCGGGAGCAAAGTTTAAACATTGAAAAGATATTGAGTTGGAGATTCAAAGTCTTTGGCATAATAAATTGAAATATAACTTTGTTGTTTGCAGGGGTAATTGTAGATTTGCCAAAATATCAAAACGATTATAAAATCAAATATTCCCAATGACAATTCCAAATGTAATTAAGACAATTACCTGCATTGGCGCAGGTTATGTTGGCGGACCAACAATGGCTGTTATTGCCCAAAAATGCCCTCATATAAAAGTTAATGTGGTAGATATTAATCCTGCTCGAATTGCAGCTTGGAACGATACTGATTTAGATAATCTTCCAATTTACGAACCCGGATTAAAAGAGGTAGTTGCCGAAGCACGTGGACGAAATCTTTTCTTTTCAACAGAAATTGATGAGGGAATTCGTGAAGCTGAAATGATTTTTATTTCGGTGAATACGCCGACTAAAGATTATGGTTTGGGTAAAGGAATGGCGGCCGATTTGAAATTCGTGGAGTTGTGTGCCCGCCAAATTGCAAGGGTAGCGCAAAAAAATAAAATAGTTGTTGAAAAATCAACTTTGCCGGTTCGAACTGCACAATCGATAAAAATAATTCTCGAAGCCGAAAGTAACGGACAGCAATTTAAAGTGTTGTCGAATCCCGAGTTTTTAGCTGAAGGAACTGCCGTTGACGATTTGTACTCGCCTGACAGAATATTGATTGGTGGAGATGAAGATGAACAAGGACAAATTGCAATTCAGGCATTGGTGGATGTTTATTCAAATTGGGTACATCCGGAAAATATAATTATAACAAAATTGTGGTCGTCGGAATTGTCGAAGCTTACAGCCAATGCTTTTCTGGCACAACGAATTTCTTCTATAAATGCAATTTCAGCATTGTGTGAAAAAACAGGTGCTGATGTTGATGAAATTGCCCGTGCAATTGGTGCTGACAGCCGGATTGGTTTTAAGTTTTTAAAGTCTTCGGTGGGTTTTGGAGGAAGCTGTTTTCAGAAAGATATTTTGAATCTAGTTTATTTATGCCACCATTTTAATTTGCCCGAAGTTGCTGATTATTGGGAGCAGGTTGTTAAAATGAATAATTACCAAAAACACCGGTTCGCAAAACAAATTATCGATTCTTTGTTCAATACTGTTTCGGGGAAAAAGATTGCATTTTTAGGCTGGGCATTTAAAAAAGATACAAACGATACACGCGAGAGCGCGGCAATCTATGTTGCTCAGGAGTTGATGCAGGATAAAGCCGAAATTCATGTTTACGATCCTAAAGTTAAAAGAGAGAGAATACTCGAAGATTTGAAAAATGTTGCTACATCAAAAACAGAATTTAAGGCTATGAAGAAACAAATTCATTTTCATGATGAACCATATTCCGCTATGAATGAAGCTCATGCAATTGCCATTTTAACAGAGTGGGACGAGTTTAAATTTTATGATTGGAATATGGTATTTGAAAAAATGCTAAAACCAGCATTTATTTTTGATGGTAGAAATGTTTTATATTCAGCAAAAATGAATGAAATTGGATTCAAATACAAAGGAATAGGCAAAGGCTAATCGAAAAATATTTACCACGAAATGCTTTATTACAAGATAGGTAACCATGGGCAAAAACATATGATCACGTTCACCCATTAAATAAAGAACGGGTACAGAAGCTTCCTTGACAATTGCCTTTAATTCCGGTGGTCATTTTTAGCTGCTGTTGTTCTCGACAATAAAGTTGGAGAAGACGGATTTCCTTTACTTCGCGAAGAGATTAACGGAATGGAAAAACTGCAAATTCCGTGGCCGGTCAATGTTTCGTTGTATAAAAGAGGTGAACTAAAAGATATTTACGATGAAACGTATTTGAATACAGAAAGTTTAGTTGAGCCTGTAAATAGACAGTCTCTTCTTTGCTATCCTAATCCTACATCAAAAGAAGATAATATCGAGTTTAATATCATTGAATTTTCAAAAGCCAAATTAGAGATATATAATTTTCCTGGTGAAAAAATTAAAACTTTCACATCTGTAAACTATAAAATTGGCAAAAACAATGTACTCTTGGACGGGAAAAATTCGGATTGGAAAAAGGTTTCTACCGGGACATACTTAATCAAATTGCAAACTTCAATTCTTATTTCAACTGAAAAGATAGTTATGCTAAATAATAGAAAAATTTAAAAAAGTAGTTGTTAGGTCAAATGTTTTTTACTTTACCGGTTCACATAGAAATTTATCGGTTCACCTTTTGCGACACCAAAACCATCGATAAACAGTGTTGGAATGGCGTACATATAGGTAGTTTGTTGAAAATACTGATTTCCCCAGTAATAGCCCGAGTTAATATTAAATGCGTTATAAGGAAAAAACACCGACCAGCTGTTGTTAACTCCCTTTCCAACCTGATAAGCCTGAGTCCCTGTTGCAGCATTCCCATTAATATCGGCATACAAAGGAGATACAGTTGAACCTACCGGAATTGTTGAATTGGATAAATAAAAATGGCTTACTATAATATAAGTATTTCCTTTTCCAGCCGGAATATTCAGGTAGCCATCTATTCTGATTCCCGGTCCGTAGGTAGTATTTGTTTCGTTATGAATTACATTTGTATTGTAAAAGGTAACATACAGATCCTGCGTTGGTGTAACTGGGTTGATCGGTTCAATATTAGGTTGAATGTTCGGTTCCTCAGCAGGCTCTCCGTTCCTTGCATCTTTTGCCACATACCCTTCTCTAACTACCAAAGGAAATAAATTATAATCTATCCAACCGTATCCATTTTGGCCCCAGTTAGTTCCCCATGAATTGATTATTTTAAATGCGTTTTTATAATCATCATAACCCACAATTAGAAGCGCATGTCCGCCTTTAGTAGCTCCAATACGTTGTTTCCAGATGCTTTGTTCATTGTAAGCTTTTATTCTTTCAAAACCTTCATCAATAACTGCTCCTATAACTATCGGATAACCGGCATTTATTTGCGCTTTTATTTCTTTACTATCGCGAATGTTTACCTGCCGCCAGTAATCAATTCTATATTTTTTGGCTTTTGTTCTTGCCAATTGTGAAGGCTGTGAATTGTAATCATTTTCATTATATGGCATATCGTCCCAGGTACAATTTCCTTGTTGCGACACCAGGTTTAATGCATCCATAACCCTGCTACCCCCATCTCGGCCGTTGTTGATTTGGTTGTAAATAAAAGACGGACTAAAATAGACCCGGGAATTGGTCTCTAAATATTCCTGATAAGCCTTTAGCGCGTAACCGACAGCCCATGCAGTGCATGAACTTTGTTTTCCCTGATGTCCGGGTGTCGGAAGATGGGGGGACAAATCGATTACTTTTGGCAATTCGCTGCCCGAATAGGGTGTAGAAGCCATTGGAATACCCGTTAATTCCTCTTGTGTGGCAAAGGTTAATCCTGTTGAAAATGTTTGTTCTTGTGCAGAACCGGTACTTACAATTACCAAAAAAAATATAAAAAGTAAGTATCTCATTTTTTTTATGATTTGTGACAGTGACATTTTTTTAACCTTTTTATCTGATGAATTTATTTTAGATTTTCTCATTAAAATTAGTTTTAAATTTTTACAACATGGTTGCGAAACCTGTTATTCAGATGCCTTAAACATTTTATCAACGTTTATTAGTCCGACTCTACGGGTTTTTCAAAAATATGTTCAATGTTTGGAAAACGTGGTACGTGCGGTTCCCTTTCATCATCGGCCCAATGAATCGGCCACCAGGTTTCTATTTCAAACGTATTGGGTACTTTGTTTTGTGCATTGGCTCTTGTTTCCAGGTCGTTGCACATTTCTATAATTTTCCAAAATCGTGAATTAGCAGGAGCCATTAGCTGTATAAGTTTTCGTTCCTGAGGTCTTAGCCTTTTCCACAAAGCAGCGTGCGAACATAAAATTTGACGGAACCTGGCTTCGAGTGCCCGTTTTTTTCCAAAATCTTGTTCGGTTTCCACTGCATTTAGCAGTTCCATCAGAAAATTTCCGTGGCTAACAACTGTAAATCGAATAGTTTCCATCAGGAATGCCTCGGTTTCGTTAATGTGTTTGGCAATATGGCGGTTCAGCATTGGATCGTTATCTGAGAGTGGGGTAGTAGAACCTGCCCTTTCCTGAAAGATTTCGCCAAAAGGCTTTGCTTCTTTTCTGTCAATCCACTCCTGCATAAGTCTGAATTGGTCTCGTTTTAATCCCAAAAGATCAAAACCATGTAATTCCGTTAATTCCTGCGCGACTTTTACAATAAAAGCCTCCAGCCCCCCCGCTGCTGCTACTTCACTTGCCGACGTACTATTGAGCCGGTTCAGTCCGACATTTGTTTGAATAATCCGGCCCAGGAGTACACGGATGCTGTATTTTGCCAAATCTTTACTGTATGCGAACATGTCGTATTGATTGTTTTCGCGGGCATGCGAAATATGTATAAGGTGGTCGAGAACCATATCCAGCCCCATCCAGCTATCAAACTGTACATTTCCGTAAACATTTGAAAAACCCATGTTGTTTGATACTAATTGATAATGATCCCCTTCTTTTACTAATTCGCTGGTTTGCATAATTCCCACCATTTTTACCAGGTAATTAAACATGACCAGGTTTCCGGGAAGCAAGTAACGCTCTGGATCGACCATGTTTTGCCAAAGCAGTTTGAGGTTTTCGTTACTTTCCTCATAAACTTTTTGGGCTAATTCGGGATTGTTGTTAAGCGCCCTTATTAGAGCCATGCCTTCGGATGAGCTCCAGGCTGGAATACGGGCCCTGAAATTTGGTTCCGAATCGGAGAACATGTGAATATCGAGGGCTTCGGGAGGTATGTCGGTTTGTTCAGCAAAAAATGCATCAAATTCTTTTTTAAACTGCTCACGTATCTCGGCCGGAGCCGTTTCTTTTATTAGCGCAGTAATGTCCAGGTCGCTCCAAAGCCTTTTGTAGGCGGCCCATTCGGGGTGTGCCGCCGAACCGTAAATGGTAAATCCTACAAAATATTGTTCATATTTCGCAGCAAATTTCGAAAGAAACTGGTGTCGGATAATGTCAAGCAATTCACGTCGGTAATTATCGCTTAAAATGCACAATTCGTGTTGAACATTTTCTTCAAACAATTTACGTTGAGACTCAAAGGAAATATCTTTAAAAAAAGTGGTTATCAATTCTATGCGCTGATCTAAAGTTGAAGCCTGATCCATTTGTTGTTTTAAATCACTTAGCGCGTATTGCATTCTTATTTCGTTGGCTGGTTCGATTTGATTATTTAGTTCAGCTTTTGCATCTTCCAAATCTTTGAGGGTTGGCCTGTGGCGGTTAAAATCCCAATTGGCAAGCTTTTCACGGGCAAGATTAAGTTCAAAATTGGATTTCAAACGTTCGGCCTTCATCAGACTTTCAATAATTTTTACATCACTCACCAAATCCTGCCGGTGTTGGGCGCGTTCTGTAAAAAGTTTGTGTAAAACGGTTAGCTGTTCCCACTTACTTTTATTAGTATTCAAACTTAATGCATCCTGAAGTGCCAGTGATTGATTTGTATTTCTGGCTCCACCGTAAGACTCAGCTAACGCTTCCGCCAGAAAATCGGCATATTCTTTATCCATGCCAAAATACCCGAGTAAAACACTGAGCTCAGGTGCAACTACCTCTTCCACAATTTCTTCCAACGACTGTAAATACTTGGTCCTTATTTCATTTAAAGAACCCTGTGCTGTGGCAATGTTCCAGAAGGGATTTATCTGTCCAAAAGTGAAGTCGGCGAATCCTGCCCAGTATTTCATCGATCTGCCCCAGAAACCCTGGGTTTCCTGGGCGGCCATTGCTACATCGTCGAGCGAACCCAATCCCCACCAGTTAAAACCGGCTTTATGTAATGCCTTTCCAAATGCTTGTCCTGCAAATCCAAAAATTACGGAGTAGAATCCCTGGTTCCCAAGAAATTCAAAAGATTCCAATCCCATTTCGGTGGAAATATTCCAGTCGAGCTCTTTTTTGAGGTTTTCAACAGCCTGGGGCGAAATCACCTTAGGATTGGTTTTTGCTGCCTGGGTGAAACTCATTAGTGCCCCTTGCCAATCCCACATCATTAATCGTTCTATTCCATCCATTTTGCACCAGCGCGCCCAATCGTTACCCATTTGAATCATGGTCACCCTTCGGTTTTCGTGCCGTTTTCTTTTTAGCGAATGCCGCTCCGCGTGTGTTGAAGTATTGTCAAGAAGCAATTCAATTAAATCCTCCCTTCGTTTCGATTCTAAAGCTTTTATTTGAATACTCCAGCGTTTGTAATTTGGATTTTTTGCTTCCAGTGCGTAATGATTGTCCATTAGTTTTGGATACCATTTTATTCGTCTTAAATCAAAATCAATTTTCTCGAATTGAGGAAGCAACTGCCTGGCCATATTCAGTTCAATTTCACGTTCAGAAAGAAATTCAATTCGACTTGAAAACTCTGCATGTTGATATTCAGCAAACTTGTTCCTTACAATTTTCATTGGCTCGAAAAGCATTTTCAACCTGTTGAACTCTCCACTTTCCGGATCTGCGCCCATTTTAATGTTCAGGGTTTCTTTCATAACGCGCAATGAAAGTTCACTTCGTCGCAACATAATCCGGTATTCGCTTTCGCGAAGCTGCTCATACGAATTGTCATAACAGGCGCGTAATCTTAACAATCCGCCATCGGTTTCTTCCACCCAAATCCTGTTGTCTTCAAGGAGTTTTAAATCTTCATCCAAATCATCAAATCCTTCATCTTTAACCATCTCGCCAAAAGCGAACATTTCCTCAGCACTCATTCCATGCAATTCCCGCATTTGAATTTGTTTCAAGTTAAAATCTTCGCGGCTTTTTTTGATTTGATCCCGGATTTGCACACTCATCGATTCCATTTCGTAATAATTTCCAAACAGCATATTCCAGGTATCTTGTAATATTCCGAAAGCACCAGTAAACATGGTTTGATTCACCCCAATAAAATACCTCGTGCCAATACAACTCCATTGGTAAAATGCTGTTCCCCTTTGTTCGCTGATTTTTATTTGTTCCCTTTTTTGGGCTGCTTCTCGTAATGATGCACCATAAGAATCTTTCATTTGATAGCCGTATTCAACCATCATTTGTTCACGGATATTTGAAATATCGCCCTTCATGAGGTGTGACTGACAAAGTTTTCGCTGAGCATTAAGTAAATCAGCTTGTTCGCCCAGTTTTTTCAACCTTCGGGCCATTTGAATCTCGTAGCCCCTGCGTTCTTGCAGCATTGCAGCAAAACTTCGCCATAAAGTAAGTGTGTGATCCAAGGCTTTATAGGTATCGCGGTATTCTTTTTCCCGATCGTGGTAGGGTGAATCTTCAAAGAAACTAAATATCGTTTCCCGTAAAATATCCAGACGATCCTGCGATTTTTCAAGCAAACAGTTGCAGCGATTTTGTAAACTCCGGGAGATTAACCTGATTTGTTCTTCGGTGAGGTCGCCCATCAGTTGACCAATATTCTCCCAATATGCTTCTTCAGCAACCTGCACGTCAATTCTGGCGTCCTGAAGTTCCTCCCATATTTCACGTTTTTTTTCATTTGTTTTATTTGGATCGCCTGTGCCTGTTGTCTTTCTTGCAATCTCTTTCATCTTTTTGATTGCTTTTTCCTGTTCAGTTTTATGTCGAGTACAGTTGGCAGCAATAGAAGGGTAATCGGTTGAAGCAGGAACAACCAGTTTAACAAATGTGCATAATTCAATTCCTTTTTCTGAAACTTCAAAGGCTTCGGAAAGCGAAAATGAACCTCCGTCAATATTCATTGAGGCTAAGGTTTTTAATCCGGCTTCAGCAATGTCTTTGATTTTAAGTGTGCAATACCAGATATCCCAACCAGCTTGTGCTGAAGAGCCACCATAAACCAGGTTAGTAACTTCAATGTTTTCACCCAGGTCAATATTACACCCATAATCAATACCCTTTGAATAGAGTGCTATACCAACTGTTTCCCCTACATTGGCGCTATCCGGCACTATTTTTTTTATAGCAACTTCCGACGTTTTGGCTTTTTCTCCATAATTTTTTGGATTGACAGGTACCTCGTCCGGACTGATGCCATAATACAGCGAACCTGTTCCAACAGAACCTAATTTGGATTTTAGTGTTTCGTCGTTGCCAATAATACTGCGAAGCAGGGGGGAAAGATCATAATTTGAGTGCATTTCAGGGCTTGCAAAATCGATGTTGTAACCCATGGTACCTCCCAATCCGTCAGCCAGCCGCATGCTTTTTCCGTCAGCATTTACAGCACCTGCCGGAACTAAGCGCCAACTGTCTGATTTTTGAGGACCGCTGTAGGTGTAATAGCCGGTTACGTGAACCAATTTTGAAGTTCCAAATTTTCGGAAAGGGGTAATATTATTTTCAGCCAATCTGTTCCATATTGCCCAGTAATTGTAATTTTTATAATTGTGTACCAAAGTGTTCGCCCCTCGATCAACACGAAGCCTGTAATCTTTTCCATTAAATTTACAATCGATGGTTTCCTTTGGGTTTGCTAGAGGATGTTTTGAGGCTGTGACATCGGTTAATTTGGCACATAAAGCTTTAAAAGCCTGATCAAAAGAAAAATAATTATCTTCATTTTTCTCCGGGGCCAACAAAGTTTTCTTTGCCGGTTCACTGGAATTTCCTCCCCATACGATATCCTTTTTAAATAAAGGCAACTTAAATTCATAACGAGTTCCCACATGAAGCCACCCGCCTTCAACTTCGTAAATAACCCAATCCTGCATTGTAGTATCAGGTAATATTGGTTGTTGAGGAAGCACATCGTCTCCATAATCTTTGGGAAATTCCGGGATTTTTTCAGCATTTACACGGGGTTGAACATCGCGGCCTATTATACTTGTTACAGGTGGCCATAAATCGATGGCTTTGATTTTATGTCTTTTCATAACTTCAGCCATAGTATAACCGTCTAAAAAAGGGCCTTCAAATTTATCACTCTGATAACCTTGAGTAGTCCCGTTTGCAAGGGGAATTGTAAAATTACCGTTTTCATCAGGTTTACTTGAGAAACACATCCAACTATCTAATTCCTGATGCCCCTGTCGCGTACTTCTTCCGGTTGAATGAATAAGCCATTGTTTCCGGGGGAAAATGTATCTTGGGGTAATATTATTTGCTTGCAAAGAATCCCATTCTGCTTGCCAGTTATATTCCAATCCCTTAAAATACCCACCTTTCGACATAATCTCAACATCGGATTTACTAAAACCTTTTGTAAGACGTAAATAGTATTCTGTAGTATCTAATAATGCCGTAATATACCTGCTTGGCGCACCCCTTAAAGGTGGATTAATATGAATCTGTACCTTTGATAGTTTACTGCATAATATTTCTGCTGTTTCGTTCCAGCTCGAAAAACCTTGTAAAAGCAAGGTTTTTTTTAATGTGTCTGTTGATGTGCCACCCCAGATTTCATCTTTCCTTAGCCAGATTGAATTGTATTCAGAAAAAGTCCCAATCCTGAGCCAACCTATCTCTGTGGAGTAAACTACCCATTCTTCCTGAATTTCATTTCCTGATTTTTTTTCGGAAGCCAGACAAAATGATTGTGCAATTGCAAAAAAAAGAATAAGTAAAACTTTAAAATTCCGATTAATCTGATTCATATCACCTTCCTTTATTTTGATTATCTGATACAAGTTACATTATTTTTATAAACTAATACACTGAATATTTGAGGTTTATTGTGATTTTAGTTTTTATTTTTATTTGAAAATTGGATTGTTAAAGTTTGAAAAATGAAGATTCTGTTTTCTTTATTGTTCTTTAAATTTTTGATAATATTGAAAGCATTGCCTTAACTTTTAAGATTAATGAACATTAGTTTGAAAAAATTTGGGGGGCGCACAAAAAGATTTGATAAACACATTAATTAGTTTGAATTATTCGTGAAAACTCCATAACTTTTAACCAAAATCTATTTTTTAAGCAATAAAATATTATACGATTATGTGGATTTACAGGTTGAAATTTATGCTGGCTTTGACGTTGGTTTTTGTTTTTGTCCAGGTTAAGGCGGTTGATGAAAACAATTTGGACGAAGTTGTACAAAAAACCAAAGAAATGTACGAAGCCGGAATCGACAAACGCAAAATTGCCGAGTGGGTTACAAAAGTTGTTGACGACAGGGTTTATTGCTCCAATAATTCGGAAGCATTATTACGGCCAATTTGGTCAGCAATTCAGGTAACCAGGGTAAGGTGGGATGACGATAAAAAAGGAGAGTACCACGAAGCGGCTCCTGATGCCTGGGATATTGGTTATGGTAATTGCCAGGAAAACTCAGCGATTGCCTACTATATTTTGAAAAAAGCCGGTGTGAATGAAAATGTGAGGGTTTTACGTACTAAAAGCCACAGTTTCTGTGTATGGGATCTGCCACCAACTGCTCAAACAAATGATCCTGAAACCTGGGGAGATGCAATGATTGTTGATCCCTGGTGGGGCGGCGTACTTGACGGAACTGAAGCCGAAACAAACGGGTGGTTTCGAAACGGTGACCCAAAAAACAGGGTTAGCGATGATACGAAAGAAATTGATCTGATGGCTGATTCATGGCAATTAATTCAGAAACGGGAAGAACATCGTACCGGTCAAAAAATTGAACAAGAAGATCCTCTAGCTGGCCTGGAAGATTGTTTTATTGCCACTGCAGTTTATGGAACTCCATTAAACGAAGAGATACAAATTTTACGCAATTATCGTGAAAATTACCTTCGTGAAAATTTTTTAGGAAGGATCTTTATTTCAACTTATGAAGTTGTTGGCCCAGTTGCGGCGAGCTACATTAATAGAAGTGAAAGCCGGAAAGATTGGGCAAGAAAAAATCTTGTAAAACCGGCATTGGAACTAGCAGAAAAACATCAAAATATTAATCCGGAAAATCAATAAAAATGAAGATAATAGTTAGAATAATATTGTTGTTAGCAATTGCATTAAGCATCATGTACCTTCCTTCGGCACTATCGGCATTTTACTCTATTTCCGGAGATCCAATGGGGTGGCAGGGAGGAATTAACGAAACCAGCACTTTGGTTTGGTTTTTTATCATAACTCTTGGGTATGGGTTTTTAGCATTTCAAACATTTTTAGCCATTCTGGGATTGTTGTTTGGATTTGGTAACCGTTTAGCTGCTTTCTGGTTTTTACTGTTTCCAGGTATGATCGGGATAGTTTTAGGGATAATCTGGACCGTGTTATTAATGCTTTTTGATGCGGAATGGCCGGATACGTGGTTTGTTGCCGCGATTCTTTTTATTCCGCCTTTTGTTGCCTGGATGAGTGGTAGGTTTGTTCGGAAAAGAATAGCTAGAAAATAAATACTAAGACTTTATTGTAAAGTTCTGTTAGTTCAAATATATTAACTCTCCTTAAAAAACCACCTGTTTTGCTGGTGGGTATTTTCTTTTGGCTACGCCCGTATTTGTTAACTTAAATTGAATGATGAATTTGGTATAATAGAAATAGGCGGGTGGCAATCTGAAATTGACTTAAATTGACAATGTGCTTAAAACCTTATCTCAACAAGAATAACCTTATAACAATATCTATCCCTGAAAGAGATGCCCTTAACCTTATTGTTTTTTTAAAGAATCCTGATAATATTTTATGAACCGTTGATATTCTTCTTTGGAACTATGTTTTTTGTGATGTTCCAATCTTCATTTTAAATAAGGTTAATAAGGTTTGGTGTCACTCATTACAAAAATCAGCTACTAAGGTTTGAAAGCTAAAGATAAGGTTTTTATGAATTTGAAAATTACAGTCACTTTGTATTCTCCCATAAAATTCATTTGGTCTCCAACTTTTCTATTTGACCCATGAATTTCGGTTAACGAATGTTGATTTGTAATGTAATCAGCATACTTCGATATTCTAAAAATCGTTTATCGGTGTTCGACATTAAAATACGGAAATGATTGATAAGCCCTTTTGGGGCAGTGCAAAGACACCTTACAGAAAGTGTATTTTTTTTCTAAGCAAAATAAAAGTAATACCGATTGGCTCTATTCTAATATAAGATAGATTTTCTTTTTACAAATATGACAATGCCGTTACTGACACTGTATCTTTTAGCTGGGTTTTCCATCCTCTTTT
>Ga0233437_1003799_pt1 | contig 19033 bp, 17 predicted proteins | sample SI_122_August201_FD_182714 | JGI IMG/M metagenome (GOLD analysis project Ga0233437, IMG submission 182714) | Seawater microbial communities from Saanich Inlet, British Columbia, Canada - SI_122_August2016_200_MG | ecosystem: Environmental > Aquatic > Marine > Inlet | place: Canada: British...
CAGTTACAACTACACGGGATGCTTTAGAGGGAAGAAATGGATGGTTAGCGTTATTTAACATTGCTCAATATTTCGATATTCCTCCCGTTCCACTGTATCCTCTCCATGATCAAAAATGGCACGACGGAAACGAAGATGAAACACGTAATCCGAACTGGAAAGCTGACAGATGGATAAATCCTAAAAGTGCAAAATGGTTACTAGGACTTGATACTAAAAGATCCATTACTGATTTAAAATGGAAATACTGTAGAGACATATTTTCTAATCTTCCAACACTTTTTGTTATACCTGATGCAGATAAAGTATTTGATCCTGAGAAACAATTAAGAATTGCAGATTTATTATTTAAAGAAGAGAAATATGTAGCAGAAAATGCTGGCCATCGTTGGTTCACTTCAGATAGATGGAGAGAAACAACAGCGAGAATTATAGAACATAGAGATAAATCAGTTCAACGTTTAGAAAGACTAGTAGAATAAATACATTTCTCTAACACAATAATCCTTATATAGCCTATCTTTCAAAGATGATTGTATGATTCTGAAACAGATTACCCTGCAAAATATCCGATCATACCAAGATGAAACTATCACATTTCCAGAGGGATCAACAGTTCTTTCTGGTGATATTGGATGTGGAAAATCATCAATTCTTTTGGCCATAGAATTTGCATTGTTTGGAACTGCACGGCCAGACCTTCCCGGTGAAGCATTATTAAAAAAGGGAACAGTTTCAGGATTTGTAGAATTATCATTTTCAATAGAAAATAAAGAGATCATAATACAAAGAAACCTTACAAAAACAAAAGATACAATTAAACAGGGTGCAGGTTATATCATTATCAATTCTGTGAAGAAAGAACTAACACCTGTCGAACTGAAAGCTGAGATTGTACAATTGTTAGGATATCCGGACGAGTTCATTACCAAGAATAAAAATTATATTTTTAGGTATACCGTGTATACGCCACAGGAAGAAATGAAATTTATACTGCAAGAAAATCAAGATGTACGATTAGATGTTTTACGAAAAATATTCAATATTGATAAATATAAGAATATTCGTGAAAATGTACAATTGTATCTTAAAAAAATACGAACACGTATTGCTATTCTAAAAACAAAAACTGAACCTCTTGAAGATGAAAAGACAAAGTGTGATGGATATAAAACGGAAAAAGAACGGTTGCTGAAAGAGTTGAAAAGTATTGTTCCACAACTTCAATCTGTCCAAGAGAACATTACAAAAAATAATGAACAAAAAGAGGTTCTTGAGAATGAACAGAAAAAGTATGTAACACTTACACAAGAAAGAAATTTGAAGAACGGTATTTTAAAAGAGAAAAAATTACAATATGAAACGTTGCAACAAAAAGAACAGCAATTGAAAAGTACAGTATCATCATTTGTATTTTCTCAAGAGTGTGTTAAAGAAACTATTCAGCAAGAAATTGATAAGATGGAACATCAAAAAAGTACAATTTTGCAACAAAAAGCGTCATTACAGGAAAAGATTGTATATATTCAGCAAACAATACAAGATCAACAAAGTGAACTAAAAATGTACAAAGAAGAAACATCTGTTCTTGATGATAAACATGTACAACATAAAGAAATGCAAGATCAATTAGAGAAGAAGGAGGAATATCAAACAAAAAAGATACAATTGCAAGAATTGTTTGAGAAGACAAATGAAGTTATTACAAAAAATAAAACTCTGTTATCTCATTCACAAGATGTTCATCATAAAATTGGATCATTAGATTCATGTCCGACATGTCTTCAAGAAGTATCGGCTGAACATAAAATAAAAACGCAAGAAAAAGAAAAAGATAAAATTGAGAAAGCAGAAACGTTACTGTTTGAACTGAACAAAAAGAAGTCAGAAATTGTAACAGAAAGTGTATTAGTTAACGAAAAAATTGAAAAACTTATCCATACAGAGAATTTGGTAACACGTCTTTCGTTAGAGATTGAACATCTTCAGAAGAAAAAAGAAAAGATTGAAGACATACAAAAAAGTGTTGTGATACATGTCAAAGAGAACAACGAATTGATGCAACAAATGGAAAAAGTAACAAAACAACATTCTATTGAGAACATTAATGAAAAGATTGAAAAGAAACGAGTATTGATACAACAATTAACAGAGAAACATCTTTTAGAACAACAAATTAATAATGTTATTGAACAGAAATCAATAATTGAAAAAGACATTCGTGATATTGAAGAAATACTGATAAAAATTCAGGAACAGCAAAAAACTGTACAAGACGTTACTGAAAAAGTTGAACAATCTACAAAAGAACATACAATTCTTGTTCAGCAAGAAAAAGAGTTCGCTATTCAAAAAGCAGAATTAGACATACAGAATAATCATATTATGCAACGTATACAAGAAAGTGAGACGATTATTACTGAACTAACAGGAATGAAAAACAAGCTTGTTATAATGAAAGAACGATATGCATGGCTTGACAGATACTTTATTGCTCTAACACTTACGATTGAAAAACACGTTTTGGTTCACATTCATCAACTATTTAACCAACTATTTCAAGAGTGGTTTTCCATTTTGATGGATGACGATCAAATGTACGCACGTATTGACGATTCTTTCTCCCCAGTAATTGAACAGAACGGGTATGAGATTGATTTCAATAATTTAAGTGGTGGTGAAAGGACATCAGCATCTCTTGCATATAGGTTAGCGTTAAATAAAGTTATTAATGACATCATTCATCAGATCAATACAAAAGATTTGATTATTCTTGACGAACCTACTGACGGCTTTAGTTCAGAACAGTTAGATAAAGTTCGAGACGTTCTTGAGGGATTGAATTTGAAGCAGACGATAATTGTATCTCACGAGTCTAAGATTGAAAGTTTTGTTCAGAACGTTATTCATGTGCAGAAAGAAGAAGGAAGAAGTGTTGTTAGTTAATACAAAATACGTTTTCTAAAACCTATGTTGTACTATCATTGTTTAAGGAGCGAAATCGTTTTATAAATAGTATTAACAACTATATAAAATGCCAAGACGTGATCATTCTAGAATCAGAAGAACTTCTTCTACAATCAGTGAAATTGTTACACGATTAGAAAATCCAGAAGTACGATTACCAGATAATAGTGAATATAAAGTTGATGAAGAAACATTAGGGAGATTATATACACATACAGTATTGGTAGTAGCACCAGAAAGATCTGCTGTCAAAAATTATGGTCGTGTTGGCGGGAAAGCTGAATTAATGCAAAGAACAGTACAATCAATGACTCGAAGTACTCTGTACTCATTTCTTGGAGAATTAGAACTTAGAAGAAAGAACAGAAGTGATTTGTTAGAAGAAGTTGAAGAAAGTTTAGTTGGTGTTGTTGAACCAAGAAGATTTTCTGAAGGAACGATTGCTAGAGAAGTATCAGAATTAGCATTAGAAGGACGTTTTAGAGACATTGGCATTGCATTAAAACAAGGAGCACGAGCGTATGCCGAGTTAGAACCAGTAAAAAGGGGTATGAGAAATTATCGTTTTGCTGCTGAATATAAAGCAATATTAAGTTCATTAAAGGGAGTTTAGTTCTTATATATGGAACCAGAAATTGGAGATAAATTGAATGGAAAAAGAGTACGATATGTATTAGACACGAGTGTGTTAGTTCACAGACCAGATGCATATTTAACATTTGAAGATAATACTGTTGTTCTTCCATCAACTGCTGTTAGGGAATTAGAAAAACACAAACACAGAGAAGGAGAATTGGGAAGAAATGCAAGAGAAGCTATTAGACAATTGGATAGTTTAACACGTTCTAACGAAAAATATGGCGCACCGGCCAAGTTACTTAGAGATGGAGTTCCTCTTGAGAGCGGAGGAAAATTAGTTTTTGCTCCTGAACCTTCATATTTCTTACCTTCAAATCTCCCAGTATTGAATGGAGTGATGGAATATTTTAAACCATTAGCACGAGTAATTGTTTCTAAATTAGGATACGGAGATGACCATATTTTGGATATGTTACGAGAGGAAGCAAAACGACATCCTGACGAAATGCCAGTTTTAATAACAAGAGATATTAGTTTTCGAATACAAGCACGACTTGCAGGCTTACCTGCAGCAGATTATTTACATAGTAAAGCTGAGATTGATTTAACTGCTGTCCTTGCCCATGAATATGATTTTGTTGTTGGAGATAGTTTTATTGGTGAGATATATACTAAAAGAAGAAGAGATGAACAAATACTTCCCCCAGATAATTTAGCAAAAGTTCTTCAACCAAATCAACATTTAATTTTGCGCGAACAGAAGATGGAAAAGAGCACAAAATGATATATCAGCACGGTGAACTCCATTTTATGAAGAAAAAATCTGATGGAGTAGAGGGAATTACGCCAAGAAATTTTGAACAAGAAGCATTACTTGAAACATTATTAGATGAAGATATAAGAATTGTAGGAGCATTAGGAAGAGCCGGTACTGGTAAGACGTTACTTTCTCTTGCAGCAGGATTACGTTTAGTGTCTAAAGGAGATTATCATAACGTTACTGTTATTAGACCTACAACAGTTAGTGGAGAAGATGTAGGGTATCTTCCAGGAGATATAGGTGATAAGATTGGCCCTCACTTTGGCGCTATTGAAGATGTTCTTCTTTGTATTCTTGGTGATGCAGCTAAAGATGAAGCAGTAAATGGTGGAGAAGTTGATTATTTAACAATCACACATATACGGGGAAGAACGTTAACTAATTCGTTTGTAATTGTCGATGATGCACAAAACTTACGTGATAGTGATTTGAAACTTATTGGAACAAGAATAGGCACTGGTTCAAAATTGGTTTTAGCAGGAGATCCGTTCCAATCAGACCTACCAGAAATATCTGATGAAAGAGATATCGCATTAACAAAAGCTGTTGATCGTCAAAGAAGAATTACTGATTCAAGAAAACGTGATGTGTTCAATTATGTCCTATTAAAAGATGTAGAACGTGGCCTCATTGCAGAAATATTCAGCGAGATATTTTAAAATTATTCTTATTTTCTTTATTCCAAAACACCTTTCAGAGCAGCAATACCAACTTCTACCTGTTTATCTGTAGGTTCTTTAGTCGTAATACGTTGCAACCATAAACCAGGTGCAATAATAATTTTAACTAGAGGATTTGTAGAAAACCTTCCACTTAACTTAATAAGTTCATAACTTATACCCGCAATAACTGGCATTAAAACAATTCTCCCAACCAACTTTACCCATAGTGGACCGTTCAATAACGAAAACATAAATATTGAAATAAGTAACACAACGAAAAGAAATGACGTACCACACCGCGGATGAAACCGTGAATATTGTTTAACATTTTCTAGTGTTAACGTTTTCTTTGCTTCATAACATGCAATCGCTTTATGTTCAGATCCATGGTACCTGAACAATATTTTAACATCGCTCATAAACGAAATGCCAATAAGATATCCTAAAAATAATAGTACTCTAAAGATTCCATCAAGAATGTCAAACCATGCACCCTCAGAATGAATAAAATGTGCTGCAAAGAATGGTAATCCTACAAAAAAGACAATTGCAAATAATAATGACATAAACACCATACTAATAGTTTCTTTCTTTGTTAATTTTTCATCAGTACCTAACTGTTGATTACTGCTCCATATCAACGCTCGAATACCATCATATAATGTGTATGCTAAACCAACAATACCACGAACAAAGAAAATGTTAAACATTTTTGGAAATCGTGAACTTTTTTCTTTTTTAACGTTAATTGAACCATCTTTCATACGCACAGCTACAGCAAATTTATCCTTGTTACGCATCATAACTCCTTCTATAACCGCTTGACCACCAACGTTCATACTATAAACATCACGCATGTACTATTTAAATTTTCTCTAAAAAAAATTTCCTAACCCAGTTTGCTTTCCTTTCCCTAGCAAATCATCTTCAGAATAGCCTAAAACAGAAAAGATGCTTGAAACTGCTGGCAGTAACTGATTATTAAGATAATAATGTATATCATACTCACCTTTCTTAACATCAGACGGTATGCGTGCTCTCTCCCGAACCAATCCAGATCCTTGAACAATAATGTATTCTACAACCGTTCCAGGAACAATCTTTTCTCCCCGATCTTGCAATTTTTTTGCAATAATAACGTGCGGACCGAATGATGTATACTGTGACAACTCTCTTGTTATTTGCGTTTTCAAAATAAGCTTTTCAGGAGAAATAGTTCCATTTTTTAACTTTACAATAATATCTTTAACATACTGAACTGCTTCTTCTCCCTTATCTTGTAATACTAAACGAAGAACATCTTCTTGAACTTCCTTTGCCAATAAAGACCAGTTACGTCGTACAGTTTCAAAGCCCGTAATCTTAATACTATCATCGTCTCGCATCAATGCATACTTTTTCTTTGCACCTTTATCACTTCCTTTCACAGCTACAAAAATGCCTCGTGGAAAGAAACCTTCGTATTCAAGTTCCATATGACCAGGTAAGTCAAAATTAATTTCGTTCATGAATTCCATTGCTTTGTCAAGAAGGTTATCTTCCAAAACAAGAAAACAAGAATCAGTATCAGCATACACAACTTTGAACCCTTTTGTCTCAGCTTTTTGTATTGTACTTTGAATATAATGGCGAGCGTACGCCGTAGTTGACGCTGCACATTCAAGACAGTACCAGCGTGCATTAAAAAAACCAAGGTACCCATAAAACGAATTTGCTAAGATTTTTAATGCGTACGATCTTGAGTCCAATATTCGCGTATCTTCATTCTTATTTCGTGCATCTTTAATGAGCCGTTTTAGATCAACACGACGAAGAACAAGTTGTTCAAGTACAGTTGGAATAAATTTTCGATCTTGAGAACAAAACCAGTACTGTTCTCGTCCAGGAACTTTGTTAGCCTTACAACAATCGCATTGTAAGGATTCAGGACCAATATTATGTGCAGTAATTATTGTTGGATATAATGAACGAAAATCAAACACAACAATGTTTTCATAAATGCCTGGCGTTGGTTCATACACAAACGCTCCCTGGATAGATTCTTCCATACGTTCTTTCATCTCAGATCCAATCGGTTTATTGGGAGCAATAACATTATATTCAATCGCTCTTTTCAAAATATAATTCTCTACAAGTTTACTGAACCTCATCCGAATAACATTATGTGATGGTAAACCAACAATTTTTGTAAATTCAAGAATGTCAAACAATAATTTTTTACATAATTGATATGTTAAATGTGCATCATGAAGATTATATTTACAAAAATCTTCAAGTTTATCATGATCGTGGTCCCATACATGCGCCAAATTATTAATATCAACGTCGTGTTTTTTTGAATCAAGAAGTTCATGAGAAACAGCATTTAATGAATAGGAATCTGTTTTGAGGTTCTTACCAAAAATGTTACGAATAAATTGTAACATGTCTAAATGTAACATTCCAGTTATTCGTGCTTCACTTGACCTAAAACCAGCCTTCTTACGAATGTCAAGTTGTGAATAATCGGCTCCAATATCAAATACAACTCCATGCTTATCTGCCCTCGTTTTAATGTATGGGAAGTCAAATCCGTCAGAAAAGTAGCCAGTAACAATATCTGGTTGATAGTCAATAAGTATTTCTTTGACACGTTTTAAAAGTTCAACTTCATCAGAAACAACTTCTAAATAATTAAGTTTTGTGTTAAATTTCCTCCATGTTATAACTTTTCTAAACACAACATCGTTCTCATCAACACCATAAAAAGCCACCATTAATATAGGATTCTTATGAGGATTAATTTCTTTCTTAACGGCATACGTTTCAATGTCAAGTGCACATATTTTCCAACTTTTATGTGTTTCTTTACTCACACTTTCAACCGTGGACGCTTCAAACAGTGGAACGCGTAAACCACCCTTTGATGAAAAATCGCCCGTTGCTTGTATCATAGTCATTGGCGTGATTCCATTATCTCTGACATATCTATCAATAAAAATAATTTTAGTTTCATAACATTGTATTCCGCGTTCTGCTAAATCTTTTGCAATGAGAGGAACAGCTTTTGGATAGTTTACCGTTATTTTAACAAAAAATTTTGTTTTGCCAAGAAGTTCTTTCTTGATAGATTCAACGCGAACAATTCGTGCTATATTTCCTTTATCATCAAGTGTAAAATCTTTCAAAAGCGTTATTGTACGTTCATCAGATATATCTGCGTAGAAGTACGGTGCATACTCATGCATAACACATACTTTCGTTCCATCTTCTAGCTTACTGTAGAGATAGACATATGTCTTCTCATTTTGTACTTTATACTTAAAATCGTATGGAGAGAAACGAAGTTCCATAGAATGTTTCAGAGGCTTGTTTTTATATAAAGTTTCTTACACAAAAAGAGAAAAAGAAAATGAAATAGAGAATCAAGAACATACTTCATTGACACTATGAATAGTCATTGTAAACGAAACGCTAGCACTTGTTGGATGTGTGATAACACTAGTTGTTTCTCCAGGATGAAGTGTTAATACTTCTTTACTAAGAATTACTCCTCGATCTTTCTTAATAAGTTCAATGGGAACAATAATTCCATCTCCTTGACAATAATCTGGACCGCTTAACAATTTCCATTCAACTGCGCCTGCACCCGTATATCCCCCGCCTCCGCGAGAGCGTGTGTATGAATCTCCACCACTGGTAGACACAACTATACTATCAAAGTTACACGTTGAATCACAATCCATCTTATACAATTCTGCAACAGTTCCACACACATTATTTATACATTTTTCTCCAGCAAGACAATCACTACTTACTATGCAACTCGTTTGTACAATGTCTTCCTGAACTGGTTCTTCAATAACTGGTTCTTGCTCCGCTTGTATATCATTATTAGCAACAGGACTGTCTGCGTTAACGGGTAAATTATTAGTAACAGAAACTATTGTTTCTTTCACATAAGTATACACAGCTAAAGGACCAAATATTAGAACAGCAATAACCACAATGATAATTATCCAATTTCTCAATTTCATTTCAATAACCTTATTTTGATAATATTTTGATATTATTTCTTATTTTTATATTTCACAAACTCTTTCATACCAAGCCGTTCCCTCGGTGGAATATAACGAAGTCCAAGCTGAGTATAAATATCTTTCTCTGTCTTGCCTGCGACCCATTTCTTTTCTTGGAGTGTATATAACCCATATTCACTTAATGTATATCCTTGACGTAACGCAATCTTTCTCAATTCAATGTTATGCTGTTTTCCACCACTGAAGTACAATAATGCAGAACCAAACTCTTTTGTTTTAACAATTCGACAATCTACTTGTAAACCATTTTGTAATCGTACAGAACCTCGCGTAGGACCCTTCACAATAATATCATCAACATCTTTATAGGAAACGAAATGGTCCATAACATCTTTTGGTCTTGTAGAAACGATAACAAAATCTACATCTCCAACTGTTGACTTCTTTCTTCTAAATGAACCTGCTACAGCAACCTGCGTTACTTTTGGATGTTTTGTAAGATATGTTTTTATCTTTCTAACAACAGGTATAACCGTTTCGTACGGAAAACGTTTCGGTTTAGTTTTAAGCACATGTATTCCTTTCAATAACATCTCCTCTGTCTTTCTACCAAATCCAGATAATTCGCGTAATTTCTTTTTCCTAAGAGCTTTTGCTAAATCTTTAACATTTTTTATCTTAAGTTTTGCATACAGAACTTTAATTTTCTTTGGTCCAAGTGACGGAATTTCGTTAAGAGCTTCAATATCAATCTTAGTAGACTTTTTTAATTTTTTATAATACTTCAATTTTCCAGTTTCAACCAACTCTTTAATCTTCGCAGCAATATGTTTGCCAACACCAGAAATATCTTCTAATTCATTACGTACACAAATATCTTCAATACTTTCCTGAAGAACTTCTATTTCTTGTGCAGCCCTCCTATACGCTTGTGGTTTGAACTCAACACCCTGCATTTCAAGAATGTCTGCAATATTGTTCAGAACTTTAACCACATATTGATTTTCCATCCCTTAGAAGAAATGAAAAATGGTTTATAAAAGTTCCCAACTTGTTCCCACAACCTTTAAAAATATCTGTATAAACACCACACATATGACTTTAGACTGGGAAAAAAATACAGCCAAAGTGGCAAAAGCAGTGGGAAAAAGCGGAAATAGGAAAGGCGTCTCCAAACAAAAATAAAGATAAGTTCTTTATGATTTTTGCATATCCTGGCGTGTCAGGTTTCTTACATGTAGGTCATATGCGAGGGTTCTCTTATACAGATGCTATCTGTAGGTATGAACGATTACTAGGAAAAGAAGTATTGTATCCTGTAGGAACACATGCGTCTGGGAATCAAGCAATAGCATTTGCGCAAAAGGTAAAGAATAATGATGAACAATGGATCAATTATTTGAAAAAGAATGGATGTCCAGAAAAAACGATTAAGACTTTAACAACTCCAGAGAATGTAATTCAGTATTTTAATGATGTCTATGTTAATGAATACTGGAAGAAGTTTGGCTTTCTATGTGATTGGGACAGGTTCTTATGTTCAACACATAAAGATTATGAAAAGTTTATCCAATGGCAATTTAAAAAGTTACAACAAAAAGATTTGTTAACACAGAAACCATACTTTGCAACTGCATGTATCAAATGCGGACCCGTTGCTGTTGACCCCTCAGAAACTGACATTTCAAAGGGTGGAAATGCAGAAAAGAACGAATATACCCTTCTTAAATTCAAACATGATGAAGATTATGTAGTTGCCGCTACATTAAGGCCGGAAACTATCTATGGCCAAACAAACTTATGGATAAATCCTGACGCACAATATGTTCGTGTTGACGTTGAAGGTGAGAATTGGATCATGAGTAAAGATGCAGCAGAAAAGTTAAGTTATCAAAAAGATGACGTTATCTTGAAGGAAGATGTTGATCCAAGAAAACTTATTGGGAAGAAAGTTATTGCTCCCGGTATTGAAAAAGAAATTATTATTCTTCCTGCACCGTTTTGTAACCCTACTATTGGCAGTGGAATTGTAACGTGTGTTCCAAGCGATGCACCCTATGATTACGTTGCCCTTCGAGACTTACAAAAAAATACGGAAGAATGTGAAAAGTATAATTTAAACGTTGAAGAGATACAAAATATTGCTGTTATTCCAATAATAAAAACAAAGGGCTTTGGAAATATCCCTGCACAGGAAATTGTACAAAAGTTACAGATAAAAAATCAAGACGACCCAAAACTTGAAGATGCAACAAAAGACATCTATAAAGCAGGATTTCATACAGGCGTTATGTTAGAAACGTGTGGTAAGTATGCTGGTAAGAAAGTTGAAGAAGCAAAAGAGTTGATGAAAGCTGAACTTCTTGAACTAGGAAAAGCAGATACATTTTATGATTTAAGTGAAGAAGTTATTTGTCGGTGTGGTGGTAAAGTTGTCATTAAACGTATTGATGACCAATGGTTCATTACATATTCTGATCCTGAACTTACAGAACGAAGTAAAGAACAAGTACAAGAAATGAAAATATTTCCGCAAGAATATGCTGAACACCTTCCAGGAATATTAGATTGGTTCGCTGATAGGGCATGTGCACGACTTGGAAATTGGTCAGGGAGTACATTTCCGTTTGATGACCAATGGACAGTTGAACCAATAAGTGACTCAACATTATATCCAGCATATTATATTGTTTCAAAATTTATCAATAATAATACCATTAAAGTAAAAGACCTTACAGAAGAATTTTTTGATTATATTTTCCTTGGAGAGGGTGACGGAAACGACACGTGGAACAAAATCAAAGAAGAGTTCGATTATTTTTATCCTTTAGACATTAATCTTGGTGGCAAAGAGCATAAAACTGTTCATTTTCCAGTATTCTTGATGAACCATGTTGCTATTCTTCCTGAACACAAATGGCCAAAAGGAATTTTTGTTAATTGGTGGGTTACAGGGAAGGGAAGTAAAATATCTAAAAGTAAGGGTGGTGCCGTTCCAATTCCTGAAGCTGTTGCTACGTACGGTGTCGATGCTATGCGATTATATTATGCACATGTTGGAAGTCCTCATACAGATGTTGTCTGGACAGAAGATATTGTTATGAATTATAAAAATGCACTTGAACGTGTTTACGGTCTTGTTGATGAGTTGAAGAAAAAGACAGGTTCAAAAAGAATTATTGATAATTGGTTATTGTCACGAGTTCATCAACATCTGAAAGAAACAAAAAAGATTATGAAGACGTATGACTTAAGAGAGTTAGCATCAGTCGTCTACTTTACATTTTATGATGATCTTCGATGGTACGTACGACGTGGTGGAAACAATAAAAAAGTTATCACTGACGTTATAAGTATTTGGTGTAAGTTAATGAATCCGATTACGCCACATATGAGCGAAGAATGTAATATGACAAAAGGTCTTATTTCTACATCATCATGGCCAGAATATGATGAAACAATGATACAGAGAGTATCTCATGCTGGTGAAGAATTGAAAGAAAGCAATGGAAGGTATGAGAAACGTTATCAAACTTGCAAAAATAGAAACGCCAACAAAATGTACGTTGTTTATAGCAGAACCATGGTTGTATAATGTCTTTACGATTATATCTCATGAAATTAAAGTTACACGAAATGTTGGAGAAATCATCAGAAGAGTTCTTGAAGAAGAAAAGTTACGAATAAAGGGAAAAGAAATTAGTAAAATTGTTGGATCTGTTCTCAAGGATGTTTCTAAACTTCCATCAATGGTAACCTCACAAGAAGATGAACATACAGTAATGAAAGATGCACAGGAATTTTTAGAGAAAGAATTTGGTTGTTCTATAGAGATTATCCTTGCTAATGAAAGCGATCATGAAAAAGCAAAGTCAGCAATGCCTGGAAAAGTTGGCATTGTTATAGAATAAAAATTATTTATTTATTTATTTATTTATTTATTGAATAATTTCTGATCCAAGGACAGGTTTTATTTCTGAAGGTGTGGGTCCAATAGTCTCCATCTTAGGTATATCTCTTCCGTACTGAAGTAATGACACTTTTTCATCAAAAAATAATTCAGTTTCCGCAAATCCCACTTCTTCAAGATATTTTTCAGTAGAAGGAAATTCTGTCATAGCAAGACCAAGCTGTTCAATATTAACGTTTTGAGGTGAAGGGAAATGAGTAGGAGTTGGAATTAGAGGAGTATAAACCAGAATGTCTGGGGGTAGTTCTGTACCGAGAGCAGTTCCTAAAGCATAAACAAGTCTTCCTAAATCTCTACGTTTTGGATTGGCATTAAGATTGAATTGAATTGCTTCTTGGACACAATCAGGAATGCCCCTCTCAAGCATTATTTCTTTTGTAAGGTATGATATAGATTCCCACCCCTTACTTGCAATAGCAGGAGCGACAATCATTCCTCCCGTTAATAAATAGAGTGCAGTTGTTGTCATTGAAAAAGTATCACCAGAAACTGAAGGTCCATCAAACACTACTTCGGGAGCAGCATATGCTGGCGTCCTTGTATTAAGAAGAGTCTTTGCACAATTCAAAACAAAAGATGCTTCATTATCTTCACGAAAGGGAAGTCTTGGATACATATCTAGTCCTCTTAACCGTGAATTGCCAAAATCTGTAATTGTTGTTCTTGTTCCATCAGACATAATATTTGCAGGTTTTATATCTCCATGCACAATGTCGTTATCATGAATTTCTTGGAGAGTCATTGCTGCATCATAAGAAATTTGGAGTGCAGATTCCAATGATAATCCTTGTGCCATAAGATGATTTGTTGGTTCGCCAGGAGCTTCGTCCATCTTTGTTAAGATAAAAATGTCCCCGTCAACGGCAACAAATTCTCTGTCACGATATGAAACAACACCTTTAACTCCCTGTAATGATCGTAGAATAACACCCTCAATAACTCCACTAACGACATGTAAATGATCAAATTGTGAAAGGGTAAAGTCAATTGATTGAACTCCGTTTCTCAACACATAATTTTTCTCATCAATATGATCAACTTTAACACCAAAATGGGTTCCTTTAAGAGATGGAACGGGAGGATGAACACTTGCTGCCAATACTTTAGATACACCACCACGAGGATTTTGTGTTACTGTACCAAAAGCACCTGAACCACGACGTTTACCAAACAAACTCTCAAACTTATCTGGAGTCATAAGTGAAGTTGGAACTGGAGCTTTATAGTGCGTTCTATGTTCCTCTACAATAGGTTTTATCCTAGTTTGATTAGGGTCATACTCTTCAAATTCCATAACATCATCTATTGTCTTCATATGCAGTATATGCTTTGCCCCCGTTTTTTTTATAAAGCTTTCTATTTATCACCAGGATCAGTAAAGAAACATTTATTAGGCAATCTTAGGTCTTTAATACAATGATTAAGAACATAACAACAAACACAATTATTTCTCAAAAAGAGATTATGTGTAAGAATGCTTTTTCTCAAGCACGAGGTTTAATGTTCAGAAAGAAACGGAATTGTGTTATGGAATTTGGTAATGAAAAGAAAATATCTTTACACAACTTCTTTGTATTTTATCCAATTGATATCTTAGTTATTGATAAAGATATGACAATTGTTGAAATTAAAAAAAACTTCAAACCTTTTACGTTCTGGAAGTCTTCTACTAAAGGTAAGTATGTTATTGAACTGGGAAAGAATGAATCTAAAGGAAAAGTTTGGGTAAAAGAAAAAATTAAAATAAGAATTTAAAAAAACTACGCTCCTAAAGAACCTTGAGATAATCCTTTTCGCTGAATAATCTGATTCTTTATTTTCTCTTGCAATTCCCCAGGAAGTCTTTCAAATGTTTGATCAACTAATGAAGAACTACCACGTCCACCCGTCGCAGATCGTAAATCATTCGACCAACCGAACAATTCACCAACGGGCATCTTAGCTTTAACAATTGTAATGTCTCCCTCTTGAGTCATGTCCAATAACTGACCACGTTTTGAAGATACAATTTTTGAAACTTCTCCAACATAATCTGTAGGTGCTTCAATTCTCATAACTTGTAACGGTTCATACAATACTGGACCAGCTTGCATTATTGCTCCCCTGATACCTTCTCTAATAGCAGGATACATTTGTGCAGGGCCACGATGAATTGCATCTTCATGTAATGTACAGTCCATGAGACTAACTTTCATGTTTAGACATGGCTCTTTAGCAAGAGAACCTGAACCCATAACATCTTCAAACATGTCAAGTACCATTTCCATGATTTCGTTAATGTACACAATTCCACGAGTTTTATCAAGGAAAATATTGCCATTCCTTTCACCACGAACGTTCTGTGCCATTTTTGTATCCCATCCAATTTCTCGTAAAGGACCAATAACATTTTCATCTTTCTTCTTGTATCGTCCTGTAGGTAATTTACCTTCTTTAATTAGATCTATTACGTCTTGTTCAAGAGGTTCAACTTTAAAGTACAGTTTGTTATGTTTATTAGGAGACTTTCCTTCAACTTCTGGACTTTCTTTTGTAACAGTTTCACGATACACAACAATTGGCGGTGACGTTTTAACTTCAACACCTTTTTCTTTAATGATTCGATGTTCAATAACTTCTAAGTGAAGTTCGCCCATACCATGCATTAAATGTTCGCCAGTTTCTTCGTTAATTTCGATTGTAATTGTTGGATCTTCTTTCTGTACTTGACGAAGAACATCAATAAGTTTAGGCAAATCGCTCGGTTTTTTCGCTTCAATAGCTTTCGTTACAACAGGATCAAAAATGTGTGTTATTTTTTCAAACGGTTCTGCTTTTCCACCGGTTGTGACAGTTTCACCAGGCATACCTGCTTTAAGACCGCCTACACCGATAATGTTACCGGAAGGAACGTGGTCAACAATCTCTCGTTTTGCTCCGTTGTACACATAAACTTGCTGAACTCGTCCAGCAGAATTTGCCATGTTAAGGAAAACCTCATCTCCTTTATTCATTGTACCTGAAAATAATCTACCTGCAGCAATCTCACCAGCTTGAGGATCAACAACAACTTTTGTTATAATAAAGAATAACCTTCCTTTAGGGTCACATGAAATTAAACTTTTACCATCAGTACTTTCTAAATCTCCATGCCACAATTTTGGAATTCTATATTTCTGAGCTTCAACAGGATCAGGATGATGTTCAGTTACAATATCAAGAACAACTTCATGAATTGGCGCTTTTTTTGCTAACGCTTTCACTTGTTCTTTAATCTCTTCATCAGTACCAGTATACGAATCAATAATATCTTTGAAACTGACACCTTTTTTCTGCATGTACGGAAGACTAATGCCCCAGTTATGGAACGCAGAACCAAATGCAACAGTTCCTTTTTCAATACTTACCTGCCATGCTTCTTTGTATTCTTCAGGTGCAATACCGCGAATGATTTTGTTTACATCAGCAATTTGTTTTACAAACCGTTGTTGCATTTCTTCTGGTGTTAATTGTAATTCTTTGATTAATCGATCAACTTTGTTAATGAATAAGATTGGTCGTACACGTTCACGTAATGCTTGCCGTAAAACAGTTTCTGTCTGTGGCATTGCTCCTTCAGATGCACAAATTAAGACAATTGCACCATCAACAGCTCTCATCGCTCTCGTTACATCACCGCCAAAGTCTACGTGACCAGGCGTATCGATAAGATTGATAAGAAATTCTTTGTCTTCAACAGTATGTACCATAGATACTGCTGCAGAATCAATTGTTATTCCTCGTTCCTGTTCATCTTCATGAAAATCTAACTTACGTGCTTCTCCAGCATCTTGTTCAGACATCATTCCTGCACCTGCTAAAAGGTTATCAGAAAATGTTGTTTTTCCGTGATCAATATGTGCGCAAACACCGATATTTCTAACTTGAGTCGGTTCTTTCATTAACCGCGTTACTTTTTCAACCATCTTCTCTGCCATTGTTAATATACCTCACTGAATATAATGTTTTTATTTCTCATCAATTACCTTAAATATTCTATTCATAATTTCTTCTTTATGTGTTCCAAAATCTTCGTTCACTGTAACCTCTCTCAGTAAACCCTTCTCTGTGTAAAAACCAATTAATGGTGATGTTTGTTCTTCGTACACAACTAACCGTTTTTCGATCGCTTCTGGTTTATCATCGTCCCGTTCATAGAGTTCGCCACCACACGTATCACAAATACCATCCTGTTTTGGAGGAATGTTTTGTTTGTGAAATATTTGGCCACATTTCCGACAAATAATTCTACCACCTAAACGGCCAAGAATAACATCCTTATCAGCTTTAAAATTGATAACCATATCAATAGGAGTTATATCGGTAAGAGCTTCTGCTTGTGCAATTGTTCGAGGAAAACCATCAAGGACAAAATTATCGTTCGCATCGTCTCTTGATAATCTTTCTTTGACCATACCAATCGTTACTTCATCTGGAACAAGTTGACCAGCATCCATAAAGGATTTTGCTTGTACTCCCAATTCTGTTTCGCTCTTCAGATTTTCACGAAACAAATCTCCTGTTGAAATGTGTAAAAGATTATATTTCTGTACCAATTCCTGTGTGTACGTTCCTTTTCCCACACCCGGAGACCCCAATACGACAAGTTTCATTTTTTAGTATACCTCTCTCAACTCTCTTTTTTATTGATCAAATGAATGGAACATTTTAAAGTCCCGTTTTGTATAATCAAACAATTCATCATCTTTGAACCATACTTTAATTTCTCTTTCTGCTTCATGTTGTTTTCCTGCAGCGTGAACAAGATTAATCAATGGCCGTTTATAAAAGTCCGCTAGATCATATGATTCAACTGATAAATCGCCACGAATCGTTCCTGGAAGTGCTTGCCTTGGTTCTGTATGACCAACAATTTTTCTCCCAACTTCAACTGCATGATATCCTTCAAAACACATAGCAATAACAGGATGACCTGTAAGAGAATTAATGTTCCAGTCACGAATTCTTTTTCCTACTTGAAGAGGCGTTTCGTCAGTCTCTCGCCCTTTCTCTTTCCATGTTTCAATTGTTCTTTCACCAGTTATTGTCCACATAGCATCATCGTCAGGATAATGTCGACCAACCATATCTGCTGTAGGAATAACAAGTTTTAAACCAACAAGTTTCATACCTTTTTGTTCAAATCTTCGTATAATCTCGCCGACAAGTCCCCGATGAATGGAATCTTGCTTTGCAAGTATAAGTGTTTGTTCTGTTTTCATGTGTCATCACCAACAATAGTTATAGTTTATACTTTCGTATCTTTCGTATCTTTCTTATGTTCCTTTCGGAAATGTTCAGTCCACCGAACAGTAAGAGGTTTACGTTTAAGTTTCAGTAAGTTTTTTTCGCACCTGTTAGAACAGAAATATGCTATCTTACCACTTACATAGGCAAACATTTTTCCTGTTCCTTTCTTGATTGAATTTCCGCAAAATGTACATTTAGGCATTTTATATTATCTCCTATTTCCTGCCGCGTCGACCGCCGCCAAGACGTTGTGCTTCAATTTCTGTTTCAAGTAACATTAATATGTCGCCAACCTGAACAGGTCCTTTAACATTTCGTCTGATAGCTTTAGTTTTATCACGACCATCCAAGATTTGGCACATAACTTGTGTCAGTTCTCCTCGACTTCCTGCTCGTGCAACTATTTCTTTAACTTCAGCTGGAATTCCTGGTGAAAATCGAATTTCTCCTTCTACTCGAGATTCATCAGCACCTTTCTTGAATGTTTTTTTTATCATTTTTGTGTCACCTATTCTTCCGTCATAGGAAGTGATTCAAGAGCAGACTTTGCGTCTCCTTCCTTAACAATAGCAACAGATGCGGTTGCGACAGGCAAGCCTGCAGCTGCTCCCAAGTCATCCTTCTTTGAAACTTTCACGCAACGAATTTCTTTCTCTTTACAGAGTAATGGTAAGTGCATAACAACTTCTTTAGGAGTAACGTCATCTGCATAGACAACAAGTTTTGCATTGCCTTTTTCGACAGCTTT
>Ga0233437_1003801_pt1 | contig 19023 bp, 15 predicted proteins | sample SI_122_August201_FD_182714 | JGI IMG/M metagenome (GOLD analysis project Ga0233437, IMG submission 182714) | Seawater microbial communities from Saanich Inlet, British Columbia, Canada - SI_122_August2016_200_MG | ecosystem: Environmental > Aquatic > Marine > Inlet | place: Canada: British...
AGAGGTTGGGCTCGAAACGCAGGGGTTTAGGTGTTGCTTGTTTTAGCTTTGCATCAGGTGTCTACCCTTTTATGTTAGAGATTGCGGGTGCCCGCATCATTCTGAATCAGGATGGTGCCGTTCATATTCAAACGGGTGCAACGGAAATTGGGCAGGGTGTTGACACCGTTATCGCTCAGATGGCAGCTGAAACAATAGGTATTTCATTTGAATCTGTCCATATAGTGACCACACAGGATACGGATGTAACACCCTATGATACTGGTGCTTATGCTTCCCGCCAAACATATGTCGTTAGTAATGCTATCAATAAAGCGGCCATCGAACTGAAGCAAAAAATATTAGCTTATGCCAGTTTAATCAAGGAAATTCCAAAAGAGCACTTGGATATCGTTGGTGGAAATATCGTTGATGGTCAGGACTTTGATAAGCCCATTATTAGTGTTACTGATTTATCTTTAGATGCTTTTTACAATTTTGAAAGAGGTGGGCAAATATCAGCAGATGTCTCCTGCAAAACCAAAAGCAACTCCTGCTCATACGGTTGCACCTTTGTGGATGTGACTGTTGATATTCCGTTATGTAAAGTTAAAATCAATGAAATATATAACATCCATGATTCGGGTATTATCATCAATCCCTTAGCTGCATCCGGGCAGGTCGAAGGTGGTGTTGCAATGGGTATAGGGGCGGCTCTTTCGGAGGAGTTTGTCATCGATAAGGACTCAGGTTATGTATACAATAACAACCTATTGGATTATAAGGTGCCGACGATAACAGATATTCCCGAAATCAGTGGCCATTTTGTTGAAACCTTTGAACCCACGAGTGTTTTTGGGAATAAGTCTCTTGGAGAACCCCCCATTATTTCACCACCTCCGGCTATTCGAAATGCGATCCTAAATGCAACAGGTGTTGCTATAAATCAATTGCCGATGACACCTCAGGTATTGTTTCAAAATTTTAAGAAAAATGGATTGATCTAAAAAAGTTAAGGAGGAAATAATCGATGTACTCTTTTGAAAGTTATGAAAAAGCCGCTTCTACCATTGATGCCATACGCCTACTTACGATTAATCCAGACGCAAAACTGATTGCCGGTGGTACCGAAGTGTTGATCAGCTTACACAATGGCAAAAAAGGATTAGAACATATTGTTGATATCCACGATGTTACGGAATTACAAAATATTTCATTGTCAGATAATGGAAACCTGAATATCGGGGCTGGAGCGACTTTTACTCAGATAATGAACGCTAAAATTATAAAGAAACATCTACCGGTTCTATCTGAGGCAGTGGGGACCGTAGGAGGGCCCCAAGTTCGAAATGTCGCAACTATTGGCGGTAATATTTGTAATGGCGTAACCTGTGCCGACAGTGCGCCCATCCTTTTTGCCTTAAATGCCGTTATTAATATTGAAGGCCCGGCTGGGAAAAAAAGTACGCCCATATCTGATTTTTATCTGGGACCGGGCAAGGTGGCTCTCGAACAATCCGAGGTAATGACCTCCATAACGATTTCACCGGATAATTACCAGGGATATTCGGGTCATTATCGTAAATATGCCATGCGCAATGCCATGGATATTGCTACCATTGGGTGTGCTGTATCATGTAAGGTTAATGAAGGTAAGTTAGAGGATATTCGGATTGCATATGGAGTTGCTGGTCCGGTTCCCATGCGGTGTCCCAGTGCTGAAGGTAAGGCAATGAACCAGACAATTGATGAAGGCCTCTTCCGAATTATTGCAAACTCCGTTTTAGATGATGTAAATCCGAGAACATCTTGGCGCGCTTCAAAGGATTTTCGCCTTCAAATTATAAAAGAACTTGCTCTACGAGTTACAAAAAAGGCGATTGAAAGAGCAGGAGGGGTAATAAAATGATCAGAGAAATTACATTTTTAATAAACGGTAAAGAAAAAACAATGATGGTCGATGCAAGGAAAGCATTGGCTGAGGTATTGAGAGAACAGCTTGGACTAATAAGTATTAAGCAGGGTTGCGGTGTTGGGGAGTGCGGGGCCTGTTCCGTATTGGTGGATGATGTCCTGATTGACTCTTGTCTGTATTTAGCGGTATGGGCGGATGGTAAAAAGGTCAGAACCCTTGAAGGAGAACAAAAGACAGATAAACTCACTGAGGTTCAAGAAGCTTATGTTGAAAATGGGGCTGTGCAATGTGGTTTCTGTACACCCGGCTTTATTATGGCGTCAACTTCCTTTATCGAAAAAAACAAAGGAAAAAATGTGACCCGTCATGATATCAGAAAGGAACATGCGGGGAACCTTTGTCGTTGTACTGGGTATAAGAAAATCATTGATGCTGTCGAAACTAGTATGATAAATGATAATTAAACAATAAGATATTGAAATAGTAAAAGAAAATGATTGCTACTTACTGGTAGTAGTGTAAGAAAAAATCACTCATTAACAGGTAGGTCAAGCGTTAAACGCAATTCACCCACCCGTAAAATTTTTATAACGAGTTGAAAAGACAACTGTGACTGGGATTCACTGGAGCTGATACCCTGGATAGAACCGGATATGATAGCTTCCGGAAAAGGTATCGGAAATAGTTACCCAGTCAGTGTTACGGCGTTAAGCAATCAGGTCGTCGGAGAGCTGGAAAATAAACCGTTCAAATATAGTCAGTCTCATCAGAATGATCCTTTAGGTGCAGCCATTGTCAATGAAGTTATCAGGATTATTAAAGCGGATGATCTGATCCCAAAAGCCGAAACCAAAGGAAAACAGTTCTTTGAAATGTTACAATCATTGAAGGATGGTATTAAAATCACCGATGTACGGGGCCGGGGATTAATGTTTGCGATGGATATTTGTGATGAAACCACTGCCAGCAACTTGTACAAAAAGCTACTTGATAAAGGATATATTGTCTGTATTCGGAACGCTTTATTTCGAATAGACCCTCCTTTAACAATCAAAGAAAGTGAATTTGACCATTTTATAAACGATTTTAAAAAAGTATTGAAATCATAAAGAAACGGGTTACAACAGTTTTAAATCCACTGATTAGATATTTATTCTCATAATAAATGATGTCATGGAAAAAGATTTAAATAAAATAGCGTCTCTTTCAAAATTTAATCAGGATGAAAACTGGGAATTTCGAATTTTTTTAAAAGGTTTTGATGTTCAGGAGATAGATTCAATCGTTCATGAAATAAATCAGCAAGTATCTTCAAAAATTGACTGTATCAGCTGTGGTAACTGTTGTAAAATAATACAACCTGTTCTGAATGACAAAGATATTGATCAATTATCAAAAAGCTTAAAGGTTAAGATGAAATTAATAACAAAAGAGTTTGAAGAGCAATTCAAGGATTACCCTCTCTACTCGCAAGAGTCAGAATCGGACCCACTTGTCATTTGTAAACTATTTGATCCTTGCGGGTCAGCAACTTAGTATCTCACAGAATACAATCCAAAGGAGAAGATAGCATTCTCATATGCAACTGGTTTTATCCAGACGAATGGGGGGTATACGTCTTTAACCGAATTGGAGAGTATCCAGAGGCCATTTGGCCGAGATCTTTACTTTGTGCAGAAGCCCCTTTCTGAGTGCTTATGAGGGGATTGGCAGATGAGAGAGTCTGCCGATCTTTTCTTTTTTATTGATCAATGCTAGTACTTCCTTAAAATTCCATTCTTGATTATCCGTTAATTGTTTTAATGATTTCAAAAGTTTTAACTCAAAATATAAAATACGGTTGAGAAAATAGTCAATTTCTCACAGGAAAAAACCGTAAATCAGGAAGTTAGGAAAGTATTAATATCTAGACCAGACGAGCAAGAAATTAATTAAATTAAAGCCCTCATTAAAATTTGAATTAAAAATTTACCTCTAAAATGATTTAATCAAATGAAAGTCCCCACCCTTTGGCTTCATCTCTTACCCCATCAACCATTTTTTGCCATTCATCAGTCGGTTTGATAGTTCTCACATCATACGCTTCCCAAAATGGCTTTCCATAAGGTTTCTTTTCAAAATCCGGTTCGCATTTGGCAAAAGCTTTTTGAGCGATCACTTCTGCTGATTCTCTGTTCAGTTTTGTACTGGCGTGACAAACTTCACCCATAAAACGTGCCTCTAAACCAGTGTAGTGCCCTGAAATTACACCAGTGGCAGGCCTAGGACCCAATAAACGACTGTTTCCGCTCAAACTGGCCATCAAAGAATAAGCTAAAGTTTCATATAAAAGTGTCTTTGTAACCGGGCCACCAACAGCTGTAATTGACAAATTTGTCATGAGATGAGAATTACGAGCGATAGCTTGAAAAGCAACGCTGGCTGAAGCCATCATGTTTCTTTCCGTGCTACAGAAAAGAAAAGGATGGGTTGGGGAAGCACCGACACAAGTGGCTTGAAAAACAACGCTGAGCGCAATCATTTCAGCACAAATCAAAACAGCATGTCCATCAGGGCCACCACCCAGTCCGCCGTAAATGGCATTAGCATAAGCATCGACAATGCCTCCGGTACGGATGGTGTGGGTTACTTTGTTAAAAATTTCATAATTCGCTTTTAATTCTGAAATAATTCCGAAGGTATTTAAATCAGTCGGTCGAAGTCCCCCCGGTTGTGCGGCTGATATCTGACCAATATCACTCATGGCCATCATACAGCCAGTATAAGCCATCCCCGGCCTCCCAGCTCTCTTAAGCGCCAGATGAGCCAGATCCATTTCTTCCCAGGTAGAGAGTATTTCCAACGGCGACCCTGTTCGTGATTCAAATCCTTGAACGGTTTCCAATGAACCTCCACAGGTGACATCTACAATCGGTTCCTGAATATAACTAATCATGGCAGGTACAAAATATTCCTCAGGAATGGGAGTACCTATACTGCAACCGTCAACAACTAGTGGTGACGGATCTTCGATTTTTCTGGCCCGTTCCCAGACCGCATCATGTCCCTCTCCCAAAAGTACTTCAGAGGGCGCTGCTTTAAGCAATGTCTCGATTTCAGGGCGACTGTGCAAAATCACACGTCCACTGTCTTTGCTAAATACGCCACAAGTTACGATAAAATCGATAGCGGCCTGCCAGACACGGTCAGCCATATCATCATCCTGGTTGATCAGTTTTCCTGTATCTACCTTGATATCGTAGTCCGCCACCACACGCTTAATACCTTCTGTAACATGAACTTTATCAAAAGTAGCTTCTTCCATCATGGGACCCGTTAAAGCGCGTTCCATGATATCTAAAATCCTGCCTGTATTTCTCATAATATTCCCCTTTATGGATCGTTGAAGGTTATAACATCTTACGACCCGGTATTTGTAAGATCATTCGCAACAGTAACAGCTTCAGCAGCATCGTTTCCATAGAAAACTTCCATTTTATCTGCCCAGTCTTTGGTAATCGGTCCACCGCCAATCATTATCTTAAATCCGTGCTCCTTATTTTCTGCAATTCTGGATAGCTCGATAGTGTCCTTGATAGAAGGCAAAGAAGGCAACATTAAAGCAGACAAAGCGATAATGTCAGCATCCATTTCTTTGGCAGTTTGGATGATTGTTGAAGGACCGACATCGACGCCTAAATCGTTCACTTCAAACCCATTAACTTCAAGCATCGCTTTTACAATGTTTTTACCCACATCATGCAAATCTCCGGAGACAGTTGCCAAAACGATCTTTCCTTTAGATGTTTTGGTGCCATCGGAAATAAAGAAGGATCTTAATTCTTCCTGCACTCCCTTTACAACATCAGCAGCAGAGATTAATTCAGGTAAAAAAATTTTTAGTTTACTAAAATCATCCCCGATCAAACCTAACTCAGGTTCAATACACTCTCCGAATATCATTTCTGGTTTTATTCCACTTTCAGCCAATTTTCTTGCTTCTGCGACGCCTGATGCGACATTGCCTGTCCAAATAGCATCAACTAATGTTTTGTACTTTGTTTCTTCCATTTTCCTCCCTCCGCTTCTTTTATATATTTGGTGAGTTACTGAATCTTTAATTAAAAAAGCTACTTTATATTCAAGTAAAAACAAAAATTTAGGTCGGTTGACCGAACTTTTAAAAAACCTTATTTGAAGCTACTTATCCTGTCAAGTTATTTTAACCAAAATAATTATTGGTTAAACAGAAAAGGGAATTGTTAGAATATATATGGATGATTGGGAAATACATCTAATGATCCGAAATGATATAGATTAAGGTGGCAAAACCAAAAAATTGGGAAAATCAAAACACACTGTGGCGACAAGCTGTTCAAATGTTCCGTATTATAAAGTCTACGCCAAGTGTCTCGCAATCATTTAGAGATGTTAAGCAAGCAAGTTTGATATCATTGTATGAATCGAAGTATAAAAGCTTTCCAGGTCGAAATCTTCACCATAAATAAGATACTGTAGGGCAGCACCATCCATAACGGCAATGATTAGCGTTGGCATTATGTCACCGTAAGTTGCGTTGAATTTATTAACACCTTCGCCGTGAGCAATTGCGTTTTGCGCATCAGAGCGCCATCGAGTGTATATCTCACGAATTTTCAGGTGAAGTTTATCATTATTCATACCGTTGACAATAAAATCCATAACGACAATCATCCTTTTCTTGTGCAAGATATAGTCTTTACCTTGTTCAAACACAAAGAATAACTTTTCTTTTAGATTTGCTTTTTTATTGTATAGAATACTGCCTTCTTTGTTCAGGAATCCCTGCAGGATAAAATCCAGGACATCTATATATAATACCTCTTTTGATGGATAGTAATAATGGAGGTTTCCCTGGCTCATTTCCGCTACTGTGGCAATTTTCCTCAAGTTGGCACCACTGATTTTATCTTCATAAAGTACATCAATGGCTGCATTTAAAATTGTTTGCTTTTTTTGCAGGGTTTTTTCCGCTTTCGTCATAGGATGTCCTTGGTATCTGATATTTAAACAATCCTTATATGCTTATAGTGTTTTTTTTGAATTGTCATTTCAAATAGGGCACATCTCTCAAAAAGCAACGATTAGCAGACAATATTGATGGCTCGTTTTTTACGGCTCCTCATCATTTTATATGGGTAAGATCAATCACCATCGGATAGATTTTTTGAAAGGCAAAAAACCGATACCAAAACTATTGAACCACAGAGAACTCAGCGCGGCAAAGCCGCAACCAAATAGACAATAGTAACCTTTTAATGTTATTGTTTCCTTAATTTTTTACATTAAACTATTTTTGGCGATGAGTTTTCCCAAAAAAGGAAACACTATGAAAAAATTTTTAAGTAACCATAAAGACGACATCATCGGTACTACATCAGGGTTTGATCGTCTTGTATTCAGAGGTACATTACGTCGTCTCTCCTATAAAGAAGGAATGAGAGCCTACCTTTGGGCGATTAAAGTATTGTTCAAAGACTTTGCTACTCATGTGTTAAGGGTTACCAATGAAATAAAAAAATCAACAGAAGAATATACTCAACGAGAATCCAGGCCACTGATTTATCTTCCCTCAAGTAATACAAACAAGGCAAAAGAAGCTCAAGTTATCGCTTCCGCCACGAATATTAAGGAAGGATTGATTTGCGTATTTAAATGCGTGGAACCCTGTTACTCGTATGATATCTATCGAAATAAACAGAGTAAACTCCTTGAATTAGTCCTACGTCAACGTAAATGCTTATTTTTTTATCATTACTACATTCATCCGGTTTTTGGTTTCATGAACTGTCGAATTCAAAGTTGGTTTCCTTTTCCAATCCAAGTTTGCGTTAATGGTAAAGAATGGTTATCAAAACAAATGGATAAAGCAGGTATTCCCTATCTTAAAAAAGAAAATTGTTTCACTTGGATTGGTGACATAGCAAAAGCTAAATCCTTAATTGAAAACCAACTTAAGTCTTCATGGCCTATTCTCCTAAATGATATCGCTCAGCGACTCAATCCAATTCATGATAAAATTTTTCAGAACTATCCGATAGATTATTATTGGAGCGTCCATCAAAGTGAATGGGCCACGGATATAATGTTCAAAAGCTCTGAGATTTTGGATAAACTATATTCTCCATTAATCCGCTTCGCCATGGTTAACTTTTCAAGTTCAGATATAATGCGCTTTTTAGGTAAGGAAACCAAACTAAACGGAGATGTTCCTTTATCATTCAAAGGTGAAATCATTAGTGATGTAAGAAAACGCCCCGAAGGTGTAAGAATAAAACACATTAAAAAGCAAAACTCAATAAAAATGTACAATAAACAAGGTAGTGTGCTTCGAGTTGAGACAACCATAAACGATCCAAGAGAATTTAATGTATATCGACCAAAAACGGGTTGCGAAGAAAACACTAGCCAATGGCTTAGAATGCGTAAAGGAGTCGCTGACTTGCACCGTCGTGCTAAAGTTTCACATTCCGCGAACGAACGATACCTTGACGCTATTGGAACAGCGCAAAATACGCGACCTTTAAAAGATCTATCATCTAAACTATGCCAACCAACGATTTGGAATAACAAAATAATTAGAGCCATAAGACCACTTTCACTAGAAGACTCAACACTCTTAGATGCTGTTTCTGAAGGAAAATTCCTTCTTAATGGATTTAGAAACCGAGATTTACGAGACACCCTCTATAAATCTACCGAAATTGACAATCATATAAAAAAGACCAAAAAATCCTCTGCGGTAACCAGAAAAATTCGAATCCTTAGAGGACATGGTTTAGTAAAAAAAATTCCAAAAACCCATCGCTATTTTTTAACCCAAAAAGGAAGAGAAGCGATTTCGGCAATACAAGCCGCTAGATTTGCGGACATTAATTCATTAATAAAATTAGCTGCATAAGAAAAAATCTTCTCAAAAAAACAAGAAAATGAACATTAGTAGTACAGAGGAAGGATAAAAACAATCCGAAACAGATTTAAAAAGCAGTAAGATACAAAAAAATCTTCTCAAAAAAACAAGAAAATGAACATTAGTAATACAGAGGTCACAAAGAATTAAAAGTATAAGTAACCCATAGCAAAACAGTAACAGGAATAATTATAGGTATAAAAAGGATTCACTGCTTGTATTTTTCATAAAGTTTTTCAGGAACCTTGATTCTTTTTGCCGCAGATGTGATATCTTTTAGTCCGTGACCTGTTAATAATACAACTGCTTTAGCATCCCGAGGGAGTTTGTTTTTTAACTGGCAAAAGCCAGCATATGCTGTGGCGGCGGCCGGTTCTACAAATACTCCCGCCCACTTGGAAAGTACCAATTGCGCATCTAAAATTGACTGATCTGTAACCACTGAACACATTCCATTAAACGCCTTGATTTGTTTCAGAGCATAATAACCATTTTTAGGTACCTCAACCGAAATAGAATCAGCGATCGTTCTGGATGGAACTGGTAATTCAAAGTCGCCGAGAGTTATACTTCGTGCTATGGCACTACTACCTTCCGCTTGTACTGTGACGATAATAGGGAACTTCGTGATGATTCCTAGTTTTAATAGATCTTTGAATCCTTTAAAAACACCGCTAACGATCACCCCATCTCCAGTGGGGACAAAGACGTAATCCGGAGGTTCCCCTAATTGCTGAAACATTTCCAGAGCCACTGTTTTTTTCCCTTCAATCGTCAGAGGATTATAAGCTGTATTACGGCTAAGGCCGCCTTTTTCAGCAACATATTGCATAGACAATTCATAAGCCAAATCATAATTCCCATTAACCCGCCTGACATCAGCACCATATTGAAGTGCCTGAATCAATTTGGCAGGTGGTGCATCTTTTGGCAAGAAAAGCAAAACATTTAATCCAGCCGCCGCTCCAATACCAGCCATTGAAGAACCTGCATTTCCGGTTGATGCCAGGACAATATCCCGAATGCCGTGTTCTTTTGCGAAAGCAGCCACCAAAAATGATGCACGATCTTTTAATGATCCGGTGGGATTGGTGGCGTCATTCTTGATATACAAATTCTTAAAACCAATTTCATTATTGAGTCGTTCCGGTTTCCATAATGGGGTATTACCTACCGGAATTTTTGGAAAATATTTTTCTTTGACCGGTAATAGGTCAAATACATTAAAATTTTTAGAGCACTGCCCCGTGAGTTCAACTTCTAAAATTCCTTTTAAAGGTTTCAATGGATCCTGGTTAGAATAACATGTCGGGCAAACCATTGCTTTCGGGGTAATATCGTAATTTTTTCCGCAATCTGTACAGATGTATTGAAACTTCATTGTTCGTCCAAGATATAAGGTGGTAAGATTGAAAACAAAGTACAGGGATTTTTATTGATGATTTTTGTCTGTATCTCCCTGAATATCCATACATTTTTCAACAGCCCTTACGATTGTTTCATATCCGGTACAGCGGCACAGATTACCCGCATGCCCTTTTCGAATTTTATCCCTTGATACTTTTTGGCCTTGATGTTTTTCAACAAAGGCTGTGGTCGACATAACAAGACCCGGTGTACAGAAGCCACACTGAACAGCCCCTGCGTCAAGATAAGCTTGTTGCACAGTAGATAGCTTACCTTTTTTTGTTTCACCTTCAACAGTTCTGATTTCCCTTTCATCAGCCCAGATCCCCAATTGAAGGCAGGCATCAACAGCCTTTCCATCCACTAAAACGGTGCAGGCACCACATTCACCTACCCCACAGCTTTCTTTAATACCTGTGTATCCATTGTCTCTTAATACATCTGCCAGCGACTGCCGAATATCCACCAGGAGGGAAACAGTCTTACCATTAATCGTACAATTAATATTTTCTACCGTCATACACTCCCTTTGATATTTAATATTTCCTTCAAAATTCTTTCTGCTAAAACGATAATGATATGTTCTCGAAAATCTTTACCAGCACGCCAGGAATCTCGCGGCATTAAATCATGTAGCACTAGGTGCTTTATCTTTTTGATTAAAGCTTCATTAACGGTCATTCCAAGTACCGCTTTTTCAGTTGTTCTGCACCGGAGCGGTGTTGGACCTGCTACCGTATAAGCCAGGCGAAGCTCTGTTATTTTTCCATTTTCCTGCAGGCAGGAACCTGCACAACCAATAGTGGCGATATCCATCGCATCCCGCATCGCATACTTAATATATTTCGCTGACTGGTTCTGGTAATCAGCGGGGATAATTTGAAAACAAGTCAAAATTTCACCAGGCTTACAATCTACCTGTCCAGGTTTCAGATAAAAATTTTCAACAGGAACCAAACGTTTGGTATCGGGACCTATAAGCTCTGCATGAGCATTCAATACCAATAAAGGAGCTGCACTATCTGCACTGGGGGCACCATTACAGATGTTCCCTCCAATGGTAGCGGCATTACGTACCTGGGGTCCACCGATAGATTCAGCACCTTCAATTAAAACGGGAAGTGTCTCACGAATGACCGGGGAATCAATAATTTCAGAAAAAGTAGCTCCGGAACCAATTGTGATTGTTCCATCTTGTAATCGTTCAATCTTTTTTAATTCAGCTATATTGTGGATATCCACTAAATGCTGATAGTCCTGATTTCCTTCATGCAAACGCACCAGAATATCGGTACCACCAGCGATTAAGTTGCTTGAGGGATATTGTCCTAATAAAGCTATTGCCTCTGTAATAGAGTTTGCTTTGTGATAACTTGCAACATCAAACATAAAATAACTCCTAAATCAATCCAGCTTTTTTAAAGTGGAGGAACAGTTTTTTGGGATTAAGTGGGAGATCATTAATTGCTACCCCGGTGGCATCCAATATTGCGTTACGGATAGCAGGAGCAGGCGAACAGGTTGGTGGTTCACCTAATGATTTGGCACCAAAGGCACCGGTGGGATCGGGTTGGTCTATAAAGGCCACATCCAAATCCGGCATATCCATGATTGTGGGAATCTTATAATCCAGTAAATTATTGTTGTATGTTTTTCCGGTTTTTGGATCGATCATCAATTCTTCATATAAAGCAGCACCGATGCTCATGGACATACCACCATGAACCTGCCCTTCTGCTAACAATGGATTGATAATACTTCCGGCGCCATGTATATTGTAAATTTCATTAATTTTAACTTTACACAAGGGGATATCTACTTCCAGATCTACAAAAGTACACCCTAAACTGGGACTATTGGTTTTGATTTTTAAACTATCTTCTGCGCAAAGTTGACACCCAATGGTTTTATCATAATAGGATTTCATAGCCAGATCCGGGAGGCTGATCAATGAATATTTTTCCTGTTGTCGGAAGACAATGTGGTTTTGATAAATATTCAAATTTTGAACAGATTGTCCGGTAACCTGAGCAGCAAAATCCAGAATTTTGATCTTTAGTTTTTCAGAGACACTTTTTACCGCCTGGCCACTCACAAAAGTTTGACGGGAGGCGTAAGCACCGGTATCAAAAGGGGTCACATCGGTATCTTGGGTAGAAACCACATGAATTGACTCATAGGGGATGCTTAAAACTTCTGCAACCATTTGCGCAAAAGCTGTATCTGAACCCTGACCAATTTCCGTTGCCCCAACCTGCAAATGGACTGATCCATCTTGATTCAGAGCTAACCTGGCACCAGCAATCTCCACAGTTGCCGGATATGTGCCTCCGACATAACCAAATACCGACACACCAAGTCCTTTACGAACAGATCCTGTTTGTGGGGCCGATCTTTCAGTTTTCTTTTGATCCCATCGGATCAAGGTTTTTCCTTTTTCAAGGGATTCAATTACGCCACTTGCTAAAATGTCTTTTTGCGAAAAGTCATTTTTATCTCCGGTACGTACGACATTTTGTATGCGGAATTTGACTGGATCGATCCCCATAGCCCTGGCGGCATCTTCCACCAGGCAGTCAAGAATCCAATTGCTTTGAGGAGTACCATATCCTCGCATCGCTCCAGCAGCCGGCATGTTACTGTATATCGTTCGTGCCCGGCAATTATAAGTAGCTCTTGGATACAAATAGTGTAATACAAACGCACCAACACTAACTATGGAATGCCCATGGGAAGCATAAGCACCAGTATTGGAAACGACATCAATATCAATAAAATTAATGGATCCATCCTTTTTTACCCCAATCTGGGCCTTGGCATTAAATGGATGTCGAACCCGGGTACCAATCATACTCTCTTCTCGGTCCAGAGTCATTTTGACAGGTATTCCACCTAATTTAATTGTTAAAAAAGCCACTATGGGTTCCAGAACAACATCCTGTTTGTTGCCAAATCCACCCCCAATATACGGTTTTACGACCCTGACCCGACCCCAGGGCAGATTCAATGCCTGTCCAACCACACGTCGGACAATATGAGGTATCTGGGTAGAAGAAACCACAACGATATGTTCCATGTCATCAGTATAAGCATATGCCGTATGATTTTCCAGATGACAGTGTTGAACAACCTGAGTACTGAATGTCCCCTCAAATTCATGATCCGATTCTATCCTTGCCTGCTCAAGATTTCCACCAACGGTAAAGGAATGCTCCTTTAGCAAGTTGTTGCTGCCTGAATGAATCGCACGGGCTTTATCAGATAGGACATCTTCAGACGTCAGTAGTGGTTGATACTCTTCATATTCAACCTCAATCACTGAAAGTGCTTTGCGGGCAATAAGATCGCTTTCCGCGACTACCACAGCAATTTCATCACCCAGGTATCGAACCACATCCGTTAACAACCTCCGATCTGCCACATCCTGATGTTCAGGATCCAGGGAATGAGGATGCCCACAAGTTGGGAAACAGTGTTCAGGGACATCTTTAGCGGTAAAAACAGCTTCAACACCAGGTAGTTTAATCGCCCTTTGAATATCAATTTTTAGTACTTTTCCGTGGGCAATTGTACTTCTGAGATACCTGGCAAATCGCATCCCCGGTACTATATAGTCATCTGTATAACGTGCCCTTCCAGTGACCTTTGCTACACCATCTTTTCTGGGCATCGATTGTCCAATTGTCATCATTGTTCTCCCTAATTCCGTTAACAGCTTTTACCTTTCTTAGCCATTATTTTAAACAATAAAATGGTGAAGACGATTAACCTCCACATTCCCATTATATGCATCCGGGCTGGCTCCGGCTCGTATATAAAAAAATCTTATTTTAGCTGATAATGAGCCATCAGATTTATTACAAACCAAGGTGGTTATTATTGGTAACAGTTCCTAAAACCATACCGATCTATATTAAAGCATCGCTCAGTTAAATCTTGGTGTCTGCAAACCGTATTTTGAAAAAGCCTGCTTAAGTTTTCCTTCAGAATTCAACTTTTTAAAATAGTTATTCAACTCTGCTACTGACAATGGAGAGTCATTATAAACTAAGAAATGCCGCGTATACTTCGAATCATACCGTTTTGAAATGTATAATTTATTATATTTTTCGTTATCATTTACCTTGATAAAATCGAGTAAAGTAGATGCCATAATGCCGATTTTTCCTCTACCTTTAATTAGCAAATCAGCTACTTTTGCTTCAGATTTGACCAACGCCATATTATATTTTGTTTTCAATAATTGTTGATCATCGTTAAAACCAGTAAATGTATAAAAATATCCTAAAACACCTACGGTTTTAACCTTACCAATGTTATCAAAATATGATTCTTCTATGTTTTGACTTTTTAATGAGAGGAATACATCCTGATCTTGAATTAAATCATTCGATTTTTTTACTTTATTCTTTTCCCATCCCCAATCAATATTATTGAATGTCGTCCCATCAAGTTTCCCTTCAATCATATTTTTATACAATCTTTTGGTAGGCAGCAAAATGTGTTGAAATTTGTATTTATTCTGAGTTTCATTTAAAAGGTCGATAATATCCTCGGCTAATCCCGAACCATCATTAAATACAAATGGGTGCTGTTCTGAGGTGGGAGAAGCAATAGTTACTGTTGTCTGTGCATAAACGGATGAGTAAAATAACAAAGTCAAACTAGCAATCCCAATGATTAATAGTTTTTTCATAAGATCCCCTCTAATATTAAATTGTTAATGCCCTGCACTCCCATAGCTGCGATAGAATTCATAATTAAAAATTACTTTTAAAGCTTGTGATGAACATAATGTTAAAGAACAGATTCCTGGTAAACTTAACTAGTGTCTGAACGAAAAGTAGGTAATTTGGGGACATGTACAATTTTTAGCAAAGACTTAAAAATATAAATACCAGGTTGTTACGTGTCCCCTAATTGCCGGGTTGATAGCAATCAATGTCTTTCTCGGCCAGACACTAACTAGCGTTTATGCGCAACAAAAGGAAGATTTACAGTTTTTACTGGAACAGTACCAATAGATTTTCCCCAAAAGTCTTTCCATTGAACAGTTAATTCAAATCCCTGATTAGAATACTTATGTTCCACACAGGCAAAACCGATCAGTTGATTTAAGGTTGGACTCCAGGTAATGCTGGTAGCCCATCCGACAGGATCATTGCTACAACAAAGTCTCAGGGCATCCCAGCGTACTCGGGGTGAAACATCAGGCGCTAAATTGTTCTTAAGACACAGATCCACGATCTTTTGAATGTCCAATGCCAACCCTACCATTTTTCGGGTTATTCCTGTTTTTTTTACTTTCAACAAGGCTTGTTTACCGACAAAGTCTGTTTTATTAAGATGAACACAGTGACCCAATCCCAGTTCAAACGGATCTACCTGGCGATGACTATCAACCTCGACATGGGCACAACGTTCATCCGGTCCGGCTCCGGCATAATCCGCAGAAACCAAAACCAAACCTGCCTCTACTCTGGCAATATCGATGGCATATTCACCGGCCGGTTTTACCTTAAAGGGCTGACCGGCATCTGCAACGGCATCCCAGACCTTCTCTCCATCATTATCCTTACGTTTGACCCATAACTCATATCCGTGTTCTCCTGTAAAACCCTGACGAGCAACAAAGAGTTCAACATCAGCAATTTTGGTGGTGCGCAACCAACAGAATTTCAATGTAGACCAGTCCTCTCCAGTGGCAGCTTCCAGTACCTGTTGTGAATTTGGCCCCTGCAGTGCCAATATACCGTAATCATCGGTAACATCTTCAATATTGACATCAAATCCAGCACGATGTGAATTGAAATGCTGGTAGCTGTTGTCCCCTGAAATTAAAAATGCATTTCTGGCCGTGTGAAAAATAACACCATCTGCAATAACTTTTCCGGAATCATTACACCAGGGACTAAACCATGATTGCCCTACTTGCATACCAGACATTTTTCTGGTCATCAGGTAATCCACAAAGCGTTGGGCATCAATACCTGAAATTTTAATTTTTGGTATGGGCGACATCTCGTTCATAGAAACAGAATGTCGGATAGCCTCCATTTCTTCATGAACATTGGAATAAACGTCAGGAACCATATAAGGTCCCCATGAATACCACCAGGTTGTCAAATTACGAGATGCTGTAGCTTGATGAAAAGGCGTACCTAGCAAAGTGTTAGACTTCATAAGATTTCCTCTCTGTTTTTAGTAATGAACATTTTTAATGTCCGCAAATTCAGGGTACACGTAACACAAAAAGTACTTCTTGCTGCCAGCGTCGCAATTCATTCCTAATTTTGCTATCCCTATCAATTCTGAATTGTGTCAATAACAATGAAGTTTACTATAATTAACTGACTACTTCCTTGTTAAAAGATTCAATGAGCTGGTCAATCTTTGATGTTTGGCTATAAATGTTTGTCCAGTAATCAGGATCATACCACTGGGCGTTTAGTTCTTCGACCTGTTTTCCTTGTTGTTCTATCCAGGTATAATACTTAAGATTGTGAATCCGTTTTTTGTCGACATAGGTTAATTCCTGAACATTATCTGTACCAACATGAGAAATCATCTCAAAATCCTGGATTGCATTATTTATCGCATATTTCCCTCTTTCCGTATTGAGTTCTTCAAGGCGAGATCCATACATTTCGAATGAGTCGGTAAAAATGGTAAAAACAATATCATTTTCTGTCAGCTCATAGTACTTGGCAAATTTTATAGCTGACAGTGCATTACCGATACCGGAAATCCCCAGCAGATTCAGCTGCTCTATCAATTGGATATCTACACCTTGTTTTAACAAATATTCTATACCAACCGGTTCGTTAAATAGGCGTAACAACCTCATCGTAATTTCATCATCCACCCCTATGAGCATATCAGTATTCCTGGCATTATGGATCCAGGGAACATGTTTGTCACCGATGCCTTCAATGCGATGTCCACCAAAACCATTATTTAAGAGTGTCGGACATTGAAGTGCCTCTGCTACCGCCGTTTTGGATTTGGGGAATATGGTTTTGAGATATTCACCACCGGCCAGTGTTCCTCCAGATCCTGAAGAAAGACAGGTGCCTGCAAAACGATCATTCTCACTCATAATTTTTCGTAATACTTGCTCCATGGCATTTCCGGTGACTTCATAATGCCACAAATGGTTGCCCAGTTCTTCGAATTGATTAAAGATCATCAGATTATCGCCTCTGGTTTCTCTTAATTCCCAGCACTTATCGAAAATTTCCTTTACATTACTTTCACATCCCGGTGTTGAAATGGTTTCATCAGCAATATTTTCTAACCATTCAAAACGTTCCCGGGACATTTCTTCGGGAAGAATTGCGATGGATTTACATCCCAGCAATTTGGAAATATAAGCACCTCCGCGACAATAATTCCCAGTTGAAGGCCAAACTGCTTTGTGCAAACTCGGGTCAAACTGCCCGGTCACCAGGGTGGGTGCCAAACAACTATAGCTGGCGCCAACCTTATGGGCACCGGTTGGAAACCATTTACCAGCCAAACCCACAATTCTGGCTTTCACACCGGTTAATTCGGAAGGAAGTTCCAGATAATTAATTTCACCAATTTTGCCACCCTTAGCCGTTGGCTCATTGGCCCAGTTAACCCGATACAAGTTACGACTATGGATATCCCACAGTCCAATTTTTTCCAGATCTTTAATCATAGGTTTTGGAATTTTGGTGGGATTTTTCATTTGCTCATATGTCGGCAAGGTAATTCCTTTTTCCCTGCAAAGGGTTACATTTTTTTCCCTTTGTTTTTCATTAATTGTTAAATCGATCATAATTTTCCATTTTAATTAGTTAGAACAACTTTTTAGTCCTGATGAATATATTTTGGTTCCTCGTTATTTTGTATGGGTTTTAAGAACACCATATTATTTCATTTACCCTTTTATCGTAGGGTATATCAAACTGAATTGCGAATTGGTGCAGCAAGAACGAAGCGACGGATCTACCAATAAAAAAGAAGTAAATGCTATGGCGACGAAAATTTGGTGGATCCGCTTCGCTTGATCCCCCCTACAGCTTACTAATTGTTAAATCGATCATTATTCCTCATTTTAATTAGTTAGGACAATTTCTAGTCCTGATGAATATATTTTATTATTATGCAGTAATTCTGGTTCCGGTTTCTCCGGTTAATGCTTTTTTTAAGTTTTGAGGATTGGTAATAATTCCTGTTTTTCCTGTGGTTTTTACAAAAGTAATCAGGGCCTGAACTTTGGGCAACATACTGCCGGGTGCAAAATGTCCTTCCTCAATATATTTCTCGGCTTCTTTAACCGTCATATGGTCGATTGTTTTCTGATCCTTTTGCCCAAAATGAATACAAACCTTTTCCACAGCTGTTGAAATCACATACAGATCAGCATTTAACTGATAGGCCAATAATCCTGTCGCAAAATCCTTATCAATTACGGCTTCACACCCTTTCAGTGATCCATCATTTTCTTTTATTACAGGAATGCCACCACCTCCGGCGGCAATGACCAACATGTTATTTTGAATCAGGGTTTTTATGGCTTCCAGTTCCACGATCTCTAAAGCCATGGGAGAAGGTACCACTCGTCGGTACCCTCTACCGGCATCTTCAACAATATGCCAACCATCATTATCCCGGTGGTTTTCAGCTTCTGTTTTGCTTAGAAAGGATCCTATGGGCTTGGAAGGATGATTGAAAGATGGATCATTCGCGTCAACAACAGTTTGGGTAATAACAGTAACGGCAGTTTTTGATATCCCTTTTTTCAGCATTTCATTGTGCAGGGCCA
>Ga0233437_1003805_pt1 | contig 19013 bp, 20 predicted proteins | sample SI_122_August201_FD_182714 | JGI IMG/M metagenome (GOLD analysis project Ga0233437, IMG submission 182714) | Seawater microbial communities from Saanich Inlet, British Columbia, Canada - SI_122_August2016_200_MG | ecosystem: Environmental > Aquatic > Marine > Inlet | place: Canada: British...
TACCTAATATGTGATACTCTATTTCTTTCTTACTATTTGAAAAAAAGTGATGTTAGAGTATTGCTCGCAGATAAAATGGAAGGCTCAACTGGCAGACAAAGATTAGCAAAACCAGTATTAGACCAATTGATTACTCCTAAACCACCTTTGATAGAACAAAAATTCATCGCCCGCATCCTCTCCACCATCCGGCAAGCAATTGAAAAACAACAGGCTTTAATAGACCGCACCACCGAGCTGAAAAAAGCCCTGATGCACAAGCTTTTTACCGAGGGCGCCAAAAGCGAATCCCAAAAAGAGACGGAGATCGGGTTGGTGCCGGAGAGTTGGGTTAAGAAGAAAATAGGCGAGCTAGGGAAATGTATAACAGGTAATACCCCTAAAACTAAAATTGAAGAATACTGGAATAGTCTTGACATAGATTTTATTACACCTGGTGACATAGGAAATACTCGTCAAATATTTAATTCTGAAAGAAAAGTTTCAAAAGAAGGATATGAAGTGTCTCGTAAATTGCCTATAAATACTATATTGTGCGTTTGTATTGGGTCGAGTATAGGCAAGACAGGTATGACGAACAAAGAAGAATCATGTAGCAATCAACAAATTAACAGCATCATTTGTGGTTCGGATTATTATCCCTCTTTTCTTTATTATCTTTTGAATTTTTTATCTGATTATTGGAAAAGTCATTCCACACTTGGTCCTGTTCCTATTCTAAGCAAAGGAAAATTTGAAGCTGTTGAAATATACACATCTAATAATTTGAAAGAACAAAAAAAAATTGCAATAGCATTGGAACATGTTGATGCTAAAATAGATACACATCAAAAGAAAAAGAACCAACTCGAATCCCTCTTCAAAACAATGCTCCACGAACTAATGACCGGCAAAATCAGAGTAAAGGATATTGAAATATGAAAAGCGAACATATGAACGAATTATCTAAAGATGACGAATACATCGCCTTTCTGAAAATCATCAAATCCGAAATACAGACTGCCAGAATACAGGTTGCTAAAACTGTAAACCGTGAACTGATTTCACTCTATTGGAAAATCGGGGAGATCATAGTGGAAAGACAGAAGGAGCTTGGCTGGGGTAAATCGGTTGTTGAACAATTATCACAAGATATTTGCAAAGAATTTGATGGCTTAACCGGTTTTTCCGCTGATAATCTATGGAGAATGCGGCAGTTTTATCTGGAATATTCAAATAAAACAATTCTGGAACAGGCTGTCCCAGAATTATATAAAGCAAGAAAACACAAAAAGTTTCTGGAACAGCTTGTTCCGGATTTACTTGAAAATAATTCCACAGAGGTAAAGAGCTTGATTTCCTGGGGATCACAACACCAGTTCTTGAGCGGGAACTGGAAAACCGCATGGTTGAAAAAATTCGGGACGTTATTATCGAATTTGGTCAGGGTTTTGCTTTTATCGGCAATCAGTATAAAATCAAGGCGGAACATAGAAAATATTTTATTGATCTGCTTTTTTATCACCGAAAACTAAAATGTCTGGTGGCATTTGAACTGAAAGCAGGAAAATTCAAGCCGGAATATGCAGGGAAGATGAATTTTTATCTCAACCTGCTGGATGATTTTGTCCGGGAAGATGGAGAAATGCCGTCAATCGGCATTATTCTCTGCGCTGAAAAAGATAATTTTGAAATTGAGTATTCACTTAGGGAAATCAAAAGACCTGTGGGAGTGGCAGAATACCGGTTGACCGGAAAACTGCCTGAAAAGTTTAGAAACTGTCTTCCAACTGCCAAAGACATAAAAAATAAAATATTCGGAAAATAACATGGCTCAAAAACCAACCGAACATAAAAGCGTCCAGGTCCGCATTTTAAAATATGCTGCTGAAATAGGATGGAAATTTGTGCCCCGTGCGGAAGCGCAACGGAAAAGGGGTTTCAAGTCAGAGCATAAGGAAAGCAGGGCCAGACACGCCTCTATCTATTTTGAAGATGTTCTGTTTGAAAAGCTCATAGCCTTTAATCCCAAATATACGGAGGATCCCGGGAAACTGGTCGCAAAATTCAATATGTTGAAACCCGACATTTACGGGAATCGAGAGTTCCTGGGCTTTCTGCGTGAAAAAGGTACGTTTTATTATGCCCCTGAAAAACGTGAATTGGACATCAAACTCATCGACTACAAAAATCCGAAAAAGAACACTTATCATGTAACAGAAGAATTTTATTATTATAACGGGCATTATGGCGTACGTGAGGATGTAGTCTTTCTGATCAATGGCATTCCCGTGCTGGTTATTGAATGTAAAAACGCCACCAGGGATGAAGCTATTGCCCTGGGCGTTGATCAGATCAGACGATATCACAGGGAAACCCCTGAATTATTTGTGCCGCAGCAGCTTTTCACAGCCACTGAAAGTATCGGGTTTTCCTACGGTGTTACCTGGAACATGATCCGCAGAAATATTTTCAACTGGAAACATGAGGAAATCGGGAACCTTGAAAATAAAGTCAAAACCTTTTGCGCGATTGACAATATCCTTGATTATCTCGGAGAGTTTATTATCTTTGCTGAAAAAGACGAGGCGCTGAATAAATACATTCTGCGCCAGCATCAGAAAACAGCGGTTCACAAAGTGGTGGAGCGCTGTCTTGCGCCCTCAAAAATGCGGGGGCTTGTATGGCACACTCAGGGCAGCGGAAAAACCTTTACCATGATCAAAGCCGCTGAAATGTTATTCAAAGCGCCGGAATCCACAAAGCCCACCATTCTTCTGATGCTCGACCGCAACGAATTGGAAGACCAGATGAAAAAAAACTTGAACGCTCTGGGTATTCGCAATGTGGAACCGGCTGTTAATATCAGAAAACTCAACCAATTGCTGAAAGATGATTACCGTGGGATTATTGTCTGTATGGCGCATAAATTCCGGGATATGCCGGAAAACATTAATATTCGGAAAAATATCTATGTTTTGATTGATGAAGCGCATCGAACCACCGGCGGCGATCTGGGGAATTTTCTCATGGCGGGCCTGCCCAATGCAAGCTATATCGGTTTTACCGGAACGCCGGTGGATAAAACCGTATATGGTAAGGGAACTTTCAAAACCTTCGGTATTGATGATGAAAAAGGCTATCTGCACAAATACCCGATTTCAGAAAGCATTGAAGACGGCGCCACCTTACCGCTTTTTTATCAGGTTGCGCCCAATGAACTGTTGGTTCCAAAGGATATTCTGGAAGAAGAGTTTTTAAAACTCTCTGAAGAATACGGCATGACAGATATTGCAGAACTCAACAAAGTGCTGGAAAGAGCGGTCAACACCCGAAATTTTTTGAAAGGGAAAGCCCGTGTTGATAAAGTCGCAAAATATGTGGCGGATCATTATATCCAAAATGTGGAACCCCTGGGCTACAAAGCATTTTTAGTTGGTGTTGACCGACCCGCATGTGCCGCGTATAAAAAAGCATTGGATAAATATCTCCCTACCGAATATTCGGAAGTCGTTTATACCGGCAACAACAACGACAATGAACAATTAAAGGCATATCATCTTGATCCCAGGAGAGAAAAGGAGATCAGACAACAGTTCACCCGGTTTGAAGAGAAACCGAAAATCCTTATTGTCACTGAAAAACTGCTGACCGGTTTTGATGCGCCGCTTCTATACGCTATGTATCTGGACAAGCCGATGAAAGACCACACCCTGTTGCAGGCTATCGCCAGGGTTAACAGACCTTATGAAAATGAGCAGAAAGACATGGTTAAGCCCCACGGGTTTGTGCTGGACTTTGTAGGGATTTTTGAAAACCTTGAAAAAGCCCTGGCGTTTGACAGCGATGAAGTCAATGCCATCGTAAAAGACATCAAACTGCTGAAACAGCTTTTTAAATCAAAGATGGAAAAAAAAGCGCCTGAATATCTCAATATAATCCAACATAATTTCAATGACAGAGTTACGGATGACATTATTGAGCATTTCAGAGATAAAGAACGCAGGAAAGAATTTTTCAAGGAATACAAAGAAATTGAAATGCTTTATGAAATCATTTCACCCGACAGGTTCCTGCGCCCATACATTGATGATTATGGCACTTTGTCGGCCATTTACGCCATAGTTAGAAAAGCTTATGCTAAAAAAGTGTATGTGGACAGAGAATTTCAGAAAAAAACAAATGAACTGGTCCAATCAAGGATAGGCTCTACAGCAATAGGCTTTACCAACGAATTTGTAAAAATTGATGAAAAAACCATTAAAAAGATCAAAGAGAATAGTGACGACAGCCCTACACGAGTTATTAACCTGGTCATAAGCATCGAGCGTATTGCCGATGAATCGAGCGAAGATCCCTTCCTTATCGGATTGAAGGAAAGGGCGGAAAACGTACAAAACCTGTATGAAGATCGCCAGTTAACAACACAGGAAACGATTGCGGAACTGATTAATGATTTGGAAAGAGATAATGAACGCAGGAAAGAACAGGCCAGAAAGGGATTTAATGGTTTTGAGTACTTTATTTTCAAATCATTACTTGATGCCAGGATAACTGAGGCGGATGCAGATAAAGCCACGTCAAAAATCAAAGAGGCTTTTCCAGAATTTCCAAACTGGACGAATAGTGAAAACGAACTCAGGGAATTAAGGAAAAAAGTTTCTTTCGCCATCTTTGCTGTTGAAGATGATATGGATAAAGTCACAGGACTGGTGGAAGAGCTGTTTAATCAATTATTCAAAGCGTATAAAATATGACGGGCTGGAAAGAAGAATTGAGTTTAAGCAAAGGGTAAGAGACTTTGCCGATAAAATGGAAATAAAAATCCAACATCTCGCGGTTCGCCCTATGAAAAAGAAATGGGCATCCTGCTCTACAAACGGAAATTTGAACTTCAATGACAAACTTTTGAATATTGACAGGGAATTAGGTGATTATGTGATAGTCCATGAACTTTTACATTTCAACACGCCTAATCACGGGAGATTATGGAAAAGCCTGATGACCGCATATTTGGGTGATTGGAAAGTTTTGGAAGAACGATTGAAAAGAGAAGGTTTATGAGGCTTTCAAATAAAAGGAACATATTTCGAAAAATTTCTTTCTGTATTTTTATATGCCGATTTAAAAGGAAACGATTATATAAATTTCATCAAGACATTAATTAAACAAGAAAAAAACAAACATATGCTTGATATGACTCTTTATAAGCTTATTGCGTTTTATTATTTTCGATCAAATTCTAAAAAATCTGATATAATTTTTCAAAATTTAATCGCAGATTTAATAATCAAGTCGAAAAGCAGAATAAAGTCAAGAAAGGGGAAATAATAAACGCATACGTAGAAAGGAAGAAGAAAAAATCAAAAATAGATGACAAGCCTCTGGTGTTATAAAAAACCAAATGCTGCGGATGGTGCCATGGATTCGGGGGACAGTATATATATTAATTAACAACCGCTCAAGATGTTCGATCTCAGTGAAACGCAAAAAGAGAATCGGAATTTGTTGTCGAATGTAATGAAAAAGGCTGGATTTATTCCTTTGAGTTACGAATGGTGGCATTTTAATGGAATGCCAAAGGATAAAGCTCGAAAAAGGTATCAAATCATTGAATAATTTATAACAACCAGAGGTTTATTATGAAATTATTTCTTATTCTTATTCTTTTTATACTTTATACGTCTTGTACAATTTTTAAACAGCATGATATTTCGAAATTATCAGTAGAATCAGAAGAAAAAAATTCTCAATATCCTGATTTTAGGGTGACACCGTATATTCAAAATCCAACTTCAGAAAGCATATCGATAATATGGTTTTCTCACAAAAACCAACCTGGTGAAATAAGTTATTGGTCTGAAAATAAGGAAATTAAAAATATATTATCTTCTTCGCCACAACATGCTAAAAGCCTCTATTATTCTTTGGTTGATCTAAAAGATAATCCCAAAAGTATATTACCAGCTCCTTATAAGCATAGAATTCGTTTGACAAATCTAAAAAGACACTTGAAATTTAATTATAGAGTTAGACAAGGACAATCAGAATTTTCTAGCAGTTTTTCTTTACCTTCAATAAAAAAATCATTTAATTTCGTAGTAATGGCAGATACCGAAACTGAACCAGAATCTATAGGAAAACATGCTAAATGGGGTAACCAAGATGAAAAAAAGAGAAAATATTTAATTGATCAATATCTGGGATTAAGAAATAATCTCAAAGTAATTCAAATTTCTAATCCTGACTTCATAATTTTAGCTGGTGACTTGGTCGAATCAGGTGGTGAACAAAGAGATTGGGATGAATTTTGGAAGCATTTTGCACCCCTGGCTTCAAATACCTAGTGCCTGACCGGAAACCCCTATTTCAGGAATATTTTTTACCCATGAGTTGAACATAATTTGTCTATTTACTAGAAGTAAATAGTAAAGATAAATCGTAAGAACTATTTTCAGTAATATTTTTCTACTTTTTATACTAAAAAGCAAATTTTAGACGCACCTGTCCGTTAAGTCGAATTCTTCAAATTTATTGACGGGGAAATCTAAGCGGCTCGGGCCCGTTTTTGCCGTCTGTCCCGCGCAAGCTGTTTTTGCTGAACAATATGACCTGTTATCTGGATATTTCTGGCCACCACTGCCAGACCAACATATCGTTTAAATCCGTCAAGTCCATGATCACGGCAACGATCCAGACCATGATTTTCAAGCGCATTGATAGACGACTCGACAGCGCTATGCTTGCGTCTGGCCTGACGAAATTCAGAAGAATTCTCAATCTCACTGGCAGCTTTCGATAACTTACCCTTACGCGGAAGCACAACCTCATCAAGTATCTCAGCAAGCTGCTCCTGATTGTAAGGGCTGTGAAAACCTTTATCAAAACTACATGACCTGAAATTCGGAAAACGTTCTTTTGTCTCACTGATTATTTCAACTGCGATATCTACATCTTTTTCATTCTGCATTACATGGTAATGCAGAATAAAGCCGAACTGATCCTTGACAACACATACATTCAGACCAAGTTCTACAGGTGTGCCGGCTTTTCCTTTACTGAGCCATTCGGTGTGCTCCTGGAAAATTGAAAACACCTTCTCGTGATGAGGAATTGTCTCTCCTTCAATCACTCTTCTGCGGATCTGATCGATTTGCCTTTCAGCATGATTAATATATTGGTGGAGCTCACGAATCTTCATTCTAAAAAAAAGGTCCAAATCATGGCTCAGGCACATTGAGGAAACCGTTTCAGATACTTTATCAATAATACTTTGTGCCAGATCAAGATAACCAAGGTGCGCTTTAATGACTGATTGTTCTTTTTGGGAAGATTTTGAACGCCTTGCTTTTTCTGCTTTTTTAAACAGTTTCCTGACTTGTTTAAGAATATAGATACTTTTCCTCCAGCCGGACATGCCAACTTCATCACACAAGTTCATTATTAAAATAATCATCTTACGTAATGCATCAAAAAGCAGATTAGTATCTGTAGAAAAATGAACATCTGTTTCTAAAACAAAAGAATCACAGCTTCCGTTTAAACCGGTTTTTAGCTTTTTTACCAATAATTTTATGCCCGTGGTTCACAACAATCTGATTGATTTTATCAAGAACTTCAGGAGTAAACAAAGATATGTTGTCCTTGAGTGTCTGCAATGCATACTGATCGTCCCAGTTCATGGGCCCGTGTCCCAGCATCATCCGTAATGTTCTGTGATTATTTGCAATATCTTTAAGCTTATCATAATCCCAGTTACATGATAAGCGAATGGTTCCAAGTACGAGTATTGACCATAAGTCCATACCGGGCCTGCCATTGTTTGTGTCAACATCTTTCGGTATTAATTCCATGAGTACTTGAAATACTTGTTCACGAACTTCTTCATTGCAGTAAATACTTTGAAGTCCTATGAGTATCTTTGGAATCTCATCACGAGACCTCAAGTCTAGCTCAATATCGGGAATTGCTATTTCTCCTATTTTCATCTGAGAGTTCATAATCTGGCGCATACTTTTTCCTTCGAATCTTTTACTTTCCGGTTAAAATTTTGAAAAATTGACTATTGATATCAACTGACGTTTTATTTTATAGTTACAGATGATTACATAGCATAATTTACTACCAGTAGTAAAGCAAAAAGTAGAGAAAAAAGTAAATAAATATAATTTTTTGCCAATTCGTTAGTCGGCTCAACTTCTTGAAATATAACATAAATACTACTTGTCGGTCAGGCACTAAATAAGTAGAGATTTAATATTTTGGTTTGTGCTTTTTTAAGCGAACAGCATTATTATTTTAACCACAGATTAACACAGATTTTATCTATTTCTAATCTGTGTTAATCTGTGGTTTTTTAAAATATTTAAAATCGCAAATCACTACATGTTAAGCACTACCAAATCAGAATTATAAAACCGGATTTATAAAACCAGATCATGTGAAAGGAGGAAAATTAAAACATAGTGTTACTCAATTTCGACTTTCCATGAGGATATATCATCCGTAAGGTTTATTATTTTGATTTCAGGGTTACCTTTGTTAATCGAATCAAAGTGAAAAGTGATCAGTTCCCCTTTTTTGCCTGATATCCGACTATTACCGGCATGGAAACCACCTGCACGGATCAGACCTGCTTTGATCCTGTGTGCATCAAACATGGTAAAATTTTGTATAATCTGCCCCTTTTTGTATCCGGAATATTTTAATACTGCAGGGTCGTAGCCAAGATCAAAGCCTAAAGATTTAACCTCATTGGGAGTCTTTTCAATGAAAATTGTCAATGCGGCTTTTTTTTCTTTGTAATTAAAGGATGCTTCAGCTTTTATATCAGGCATTCGCTTTTCTGAGCTGCCCATACCCGCTGCGGTTGAAGGGATAAAGAGGAACATCATTATAAAAGCGGTCAGTAAATTCGTCTTTTTTTTCATTTTTATAGCCTTTAAAAAAGTTTTTGATTCATCATTATATCCATAACGTCACAATATTTCAAAATTAGTTTCATTTGTTGGTCTGATAAAAATATCCATAACGATTTGAACTATGATTAAGCTGATTAAGGAAGTCGCAAAAACAACCCCCATCTTACCTGTCTTTTTGTCTGTATTTTGCGTTGCGATAATGCACGAATGTTACAATATGCGCCGTAACTTCTCAATAAGTCATGGTAAACAGAAAAAATTAAAAAGCTTTTTGGAGCTTTTAGTAGCTTTCCAAAGAAAATAAGAGTTTTAAAAAAACGTTACCCGTACTTATTGAGAAGTTACATAATGGTTTTTTAATTTCAGAAGAGATAAAAGTATGGCCTGATCGGGATATTTTGAATAATCCAAAGGTAGGGGAATTTCTTTTTGTTCTATAGATTCTTGAGTTTTCGAAAAATAATCCTTGGCATAAAAATAAAGATTGCGGTTTTTGTTATTTTCTGGATTCCCGCTAAAAACATGCGGGAATGACATGTTGGTTTATGTTTCACAAAAATAATTTCACTCCCTCCTATGCTATGCTCTTGCGAACCGCTTATTTTGAATGACTGGATCGGTTCTTCCGCTGAAGATTAAGTCGGTAATGGGAAGTGCTGAGACTTCAAGTCTTGATAACTCAACGAAGCTGGCGGCATTTTCGATCTCTATCCCAATTAATCTGTTGTTATGATCGAAATCTAAAACAATGCCGTCAGCAACTTCTTCGGATTCGGTACTCGCAGCTTCTGCAAGCTTGAGGTAAAGCATGTCCGTATCTGGATAATATTGAAAAAGCATCTGTTTTCCTTTAATTATGAGTTATTATCTTAAAACCACGGTCAAAAAATGCGTTATGGACTGTCTTCCCATCAGGTTCCGTAATTACCCGAAGGTCTTTGGCACTCTTCTCTATGAAAGCCCACTGCCGAAAGCGTCCGTTTGACTGAATCTCTTTGTAAATAGGATTTTTGATCACATATTCAATCCATTCCTCTTGAAGATATGGACGGCGAGCCATAACGCTTTCTATGAAGTAATCAGTAGTTTTCATTTTACCCCTTAATCTGCTTATAACGAATTGAGGAGATAAACTGGATACAGGCTATTCGGTGTATTTATCACAGACTTGAAAAAAAGCAAATTTGATTAATGATATTAAAATAGTCAACCCGATTAATTTTATAGAGCCTACGCATAAACTGAGCCGTAAATAATTTGTACCACTATATTTAGGATGTGTTGAATTGTAAAAACACAACATCTTGTGGTTAATCTTTGATTTGTGGTAGTTTATGCGTCAGCTCTATATTTTTGTGTTTTTATATTAACACCAAAAATTTAAAAAATCGAAAAAGTGTTAACTGGGATATGAAGGATGCCACCTTTTTAACTTTTTTTCACTCCTACCATTACTTTTTGAGAAGTTACGAAAAAGCATTCTATCTGTCTTATATCACAGTCAGAAAAATGGAATTTCCTATACACTTAAATTAATTTACCTGATTGCCGGAGCAGCGATGATCCGCTTATCGTTTGTTTAACTTCCCGCTTAAAAGCTGTGTGGCGGTTATATTTTTTTTTGCAGTACTCGTGAATTAAAGATTCAGCTTTTTTGATATCTCCCGGGCGATATAAATTTCCGCGAGGGAGCCCAGTATCCATGCTGCCCGTTGATAAGCTGCCCGGTTGGTATTAGAAACAATCCCGTCCACCCGTTCCCTCCCAATCCGGAAAGCCCAATCCATATACTTCTCCAATTTGGATGGCTGGAACCGTGTTTGACTTAATCCTTTGATGATCTGATTTAGAAAAAATCCGGCCTGATCTTTTTCCTCAACAGAGAATTGATATGAATATGTCGGGTTTTTACGGCAATACCAAATCAGCAGTCTTTTGATGGTATCGGCATTTTCATGATAATCGGCAGCCACGGCGCTAATACTTCCGAAGACCAGTCCGGTTGCTATTCCGGAAGACCACCCCAGACTTTTCGCCTCTTCAGTGATTTCCCATGCTTTGTCAAGATTTCCGGCTAAAAGAAGGATTTTCAAGTACAATGATTTTTCGTTGTCGCTCAACCCAGTTTGCCTTGCATAAAAATTAAGGAGTTGCTTCAGGCTCTCTTCCCTTTGATGCTGTTTGACCGCTTCGGTCAGCAATGTTTTGAGATTGGCATCACAAGGACTGGAATAAAATTTTTCCTGATTGCCCTGCAGCACAATAGCCGGATCATTTGCCATTTGTCCGGCCTCTGCCAGAAAAACAGATACTTCCTCCCGGGCTTTCCCTGTTTTTAAAACCGCGAGAGCATCTTTGGCAACTTCGATGATATCGTCCCAACGCATTTCCTGACTGAGTTTTTTTAACCAGAACAAGTATCCATACGGTTGGATATTGCCCCATTCCTTTGCAAGTTTCCCGACTCCTGCCAATCCTTTGGTAAAATAAACCACTTCTGCCAAAAGACTGGCCGGCCTGCCCCGGAACCCTCTTTCTCTGAGGAATTTTTCCCATGACGGATAAAAATCCCTGATACCTTGCATGCTCTGTTCCCCGGCATCCATGACATCCTGAAGCAAGGGATACGAGTCATCTGTGTTTTGTTTATCAAAACGGGAAGAGGCTTCGATATCCATGGCATCTGCAAATTCATCCAGGCGCTGTCCCTCATCCGATGTTTCATATACAGACCTGGCGTATCGGGCCCGCTCCTCCCGGATATCAACATCCGGACCAGGCAGGTTGTAATGATATTCGTCGAACTCCTCCAATAAATCAAACGAGTGTGACCTTTTTCGGTTTTAAAATATTCGTTATATATCAGTAAGATATAAAAATAAGAATTCCCGAAAACCGTTGTTTTTACCCAAACATTTTTTCGGCAAGTTAAGTTCAAAATATTTATTTTCCAATATCCCGGCTATTTTAATATTTCTCTATTGATATTAGACTGTTACAGTGGAAAGAAATCAGGCCGGTATATTGACTTTTTTAAACCGGTATTTTGTATAGTTTGAGGCTTATACGCTCATCCATCCGGAATCATTACACAAAACATAATCTTATGACTTAGAACTAAAAAAGGTTACACTCAAATCAAACAGAGCCTTGTACAGACTTCTTGAAGCCAGGATGCCGCCTTGCAAAAACATAGCGCCTGCTTCATTAAATAAATCGGCCAGATCATCCTTCTGCTCTTCACTGATCATTTCCGGCTCATCATCATCGTGGGAATCTTCCCAATCCCAGTCGTCCAGCGCCTCATAGTCCCCATTTTCAATGGCCTCAATACGTTCGATAATGCACTCCTTAATGGCCTGGACATCTTCTAAGAGAGTTTTAATATCTGACTGCTCTGCTTTTACAAGATTTTTGCCGGGCGACAGGTTTTCCAATTTTTTCAGGAAATATGCACGTTCGGATGCAGGTTCATCCTTTGCCAGTGATAGCACAAGCTGGAAGTTCTTCTCCGGACAATTGACTGCAGCATCCCTCTATGGTCTCCAGATAGGGTTTTAACGCAATACGTCTATTCAAGTCTGTCATGTTATTTTATACCCTCCATTTTCCTGAAAAATCTGTTCCTGATTCATTCTTTGTTTTTTATACAAGTTGAGAAAGAAATGTTTTTGCAGGCACCTTCACAGGTTTTCTGACTGAGAAACAATCTTCATCAACATATTCTCCATTCAGCTCAATTTGAAACGCATGGTCTGCCTCTAAAATTTTGCTGAAATATTCAAGATGGGGGGAGATTCTTTTCAAAGAAGATGATTTGACTTCAACAAGAATCCAGGGAACATTGTCTCTGGTTATCAGAAAATCGACTTCTCTTTTTACCTTATCCCTCAAATAAAAAAGCCGGTAATCCCCCAAACCAACATCAGACCAATAATGGACAGCTTTTAGCAGGTGTGAAGCGACTATGTTTTCATGCCGGGCTCCTCTGTCCGGTACAAGAGACCAATCCCATAAAAAATATTTGGGCTGTTTTCTCAGAGATTTAGGTACATTCCTGAAATAGGGTCGAACCGAATAACAATAATAAAGGTTTTCAAGAATCACCAGCCACCTTTTGACCGTATCAACAGAGATGTTGAGGTTTTTCGCAAGCGAGCTGTAATTAGTGAGTTGGCCGGTTTGATGCTTTAAGATTTCCGCGAGAGTTTCTATTAAAGAGATTTCCTGTACGTTGGTCAGATCTCTTACATCTTCATAAAAAATCTGTTCCGTCCTCAGCCTGCGCCATCGGTTATAAAATCTCCTGTCCGCTTTTAAAAAAGGTTCCGGAAAACCTCCGTATTCCAAAAGATCTTTCATGATTTGGCCTGGAAAATTTTGTGGTTCTCTTATCTCTTTGTCAATCATGTTTGAATGAATCGTTTCAGCAACGGACAGAGGATGAAGGCGATAGTTAAAATATCTGCCCATAAGGCTGTCGCCGGACTTTTTGTAAATATTGAGCCGGGCGCTGCCTGTTACCAAAATTTTGAAATCTGTGCCGTAAATGTCAAAAAAACCTTTTAAAAATTGTTTCCATTTGCCGTATTTGTGAATTTCATCCAAAATAATGAGGCTGTTTTTTTTATCCAGGGAATCCAGGTTGTAAGCCTGGACCAAGTGATCAGGCCCTTTGGTAATATTTATCCGGTCGCTTTGATTATCCCAGTTAATATACAGGGTATTTTCATCAATCATTTTTGCAGATGTAGTTTTTCCAACCTGCCTTGGACCGCTGACAAATGCCATTTGTCTGTTTTGAATAAGGTGTTCACTGAGCAGATCATTGTAAACTCTTTGCATAAGGATACTCTCTATAGCGGTCATACATACTTTGATGGATTGTTTTAAATTTTCGGTACGCAATGCCATGTTTTTTGATGGAAACAGTGTCAGCCATTATTGCTGTTGCATAAACTAAATTGATTTCTTGTTCAAGGACTATTTCGCGTAGTGTCGTAAAATGGTTCGAACCGTTTTACGGAGTATCATAAAATGGTACAGATGTTGTGAATTCCTAAGAAGAAAGACCTTTCCCATATGTTTTTTTGAGATAAAAAAATTATTGCATTAGTCTTTTTGTACTGTTATGGAATACGGTTGCGTTGGCGCGATTAACAAGTAACCGAATCAGTTGTTATGCGCATTTTTTAATTTCAAAAAGAGACGGATTAAAAATGGTCTTTTTCAACTACAAAAAAAATCAGGTCTGGTCGGAAAATCTGTCTGTTGTTCTGCAGATCGGCCTTACAATGGCGGGATGCATCTGTTTCTGCTTTTTCGTTGGATTGTATATTGATAAGTGGGCCGGAACAAAAGGCATCTGGGTCACTCTGTTTATAATTCTGGGCGTAATCGGCGGCGGAAATGTTGTTTACAGACAGATTATGGAAATAGTTGATAACAACACAAAAAATTCCGGCGGTTCAGACAGTGGAATCAATTAGAGAAACACAGAAAAATAGAGAAACACAGAAAAAATACGGTTCCCGATCCATGATAACCGCTATTATTATCGGGTTTTGTCTTATTTTATCCGGTTATGCTTCCGTGGGTAAAGGGCTTATTTTAGGCACTTTGTTCAGCGTTATCAATTTTGTCCTGATCGGTGAAATTCTTCCTTTTACATTAGGATATTCAAAAAGAAAGACTTTTTTAATCTCCTTTGGTTTCATTATTATCAGATTTTTAATCATGGCGGTTCCTCTTGTGCTGGCTGTCAAATTTGAAAACTTTAATTTATTTGCCGTGATACCCGGACTTTTGATGATACAATTAGTAATTTTTGCTGATCATCTGTTCAGGAAATTATCATCAAACCGGCGAACCATAAAAAAGGCTTAGAAATGGGTGAATTAGGAAAAGTTCATCAGTTAATCATACCTTTTTGGGGACACAACATAGCTGTTAACCTTGAAGTGGTTATGATGACATGGATTGTTATTGTGGCGCTGGTTGCTTTGGGCCTTCTTTCAGCCAGAAAGAGTAGTATATTTCCAAGACCCATGCAGATTGCAGGAGAGTTGTTTGTAAAACAGTTCTATGGCCTGACTGAGGATGCATTAAACAAAGAAATGGCCGAAAAATACGGACCTCTTGTATGCGCATTATTTATGTTTCTCCTCCTTTCAAACTGGCTCGGCATTATCCCTCACCTTGAAGAACCTACAAAGGATCTTAATACTCCACTAAGTCTCGGGCTTATGGGATTTGTTATAGCACATTACGCGGGAATAAAATCCAAAGGATTCAAGGCTTACGCAAGTGAGTATTTTCAACCAATGTTTTTTATGATGCCTCTGAATGTAATCGGAGAACTTGCAAAGATTGTTTCAATTTCGTTCAGGCTGTTCGGCAACATTATGGGTGGATCAATAATAATACTTGTTGTTTCATACCTCACATACAGCGTTGTTCTTCCACCATTGCTTAATGCTTTTTTTGGATTGTTTGTCGGTACCATACAGGCTTTTGTTTTTACAATGCTTACTATTGTGTACATTTCAGTGCAGGTTAAATAGATTATGGAAACAGAAATTCAGACATTTGTAAAGATAGCCGCATATTGCGGAGCTGGCATTGCAATGGGACTTGGCGCTATGGGAGCTGCAATCGGAGAAGGATATACAGCGGCACAGGCCAACCTGGCAATATCAAGAAACAGTGGGATATCAGGAGATATTTTTAAAAATATGCTTGTTGGTCAGGCCGTTGCAGAATCCGCTTCCATATTTGCTTTAGTCATCGGGATTCTGCTCCTGTTTCTGGATGCTTCCGCTATAAATATTTTGAAAGCGGCAGCGCTCGCTGGAGCCGGTCTGTGCATGGGATTCGGCGCTATCGGTTCCGGCATCGGTTCCGGATATCCGGGAGGACAGGCGTGTTCCGGAATATCCAGGCAACCGATGCTTTCTTCCAGACTTACCACGAATATGCTCATAGGATCAGCAGTTTGTCAGACGCCGGCCATATTTTCAATGGTTGTTGCTCTGATGCTTATTTTTATGGATTTTGGCGAGATGGCTGTGAATCCGACATGGGCGGCTCTTATCGGAGCAGGTCTGAGCACCGGGCTTGCTGCAATAGGATCCGGATACGGAGGTGGAATTGCGGCAGGCGCAAGTTGTGAAGGTGTGGCAAGGCAGCCTTTATCGGTTTCAAATGTAACAACTACCATGCTTGTGGGGCAGGCAGTTGCTCAGACTCCATCAATTTTTGGCCTTTTAGTCAGTTTTATTCTTATGTTCAGAACTTTTCCTGAAACAGGTTCTCTTGGCCCTGCTATCGCGCTGTTAGGCGCCGGTCTTTGCATGGGGTTTGGAGGAATCGGACCCGGAATAGGTAATGGTATGGCCGCGGAAGGCGCTGTAAGATGGGTTGCCAGAAATACAGCCAAAGCGGGAGACTTAATGCGCACAATGCTCGTAGGTCAGGCAGTTTCGCAGTCAACAGCGATTTATGCGATGGTTGTCAGTCTTGTTCTTATTTTTGTGGTGTAATCATGGGAATCACACACGTTACAACTCAAATATTTAATTTAAATAAGACTGGCGAGCTATATGAGTCTGAATTTTTAGTGGACACAGGCTCAATAGATTGCATGGCGCCGGAACATGAACTTCAAAGAATTAATATTAAAAAAGAAGGAAAATCTGTCTATGAACTGGCTAATGGCAGAATTGTTGAATATGAATTAGGATTCGGCAGGATTTGTTTTTTGGGACAGGAGACAGTCTCTCAGATTATATTCGGTCCCAAAGATGCAGAACCGATTTTGGGAGTGGTGGTATTAGAAAATCTTGGTTTTGTTGTGGACCCGATAACCAAAACATTAAAGAAACTGGCAGCAAAACCGTTGAAATAAAAAGGGAAATCAAGGACGCTAAAAATTAAATTTCAGGAGGAAAAAAATGGCAATAGAAGGTGTGGATATTGTAAAAGCAGCAGCATTTCTGGGTGCGGGTCTTTCAATGGGGCTTGGCGCTATCGGCCCCGGAATTGGTGAAGGAATGGTTGCAGCAAAAGCTTGTGAAGCTATCGGAAAAAATCCTGACGAAGCAGGGCTGCTGACCAGGACAATGCTTGTTGGTCAGGCGGTCTCCGAGTCAACCGGTATATATTCTCTGGTTATTGCTTTGCTGCTGTTATTTGTAGTTTGACGTGTTGGGGGGCATGATTCATGCAAATTATAGACACTGTTGCACTTATAAGCATTAATGAAACGCTCGTTGTTCTGCTGATCTCTTTTTTAATATTTTTGTTTGTCATTAATCGTCTCATGTTTCGGCCTTTACGAAACACAATGAGTGAAAGAGAGCATTACATAGAAAATATCACAACAGATATTGCAGATGCTCAAAAAGCATATCAAAATATTTCTGACGAGATCAAAAAGCGTGAATCTGCTGCCAAAGCAGCCGGCTTAGAGATGATAAAAAAAAGTGAGGAAGCAGGAGCCGATGAAGCTGCGAAGATTTTTGCTTCATCCAGAAAAGAAATTCTTTCCTTAAAAAAGGATACTGAAGCTCAGGTGGCTGACAAGCTCTCAGAAGCAAGAAAATCGCTTGATACTGAATCCCAGGCTTTGGCAATAACTATCATGGAAAAGGCGCTTGATCGGAGGCTGACAGTATGAAGCATACAGGTAAAACAGCCCTTTTATTCTATATAGTCATCACAGGAGTTATCTGGTTCCATATTTTTGCCGGATATGCGTTTGCTGCTGAGGCTCAGGCGGCAGGATGGAGGCCTGTATATGATCTGGCAATGCGGTGGCTTAATTTTATTATTCTTGTATTTGTCATAATAAAATTTGGCAAAACTCCTTTGAAAAATTTTTTACAGGCCCAAAAAGAAGATGTAGAAGCAGAGCTTCATTCATTGGAAAATGAAAAACAGGAAGCTCTCCAAAAAGTAAAACAAACAGAAAAAATGCTTGAGCAAAGCAGTGTCCGCCTTCAAGAGTTAAAAGAGCGGCTTGTTGAACAGGGAGAAAAGAAAAAACAGGAGATCGTCAACGAGGCAAATCAGGAAAGCAGGCTCATGATGGACGCCACAAAACGCAAAATTGACAACTATATTATTAAGGCAAAGAGTAAGCTTCGTTCAGAGCTTGTGGATACAGCCATGAATATTGCGACAAAAAAAATTAAAACAGAGATTAGCCACGATGATAACCGGAACTTTCTTAATCATTACATGAACAGCCTTAACTCCCAAAAATCAGTTTAATGTTATAGTACCGGTGTACCGGTCGCATGAACTGATACTGTTTTTGTTTAACCCACAGTTTATACAATTGAAAATCAAAGGGCGGCCCTTAAAAAAGAGCCGCCCTTTTTTTATTCTGACCGGTCAAAGCCGAACTGAATTTTTGTTCGTATTCAAAGCGCGACAATGGGCGCATATTGTAATATTCGTGCATTGTCGCAATCACCCGAAGGCTTCTTCTTATCATTTTAACAAATGATTCCTGTCTTCCCAGGGATATCTTTATTGGATACAGTCGCAATCACCCGAAGGCTCTTCTTATCATTTTAACCCTTGCCTTTTTTTCGTCAATAAAATTAAGTAGTTCAGACCCCAAAATTAGTAACCTCCATTTTTCAGCAAAAAATTGGTTATTTTTTATGTTCCAGAAACGCTCCTTTCTGAATATTTTTATATGCAAATCAATACGTTATTGAAATTTAGTAACCTCCCCGATTTTCGGCCAAAAATTGAACCTCCACTATGATTTAATTATATCAGTCAGATAGAATGCTTTTTCTTTTTGCAAGGTATGACTTTAAATCAATCGGAAGGAGGCGTATGCGGAATTGTCCTTCATTTACGCTTATAACTGCGCCTTGTTCAAGCTCATCTGCATATCTTGCGAGAGTTTTGGCTAAATAATGATTTACAGAGTCAGGCTGCATATTACGGAGTCTGAAAATAATAACACTTGGCAGATTAGCGCCTTTTGCTGCAATTAACTCCCCAAAACCGAGATCATGAGTCAACACTATGCGCCCTTCATTCTGAGCTTTTTTTAATATATCTGAATCTTCTGCTCTATCAAGCCTCTGTTCA
>Ga0233437_1003807_pt1 | contig 19008 bp, 21 predicted proteins | sample SI_122_August201_FD_182714 | JGI IMG/M metagenome (GOLD analysis project Ga0233437, IMG submission 182714) | Seawater microbial communities from Saanich Inlet, British Columbia, Canada - SI_122_August2016_200_MG | ecosystem: Environmental > Aquatic > Marine > Inlet | place: Canada: British...
TCATAATCATCTAGAATTACTAATTGTTCTTTCACTTTATTAGAAACATTTCCCCAGAAATTCATCTTGATTCCTGTTATCCCCTTTTTATGAAGCTGTAGAACAGCTTTTAAAACAATTATTGGATTTGATTCTGGTGGAAGTGTACCAAAATAGTTAAGATTAAAATCATCACTCCTCTTTTCTCTTTTAATCTCTCTATAATCATCAGGATCAAAACCATTAGTGATCTTATGAATTTTATCTGTTGAACAATTTAGATCATCAATTATCTTTTGTGATGCGGCTATTACCACATCACTGTGTTTTACAATTTTATTTTCTAAAAGTGTATCTAAGTAACTTGTTAATTTCAATCGTTTCACATTTTTCAGATATCCCATTTGGGTCCATGGATCTCTGAAATCTGAAATCCAATTTACATTATACTTTTTCTTCAGTTTGAGCCCGATAAGGTGAGATGAATGAGGTGGTCCGGTTGTAATAATAGCGTTATATTTATCTGTTAATAACTCTTTTCGGGCTGCATCGTATGCAAATCGATTCCAAATTTTGCGTGCATCTGGAATTATTAAATTAAGCCTAATCCAAATAGAAACTTTTTTAAATAATGAGTCAGCAGAATTAGTTTCTAAGCTTCCATACGGAATTTTATTCTCACCTGCTTTTTTAAAAAGTCCGCTAAAGGTTGGAGTTTTGGTTTGTATTACTTTTATCTCTTTTGGAACATTTACCACTAATGATTCATCGGTTGCCGGATAATCTCCATTTTGGGTTGTGATAACTGTAATTTCCCAACCATATTGTAGAAGATATTTTGTGTTTCGGAGCCAACGCTGCACTCCAACTCCACCACATGGTGGCCAATAATAAGCTATAACCAATAATTTCTTCATTTATTTATACCTTTGACAACTTTGATGTTAATGTTCTTTTTGTCCAAAAGTTTCTAGAAAGGAAATATTTATTATGCGTCCAATAGAGAGAAAAGTATTTAGCAAGATCAAAGAAAAAGGTATTACGATGGATGATGTTTTAGAAATTATCGATAGTACATCCACACAAGAAATGAAGAAGAGTTTTCAGGATGATTGCCTGTTCCAATCTGATAAATATTTTGCTAAGAACATAATAAACTCTCTGTTGAGAAGCAGGCTTATAAAGCAGGATGGAAACAAGTATTTTAAAAATGAGAAGAAAAAATCAGAAGAAACTAATTTAAAAGGAGTTAAAAAATGAAAACAAGATCTAAATTATTCACAGTTACTATTATTTTAATATTCCTCACAACTTTGCTCTGGGCAGAGAAAGATGATAGTGCAATCACACTTGGTGAAACAGCAACTATCAATTCAGAAATTCTGGATCAAGATAGAGAGTTGCTAATTTACTTACCAGACGGATATGAAAAATCTACCACAAATTATCCTGTACTCTATCTTATAGATGGTGGATTTCATTTTCTGCATGTTTCCAGTGTAGTACAATATCTCTCTTCAAGAGGAATGATGCAGCAGACTATAGTAGTTGCTATTAAGAATATTGATAGGAATAAAGATTTTCTACCAACTAACGTTGAGAGAGTTCCAACATCCGGTGGTGCTGAGAATTTCCTGAATTTTATTTCGAATGAACTATTCACTTATATAGAATCAAACTATAGAACTACACCATATAAAACTTTGGTAGGACATTCGTATGGAGGAACTTTTACAACTTATACTTTCCTGCAGAAGCCGAATACTTTCGATTCCTATATTGCTATTAGCCCCTATTTGCATTGGGATGAGCAGCTACTTGTAACTCAAGCTAAAACTATTTTACCAGAGGGGTATGATAAAAATAAATTTTTCTATATGACACTCGGTGATGAGCCGCCATACATTCCGGCTATAGATAAATTTGTTTCACTCATCAATGATAAATCTCCAACTAATTTAGATTTTACTTACACTCAAATGATAAGCGAAACACACAATTCCATTCCGCATTTAACCGTTTATTATGGTTTAGAGAAGCTGTATTCAGATTGGAATTTACCGCAGGCAAAGTATGAAGAAGGGCTTTCCGCAATAGATGAACACTACAATATGATCTCTAATAAATTTAATTACAATGTTGAAACACCTGAATTTGTTATTAATATGTTGGGATACAATTACCTATTAAAAGAAGAATTCGAAAAAGCAATTGAAGTATTCCAAGAGAATGTAAAAAGATTTCCTGCTTCTGCCAATGTTTATGATAGTCTAGCAGAAAGTTATGAAAATAACAAACAGCTAAAACTGGCAGAATTAAATTATACTAAAGCTTGTGAGTTGGCAAAAAAAGATGATCCCACTCTGATTACATTCAAAAGTAATTTAGAGAGAGTTCAAAAAAAATTAGCAGAATAATTCTGCAGAACACAAGTTAACTTTGAACGGGCGGAAGCCCGTTTTTTTATTCTCAATTTAAACACCCTCTGTACGCTATCGAACAAATTGTGTTCAATCACGCACATAAATATTTATAATTAATTTTCATTACGTCTTTATTACCAAGTAGTTACACCAATGGCACACAAATTGCATTTTAACCAATTGAATATAGTGAGTAATGGAGGATAAAATGTTAAAAAGTATTACTGTACTCATATTAGTTGGACTTTTAAGTCCGTTATTAAGTTTTGATGTTAATGAACAGGAAGGTACTTGTAAGCCTACTATCGATTTTTATGCTGATAATCTTGTTTCAGCTGAAATCGCTGGACAGGGTTATGCAGGAGTTGCAGATATTGGTGATATTTCTTTCTCCAATTTGAACCCAGCCTCATTTGAGATTAAAAATGATGCCCAGTTCTATTATGAATATGGCATTAAGAACAATGTTAATTTATTCTCTGATATTATAACTGATGGTAATAAAACAACTGAATATAAATCTGGTGTTTCAGCTGCTTTTGCTTATAAGTTTTCAGATTACGTTCGAGCCGGAGTTATTTATACAGCAAAGAGTAGTTACAGTATAGATATGGGAGAAGTATACAATACACATAATGGTGAAATTGTTGAGACATTTGAAATATCAGAAAAACGTTATATCAATTCTGTAAACGTTCCAATTTCTTATGTTTTAGATAAGTTCCGATTTGGTATTGGACTCAATTTAGATATTTATCATTCTGAAGTTAACAATGTTTATACTTCTTATAATAATATATGGGAAGGTTTCAATGGTGAATTAAATTTCTTATTGTTCCAACCAAAATTGGGTGCAATCTATTCCCCAATACAAAATTTTAACTTTGGTTTATCATTATTAGTACCTGTAGAAAAAGACCTTACAACAAACTGCGGGATGTTCGTATTAGATTTCGAAAAGAATAAGTTCCCAATGGAAATAGCATTTGGAACAAAATATACAAATACCGTTGTTCCAATATCCGTACTATTTGATTTCAGTCATAAGCACTATTCTGATCTTCCTGAATTTGTTGATTCCAATAATTTTCACTTAGGCTTAGAATATAAGTTAATGGAAAAACTACATCTCAGAACTGGTATGTTTACCAAATTTGATGTTAGAAATACTGACTATATGTTTACAAATAATGCTGGTGATGAATTTGAATACTGGGCTGATTCTGATACATATGAAGATAGAAAATATGTTACTTTTGGTATGTCATATTTTTGGAAGAGAACCGAGATTAATTTAGCAGTTGTAGATAACAGCTTCTTAACAGATAGCGATATTAAGCAAACTTATGCTAAACTTGGTTTCACTATCCAACTGGCACATCCAGAATAATTATTCATAAAATCCCTAAAATAGTAAAGACGCATCCTCCCAAACGGGCGAAAGCCCGTTTTTTTTTAGGGAGAACTATTCTCTTATTTCTTACCAGATGCTATACGAAGATATTCTTCAAGATTACTTGTATATCCTTGCAAAGCAGCTTTACCTTTTTCTGTAAGAGAAACTACTGTTTTGGGTTTCCGATTTTCAAAACTCTTCTTAATTTTTATATACTCTGCTGTTTCCAGTTTTCTCAGATGTGTACTTAAGTTCCCATCAGAGACCTCAAGTTCCTTTTTAAGATAAGTAAAATCGGCTGATTCAGTATGCAGAAGCAGAATTAATACCGCTAATCGGACTCGTGAGTGAATTACCGGATCCAATTCTGCAAATTTATTTTCCATTTTGCTTCCTTGTCAGACTATTCAATATGAAGCCCGGAATTATATTATTAACAACAAGAAGCAGAACGAATGTTCCCATAAATACAACTTCATTTCTTATAACTAGAAATAGTATGCTGCCAACCCACCAAAGGATTCCATTAACTAGCGACATTTTCTGCTTAATTAAAATTCCGGTAGAAATGTTAGCGATTCCCATAAGTAAACATACCATAGTATAAACTACATACCACCTATAAGCATTTAAGTATGGGAAAACAAAAGCTACAAAAAACATTGCGATCATTGTACTGATCCAAATTGCACCCAAACCTAGATCTGGATAGTTGATTCCGCTTTTTTCTTTAAAAACTTTTTTTGAATAAACAGCACTTACAATAGCTCCTCCGATTCCAAAAAATGCCCAAGAAAATCCTATTAAATTGTACAAACCCGTATTCATGAGAATGTACATAGAAACAATAGCCAGAGAGATTATAATCCCCCACAATAGATGATAAAAACCTGTTTGATTATGCTTAGTCTTAGTTTTTTCGAGCATATCTTTTATAACTTCTAATGCTTGTTCATTTGTAATTTGATCCATGCGACCTCCTTTTTTCTTTTAAAGTACTTTGCAATACAAAGTCATTTCTAATATGAAGTCAGGATTGTCAAATCTTTTTTTATTTTTTAACTCATTTACAGTAAAATTACTCGTTTTTCACTTGTTATGAATTACCTGAAATATTACACTATTTGTATCTTCATTCGCTTATTAATTCGACCCTTGCTTTTGTAACCTGTAATTATTATCGTTCCGATCTCTGATGTATTATTAACGTGAGTCCCACCATCAGCCTGCAGATCTAGATCACCGATCTTTACAACTCTGATCTCCGTTAATCCTGGTGGTAGCAGGTTGATCTTGGTTCGTATAAGGTCAGGGATCTTATCTGCTTCAGCTCTGGGTAAAATTTGGGATGTTATAGCCAGTCCTCTTTTGATCTCTGTATTTACTTTTTCCTCGATCTCAGCTGTCATCTCTGCATTTAATTTTTCAAATTCAAAATCCAGCCTACCGGAAAGCGGTTCGAATGTACCACCTGTTACCTGTACCTTATAATTCTGCCACACAACTGCACTAAGAGAGTGCATGGCAGTATGAGTACGCATCATCTTATAACGTCTGTCCCAATCTATTTCACCAGATATTTCTGAATTAATAGCAGGTAGTTCACCTTGTAGGAAATGCCAGATCTCTCCGTTGAGCTTCTTCACTTTTATCACTTGAGAAGTTTTATCATCAAACACTATCTCACCCATGTCGCAGGGCTGACCGCCACCAGTTGGATAGAATGCAGTTCGATCTAATACTATTGCATTATCATCTATATTTTCTTCAATAACTTTTGCCGTAAATTCTTTTAAATAACTATCTTCTAAAAACAATAATTTTGTCATTGTAACTCCCATTAAATTTAGCCTTACAGCAAGAGAATTATTGCCAATTGAATTGTCAACTGAGAACCAAATGCCTGCATTATCTATCATTTTATTTGCTAGTGTTAACTAATTATATGTTTGACACTTAATTAATTAGCTACAAATTTTGTTATTAAATTTCTAATATTATTAAATGAAAAACACAAACATACATGAAACGGGAGGAACAATGAAGAAGATATTTACCCTGATCTTGATAATAATTCTTTTTACATCTTTATTAGCAGAAACCAAAAATAACAAAGCTAAAAAAACAACCGAACCAACAGGTAAACTTGCCGGCCAAGTAACTGATGAAAAAGGCAACCCGGTTCAATATGCAAACGTATCTGTGTTATCTGGTAAAAATAAAGTTACTGGCAAACAAACTAAAGAAAATGGCTCATATCTCATTATTGGCATCACTCCCGGAGAGTATGATGTACTATGTACGAGAACAGGATATAAAGCCAAAAAAATAACCGGTGTTAAGATCAATTCAGCTCTCACAACTATCTTAAATATATCTATAAAACAGCAAGACATAGAAACAGAAGGAATAGAGGTAATTGAAAATAAAGATGAAATAGTTATACCAACCAATACAGGTTCAGGAAAAACTGAAGATAAAGACGTAAGAGGTGGGAAATCAAACGAAACGTCTTACACTGTAGACGGAATGTCAGTTTCTGATCCTGTTAAGGAAGATACCTTAATAGAAGAAGACTTTGATGCTGAAGACGAAAGTGATATTGAAGTAATTGAAACAATTGGTTCTACCTCTCTAAAACCATACAGAGAAACATCTAAAACCGTATCAAAAAAAGGTGTAAAACCTTCACCCGGGAAACCTTATTCTTCAGTTACAGCGTCTTCCTATTCCGGATTAAAAGCAGGATTTGTGGATGACAATAAACAATTTAATTATTTCTTGAACTTTTTAGAGATATACAAAAGACAGGTGAATGCATTTCCCATAAATATTAGTGAAAGAATTGTATTGAATATAAAAGATGGAATGGGAAAATCATTACCTGATGCAAAACTGAGGATCTTTTCCGGTAATAAAGAATTAGAAAACGGATTATCATATTCAGATGGAAGCTACTTCTTCTTCCCCACAGAATATAAAAGAAACATTAGTAAATACAGGCTAGAAGTTGAATATGATTGTATCATCGAAGATCTAATTATAGATCGCCAAGGAAAACGGGAGATAGATGTTACATTGGCAAATATTCAAAAAGCTGCAATGAAGAATATCCCGCTGGATCTTCTGTTTATACTAGATACCACCGGAAGTATGGGAGAAGAGATCAGAAGACTTCGTAACAGCATAGAGATCATTAATCTTAATATTTCCGAAATTTCCCCTAAACCAGAAATACGTTACGGAATGGTTTTATACAAAGATACCAAGGATGCATATATTACAAAAGTTATCCCGCTTACTGATACTCTTCTCGCTTTCCAGAAGCAATTGTTTGAAGTAACCGCCGATGGTGGTGGTGATAGCCCAGAAGATCTGCAGGCAGCACTGGATGATGCAATGAATAAAATAAAATGGCGTAAAAATGGAGTAAGGCTAGCTTTTATAATTACCGATGCTCCACCACACCTAGATTATAAGCAACCCTACACTTATGTAAGTGCATTAAAAGATGCCAAAAGAAAAGGCATTAAACTATTTACTATTGGAACAGGAGGCTTGCCTATAGATGGCGAATACGTTCTGCGTCAGATCTCACAATACACTTATGCGAACTATGTGTTCCTAACCTATGGAGAAAAAGGTGAAAGTGATGGTGGAGCTCCCGGCAGTGTAAGTCATCACACTGGTGAAAATTTCCAAACCGATAAACTGGAAGCAATTATTATTCGCAAAGTGAAAGAGGAACTGCATAATTATCTGGGGAAACCTCTTTCTGGTGGAGATGAATATCTGGAAGCGACCAAGATAGAGACAGAAGAGAATAAGATCACACTGGATAAATTATTCACAAGAGCCATATCTCAACTTCAAGATTATTCTTCTATTAAGATCCCCCAGAATACTCCTGCTGCCATACTGCCGATAATGTGCTCTAAAGAGGCATTGAAAGTGAATGCCGAATATTTTTCTGCTAACCTGATGTATGCCTTCTCACTCAACCAAACTTTTAGAGCTATCGAACGCAAAAACCTGCAAAAATTAATTGAAGAACAGAAGCTGCAACTCACAGGATTTATAGACATAAGTAAAGCTGTAGAAGTAGGGAAAATAATGGGTGCCGAGATGATGATAGCCAGTGAGTTATTTGAACAGGAAGATTGCTTTGAACTCTATGTGAAACTTCTGAATGTAAAAACAGCAGAAGTACTCTCGGTAACTAAAACTAAAATTGATAAATCGTTGGGGTTGTGATTGATGTTAAATGAAAATGTGAAATTGATTTAAGAGAGCATTATGGCTGATAGTTATTTTGAAGAAGAATTATTAAATACTGAATTAAAGCACAATGTTTTAAAGAAAATTTTATTGAAATCTATGAGCATAGCATCTGTAGCAAGTTATAGAAATATTTCAGATCTTTTTGGATATGTTGATTTATATGCTGGAGAAGGACAACATGATGATGGCAAAAAAGGTTCACCTTTAATTGCTTTAGAAGTAATTGATTCATTCAGCACAAAAAACGATTTTATCGAATATAAATGTATCTTTACGGAAATTGATGAAAATAGATGTGATAAATTACAAAAGAATTTATCAAGTTTTCATAATGTGATGAGAAAGAAAGAAAAAGTTGAGATATTTTGTGAGAAAGGAAATTGGTGTAATCATGTAGAATCTATTATTGAAATCTTATCCAAAACGAGATGGGGTCTTATTTTCGCTGATCCCTTTGCTAATCAGATTAACATGGATTTGTTCATTAAAATCTTAACAACACAAAAAATATATTCATCAAAAGACATAATGATTTTCGTTAATTATACTGCTTTAAAAAGAATAATTGGCACTGGACATAACGCAATGATACAAAGTAAAGTTGCTGATTTTTTTGGTATTACCGTAGATGATTTAAATGCGCAAATTAATAAAGAACCTTCTGGTAATATAGACTTTAATTTAATTAATAAGTTGTTTTTAGATAGACTTAAAGAAACTAAAAAAGATTACATTTGTGGATTTTCTATTCCGAACACAAAAAACGGTAAACTCACAAATTCTGATTATTTTTTTCTACTCTTTTGTACAACTGATATCAATATGGTTGATGAGTTTTATAAAAGTTATAAATACGAAATGGAAAAAGTTAAGATTGACTCTACATTTTATTGTACATTACATATAAAAATTGATTCTTTAATTTCAAATAGTCCAGTTACACTTCTTTACATATTTACAGAATTGACTTCTTCATTTATTTCTTGGAAATGCAGTCTACCTGAAGATATTCCAACAAAAAATCAAATTATTGACTATTTAAATGATCAAAGTGAAAAAGGTTTAATAAGGTTCGAGTTAGAAGATAATAATGTGTTAAATAAGCGATCTAAGAATTTTCCAAAACTGAAAATGCGTTTAAGGAAAATAGATATGGAAGGAATTCAAATAATCAATGTCTAATAATAAAGTTTTCGGAGCCCATGAGTGGGCTGATAAAACTGCTAATTGCATTAATGGTTGTAAGCATGATTGCAAATATTGTTACAGTAAATCTATGGCAATTAGATTTAAACGAAAAACATCGAAAAGCTGGGAGAATGAAGAAGTAAGAAAAATACAACTTTCAAAGAAATTCAAAAAACATTCTGGAAGCTATATGTATCCATCATCACATGATATTCATCCAGATAATCTTGATTCAAATATTCAATTTCTGAATAATTTACTAGTTTCTGGAAATCAAGTACTGATTGTAACGAAACCTCATCTTGAATGTATTACGGAAATATGTAAAAAATTCGGAAAAGAGAAGAAACAAATACTGTTTAGATTCACAATTGGTTCAGCTGATTCTAAAGTTTTAGAATTCTGGGAGCCAGGTGCCCCAGATTTTGAAGAAAGATTGAAATGTTTGAAATTTGCTTTTGATAATGGATTTGAAACTAGTATTTCTTGCGAACCAATGTTAGATAATAAAATCAGTAAGGTTATAGATAAGGTTTTACCTTTGACAACTGATGCCATTTGGTTAGGTAAAGCAAATTTTCTTCTCGGCAGACTTAAAATGAATGGTAATAAAGATAAAAAATCGATTAAGAAAGCTGTAGAATTAAATGAATGGCAATCAGATGATAACATGATCGAACTTTATAATAAATATAAAAATAATTCAAAAATTAAATGGAAAGAGAGTATTAAGAAAGTAGTCGGTTTAGATTTACCGACTGAAAAAGGTTTAGATATTTAGTTCAATTAACTATTACAAACAACCGATCCCCATCATAGAATAATTTTTGCGGGAAATAAATAATGAAAATAATAATTGAAGTACTTAATGCATTGAGTGATAAGATCAGCAATAAACAAAATCAGTATTATTTTGATAATCCGGTAAAAGAAGAAGTAGTTGAATTTTTAGAATACAAATATAATATTGAACTTCCAAAATCGTACAAAAGCTTTTTATTGAAACATAATGGTGGTTTTGTTTGCAGAAAATCGTTAGAAAAAGTTCTATCACAGCCCAATGGTTTTGAAACTGCAAGATGGAATAGTCTAGAAATTTTTGGAACTAGAGAAATTATACAGCATTATGAGAAATTGCGCGATCAAAACTGGAAGTTAGATTGGGATTGGAAAGGAGTGTATCCGATAATACCAATGGGACTTACAGATGCAAATGAACTGCTGGTCTTTATCAATCCACTCGATTCGGAAGATGAGTCTCCAGTATTTGATGCATTTCATGAGGACCCAACAAATGACTGGGGAATTATTTCTGAGAATTTCACAGAATTTCTTTCTACCTTTATTAGTGTAGATGGAGCGATGAGTACAATAGCTTCCAATTCGTTAAAAACAGCTAGAGATTTTTTACCGGAATGCGGTTGGAAATCAACTCATGAAGATTCTAATGATCTGAATGAAGTGAAATTATATTTTGAGAAAATGATCGAATATTTTCCTGATGAAGGCAAATATATTGCTGAGCTGGCAAATACGAACAGGCTAATGGGAGATCTTGAAACTGCTCTTAAGAATATAGATCTAGCCCTAAAAATGAATTCATATATCTATTTTGGTGAATATTACAAAAGCATGATACTCGCTGATCTGGAACAACCTGAAGCGGCGTTGGAATACATTAATTTAGCTATAAGCAAACATGAAAATAGTAGTTTCTTTAAACTGAAGAGAGCTGAATTAAATACCAGATCTTGTTCATTTGAAGCTGCGGAAAAAGAGCTGAATGAAATTATAGAAGTTAATCCGGAAGATGCGTATACTTATTATCTTCGAGGAAAAATGTATCTTAAGAAGGAACAATTTCAACAAGCTCTGGATGATCTGCTTAGGTCAGATAAACTTGAACCTGGGTCTCTTCTCTATTTAACTAATATCGCTATAATTTATCATAAAATGAAAGATTTTAGAAAGGCAATAGAATTCAGTAGTAGAGTTATTAAATCTGATCCTGATAATTTAGAGATGTTTATGATCAGAGAAAATTGTTACAGATCAACAGGACAAATTGACAAAGCTGATGATGATGCTGATACTTATGTAGAAATTGTTAACTCCGGATAATAATCTATAAATACTTATTAAATGAAGTAAAGGACGGGAGTTAACCCGTCCTTTATTTTTGCCGTATCCATACCAGGAGGACGTCTTAGTACAAATATCTATTTCATTAATTTACTAAATTAATTCTTATTTAATTACAACTCAATATTGGTTCCGGTAGCCAGTGTGTGAAATCCCGTAAAGTTATCGGCAGAGCCATAAGCAAGTATGATGTTGTAACTATTGCCGGGAACTAATACTTTGTCATACATATCACCGGAGTTTAGAGGAATTCTAAAATGTAGCTTTGTCATATCATTTTCTTCCATTCCATACTCTTGAGTGATATTATTCACTCCACCCAAAGATTCATCGGAGGCATGGGAGGTGGGTGAAGTTCCAAAATCGTCACGAATAAAAAGATCACCACCATCATCAACATAGCCAATAATTATATTTGCATCGGCCATCTGATTGGTGGGATCAAAACCTACCGCTACCCAACCAGTTGTGGGAGCAGATACATTCACATAAAGATATTCATCATCTGTACGCCATTGTAATTCTATACCTTCTACTGTTACCATTTCATATTGTTCAAATGTTATCTGATCTACTTGTTCAATTGGAATTGAGATCATGCTTCCATCTGTATAATTTACGACCATATCTGTAGCAGATGTTATTGCCACAATACTAATTAACATAAAAATCATATATTTTTTCATCTTAAAATCCTCCTATTTCATTAAGATCATTTTGCGGTTTCTATAAATACCATTATTACTCATTCTGTAAAAATAGATCCCAGAAGGAGCCATTTTTTGTTCATCTGTCTTCCCATTCCAGTTAACTATATGTTCCCCATCAGAGAAAAATCCATCAACCAGATTTCTGATTTTTTGTCCTTTAGCGTTGTAAATGTCTATTTCTACTTTACTGGTAACATCCATACTAAAGCTTATGTTTGTATCCGGATTAAAAGGATTTGGATAATTTTGGTTTAGTTGGAAAGCACTACTAATTGGTACTTCAGACGGATCAATTCCTGTTGTTGTATCAAAATCCATATATAGAATATCTTCAAATAGAAAAGTGTGTGTCATTTCTGATGTTTGCAGCATCAAAGACTCATCATCAAAGTTTATATCTATGATATCGACTAGGTCGAATTCATAATTCTGTTGTGAAGTATTTATGATAAATATCTCTGCAGACAAGCTAAGTGAAAAAATTAAAACTAGCATCATTATAATAAAATGTTTCATCATTCCTCCTATGTTAATACTGAGATTCATTCTCAATTATAAATAATTTAGTGTTTTTATTGAGGAATGCAAACATTTATTTGTTATCTTCTAATTGTTTTAGGAATTACTTCCACTGCTTATTGATCTCGTAACAGCAAATTGCTGTACACACACCAACATTCAAAGAATTCTTCCAACCGGAAAGTGGAATTTGTACAATCTTATCCGCAAGTTTTAGTGAGTCTTCTGAGATTCCAAGAGCTTCATTTCCTAGTATGAGAGCACATGGTTTTTTATATTCTATTTTAGAAATATCCTCTGATTGAGTGGTTGTTTCTAGGGCATAAATAGTAACTTTATCTTGTTTTAATTTTGCTACTATTTCTTTTACAGAAGCGTGAGATGACCAGCTTACATATTTTTCTGTTCCCATTGCAGTTTTTTTAACTTTCATATTCTCAGGTGTTGGTGTGTATCCACAAAGATAGATATGAGAAACTCCAAAGCATTCTGCAGAGCGGAATATGGAGCCAATATTAAAAGCTGAACGCAGATTATCTAAAATTAAGTATAACGGAATGGATTCCCTCTGTTTTGGATGTTCGTCTTGCGTTAGAATTATAAATTCATCATCTTTTCTATCTTTGCCAAATTCTTGTTCAATAGGCACTGCAAAGGCAATAAATTCTCTTTTAGATAAAGTAGAAAGATCATGATTAATTTCATGATTTTTGTAATTGAGATATGTTTGGAATTCTTCGAGCAATTCAACTCGCAACTGCTTTTTATGCCAGTTGACCTCAATTTTGCTGATTAGCTCTACAAGTTTTTTCCCTTGTTTTTTATAGGTGAACTCTCTAAAAATATTTTCAGTATATTTCATAAAAAAAAGAGGAAGCTAATTAGCTTCCTCAAAATATTTATTATGCATTAACTTTTGGTTACAGTTTTTTTAACGTTCTTTTTCTTTGGTTTTAGCTTCTCTAATTCAGCTTTTAACGTAGCATTTTCTGCTTTTAATAGTACAATTTCTGCTTTCATTTTTTTTTGTCTTTCCATTAATGCATTATGCCTTGTTTGCAAATTTTCCCAATTAAGTTTAAATTCGTTTCTCCTTTTTTGTAAATTTGCATTTGCTTTTTTTAGAGCATCAACTTCTGCCTTTTTTGTATTAGAACTCTCAACATATTTGTTATGTTTATCGTTCAAGTTTCTCCATTTTATACGAACTTCTTTCTCTCTTGCTTGCAGTTTCTTATAAACATCATTCAGTTTCTGATACTCTAACTCATAATTCATTTTTTTTGCAGTTACTTTTTTGTTCTGTTGCATTTGTTGATTTTGTTTAATTTGCTGACTTTGCTGAGCACTAAGACATAATGCTAAGCTCAATAACATAATAATAATAATTGCTCTTCTCATTCTTCCTCCCACTTCCTTTGATTTCTATCCTAAAAACTTTCCCAGTTGTTTTATGTGTCAATAATTTTGTTGGATCGCTTCTCGTTCCAACCTGTATTTAAACTGCTATTTTAATTCAACTTGACATTCTAAGAGCTATAAATTGCCTAAATAAAAACAGTGGAGGAGCTCCATGAAATATAATAGAAAAATATTTGGATATGAGTGTGATATTTACGGTCATTTAAATAATGCTAATTATCTTCATCTCTATGAGGAAGCGCGTGCAGATGCATTGGAAGATATGGATATGTCTATTGGGAAGTTGAATGAAGAAGGTATTCGCATCTACATTTCTGAAATAAATCTAACTTTTAAGATAGGGCTTCCAGTAGGAGAGAGAGTAGTACTTGATACAAGAATGGTAAAGGCAAACAGAGCAATTTCTGTTTGGAAACAGGAGATTTTCAATGCTGCGGGTGAGTTGTGTAATATTGCAATTGTAAAAGGTGTTTTTATTAGAGAAGGGAAGCCATTTAGAATTTCGAAGGAATTATTTGAGGAGTATAAAAAATATATTCAACCTGAATAACACTGATTATTAAAATTAAAGTAATAATGTAGCCAAACCTAAGAAGGAAGCAAATCCGCCAATATCTGTTAACATTGTAATCATTACACTAGAAGCCAAAGCGGGATCGATCTTCAGCGTTTTCATAATTACTGGAATGGAAGAGCCAACAAGCCCGGCAATAAACATATTACAAACCATAGATATTCCAAGAACTGCACCAAGCAATATATTCCCTTTAAGAAGATATGCTATTAACATTGCTACAGAACCAATAAGAAAACCATTTATAATACCCACTGTGATCTCTTTAACAATTGCTCTGTATGTGTTGTGAAGTGTAAGCTCACCCAGTGCGATTCCTCGCGTAATTACTGTGAGTGTTTGTGTGCCAGAGTTTCCACCAAGTCCTGCAACTATAGGCATGAGAACTGCTAGGAAAGATAAACGGGCTATTGTTCCTTCAAAAATACCAACTACACTCGATACAAGTAGAGCCGTAAAAAGATTTAACGTTAGCCAGGGAAGTCTCTTCCTAACCGAGCTGAGAGGTGAAGTGAACACCTTATCTTCACTTTCTAAACCCACCATTTTGTAAACATCTTCCGAAGCTTCTTCATCAATTACATCAATGATATCATCCACCGTGATCCTACCAAGCAGGTGATTTTCATTATCAACAACCGGTAAAATATAGATGTCGTATTTACGAAAGATCCCGGCAACTTCTTCCTGATCCATTTCAACCGGAGCCGATATCACATCTTTATCCATGATATCTACAGCTTTCATTTCTGCTTTGCATAAAAGCAGTTGAGATGCTTCTAAGATTCCTATTAATTTATTGTCTTCATCAGTTACAAAAATGTAATAAAGTTTTTCTACATCGTCATAATTATCTCGAATATGATCGATCATTTCTGCACGGTTCATCTCCTTATTCACATTTATGATCTCTTTCTGCATGATACCACCGGCGGTATCCTCTTCATAAATAAGAAGCTGCTTTATTTCATCGGAATCTTCTTTATCAATCTTTTGCAGAACATCTTCAAGTTGGTGCTCATCAAGTTCAGCAGCAATATCCGTTGCTTCATCAGAATCCATTTCATCCATGATCTCAACCAGACGTTTCTGCTGAATTGTTTCCAGAATATCTTCACGCAGTTCATCATGTAGATCATTTATAACATCGGAAGCAAGTTCTGAGGAGAGATAGTTAAAAGCTGTAACCTGATATTCAGCAGGGAGCTCATTTATTATCTGAGCGGCATCACCCGGATGAAGGAGATTGATCTTTTTCGTTATTTCATCTATCTGATCATTTTCAAACAATTCAATAATTTGATCTATAGTTAACTTTAACATATCTAACTCCCTTGCAAAGATTGTGCAAAAAATTGAATATTTCTGTCTATAGTTTTTCTTGTCAGCAACCAAAAAAGCCCCGAAAAACGGGGCTTTGATATTTTTAAATTAATTTAAACTAAATTAATCTTTTTTCTTCTTTGGTTTTGCTTCTTCTTTTTTCTCGGTACCTTGTGTGAATTCAATAATAGCCATTGGAGCACAATCACCGCGACGGTAACCGTTTTTCAATACTCTTGTATATCCACCTTCAGTCGTTTCAAATCTTGGTGCGATCTCATCAAAAACTTTTTTAACAAGATCTCTATTTTTAAGAACCTTAAAAGTTAATCTGCGATGATGCACTGTACCTTTCTTTCCGTAAGTTATTACTCTTTCTGCTAAACCTCTAATTTCTTTTGCTCTAGCCTGAGTAGTATTAATTCTTCCGTGTTTCACAAGGGAAGCAACAAGATTTTTAAGCATCAGATTACGATGCCCTTTCTCTCTACCAAATTTTCTTCCGCTAACTCTATGTCTCATAGTTCAATCCTTATTTCTTGGTAGTAACTTTATTTTTGGCGTCTTCGATTCTTTTTCTCATACCGGTTACATCCATTCCGAGAGAAAGTTCGTATTGACCAAGTAAAGCATGAATCTCTTCCAGAGATTTCTTACCGAAGTTTCTATATTTCAACATTTCATTTTCATTCTTCTCTACAAGTTCGCCAATTTTATCGATCTTTGCTGCAGAAAGACAGTTACTGCAACGAACAGAAAGCTCAAGTTCGTTAACATTTGTAGATAATATCTTCTCCATTCTTTCTAATTCTGGATCCATTTCTATCTCTTCAATATACTCAGGTTCCTTCTCAAAAAGAACAACCGTATCATACAGATCTCTAAGTATCTTTGCAGAAAGATAAAGTGAATCTTTAGGGTCGATACTACCATCTGTTGTAACTTCCATTGTAAGTTTATCAAAATCTATACGTTCACCAACACGTTGATTTCCAGCTTCAAAATTCACCTTAACAATTGGAGAATAGATAGAATCAATTGGAATAACACCAACAGATTTTTCTTCCATATCATGATTATCTGCAGAAACATAGCCTCTACCGATACCAATCCATAATTCCATTCTGAATTCTACATCTTCTGTCATTTCAAGAAGTTCAAGATCTTCATTAATGATCTTCACATCAGCTGTTCCACTAATGTCACCAGCAGTAATAATACCAACACCCTTATGTTCTAAAACAAGTTTTTCTTCACTTACAGATTCAGTTTGAATAATAAGTTTCTTAAGTTTAAGAATGAGGTCTATAAAATCTGATGTTGAACCTGGGATAGCTGAGAATTCATGATGTAATCCTTCTATTTTTACATAACGTACTGCTGCACCCTGAATGGATGTAAGCAATACTCTTCTTAGTGTATTCCCTATTGTTGTAGCAAAACCAGATTCTAATGGTCCAATTTCAAATTTTCCGTAGGTCGAGCTATATGTTTTTTCATCGACTACTACTGATTCCGGCAATTGTAACGGTTCTAGGAATTTCATATAAGATCTCCTAATCTACTATTTGGAATAATATTCAACGATCAAACGTTCATCAGTATCAAGTTGGATCTGCTCACGAGTTGGTATACTGATAATTTCGCCTTTAAATTTATCTTTATCAACTTTGAACCAATCGATGCTGTCAACTTCTGTTGAAGCTTCCATTGCTTCCTGGATTAAAAGCATTTGTCTGCTTTTTTCCTTAATTAAAATTTCATCTTCTGCACGCACATTGAAAGAAGGAATATCTACCTTTCTATCGTTAACTAAAATATGCCCGTGACGAATGATCTGTCTGGCTGATTTTCTGGAAGGAGCAAAACCCATACGATAAACAATGTTATCTAAACGTGTTTCTAAGATCTGAAGTAAGTTCTCACCAGTAACACCAGATTTTTTTGCAGCCATTTTAAAATATTTTCTAAATTGTTTTTCTAAAACACCATAAGTTCGGCGTACTTTTTGTTTTTCTCTCAAATGCACACCATAATCACTCATTCTCTTTCTAAAGCCTCGGGCATTACCATGTTCTCCTGGAATAAATGGTCTTTTTTCAAAAGCACATTTTTCGGAGTTACAACGTGAACCCTTAAGGAACAATTTTGTTCCTTCTCTTCTACATAATTTACAAGATGATCCTGTATATCTCGCCATAATATAATCCTTATACTCTTCTAGTTTTTCTTGGTCTGCAACCGTTATGTGGAATCGGTGTTCTATCTTCGATCAATGTAATTTCTAAACCATTTGCATTAAGTGCACGAATTGCAGATTCTCTACCGCCACCAGGACCTCTAACAATAACTTTTACTTTATTTACACCCATTTCTATTGCTGCTGCTGCAACTTCTTCTGCTGCTAACTGTGCTGCAAATGGAGTGCTTTTTTTAGATCCTTTATATCCTATCTTACCACCACTTGACCAGGTAAGAATATTTCCAGCTTTATCTGTTAATGAAACGATAGTATTATTGAAACTGGAATGAATATGAGCCACACCTTCGTTATACGAAAGTCTTACTCTTTTCTTCTTTCTAACTTTTGTTGTTGCGTTTGCCATCATTCACTCCCTTACTATCTCTTTCTGCCCTTACGGGTTCTAGCATTTGTATGCGTACGCTGTCCACGAACCGGAAGATTCATCTTATGACGAATACCGCGATAGCAGTTGATTTCCATAAGGCGTTTGATGTCCATTGCCTTTTGAGTTCTCAAATCACCCTCAACAACATAATCATCCAGAATGATTTCACGTAATTTCTTTTCCTGCTCTATAGAAAGATCTTTAACCTTGATGTTCTCATCAATTTCTACTTTTGCAAGAATTTGTTCAGCAGTGGATTTGCCTATTCCGTAGATATAGGTAAGCCCAATAACTATTCTTTTTTCTCTTGGTAATTCTACCCCTGATATATGTGCCAAGCTTCCTCCTTATCTAACCTTGACGTTGTTTATGCTTTGGATTACTAGAGCAAATAACTCTAATTACACCATTACGTTTGATT
>Ga0233437_1003808_pt1 | contig 19007 bp, 18 predicted proteins | sample SI_122_August201_FD_182714 | JGI IMG/M metagenome (GOLD analysis project Ga0233437, IMG submission 182714) | Seawater microbial communities from Saanich Inlet, British Columbia, Canada - SI_122_August2016_200_MG | ecosystem: Environmental > Aquatic > Marine > Inlet | place: Canada: British...
TGTTCTTTTAGTAAATGAACTTTTTCTTCCGGACTGTAATGCTTGCGCTTTTTTCTCATGGTTTTGGCTCCTTTTGTGAACTATAACATGGATGCCATTTTTCCATTTTGCGCTGAGGCAGCACAACTGTTATATATAGGCTATTTCTATCGTCCACCTCGACGACCGCGAGTTCCTGCGTTTGTACTATTATACAAATTAGGAATAGCATCTGTCTGGAGGCAATCACCGGTTCCATCGCAAATCCCATCGTTTAGGAGGCAATCACCAATCCCATCACAAGTTCCATCCTGGAGCTGAATTTGCTCATGGAGTTGAATTTGATCCTGTGTGCTCAACCCATCAGCAGCGCCATTTCCGCCGTTTCCGCCATTACCAGGACCTTTGCCTGTATCTGCCATCGCATAAGCTGAGCCGACTGCGCCAAACATTGCGACTGCTAAAATTGTAATCGCGAGAACTGTACCTAAAGTCTTTTTCATTTTTTACTCCTTTTTTATCATCTCACAGAACTTTGTCTGTGTTTATGTTCCTATAATAAGCGCACTTTGTAAAGTATATGTGGTGTTTATGTAAAGAATGATTAAAGGTAGCATTTTTCATCCTTTTTTTATTGATTAAATGTATAAGCTGTTGTAAAATACTTCTAATGAGCCGATTGGGTGCCCCCCTCACCCAGTCGGCTCATTATTTTTTTGCTTGACTCTCCTTAAGCAAATCTGTATAATCTGCCCAACTCTGGGAAGAGTAGGTAAACGAAGCCCTGCTAGAGAAGGAATGCCTTGGCTGAAAGCATCCACAGAAGTTCGTCGCTGAATGTCGCCCGGAAAATTGCCGAAGAACGTTAGTAGTTTGATAGTGCGATAGTTTTTTAGTTGGGTAGTGGATAGCCACTCAACAAAGAACTAAGAACTACCCAACTAACCAGTAGACCGGTACGGGAATGCCCGTTATAGCATAGACCGATAACATGTTATGCAACATGCGTCGGTTCCAGAGAGCATCTTTCTATAAAGATGAATCGAGGTGGTACCGCGGAGTTCGTCTTCGTCCTCTTTAGGATGAAGGCATTTTGTTTTAAACCGCTAAGCATCTCATTGCGAGAGAGTTCCTGAGCGGAGGGTTCAGTAGCTTCGAGCGCAAGCGAGAAACGTATCGAAACCCATAGTCGAAGGATGACCGAAGCAATCTCCCGCAAAGTCATGGAGATCGCCACGTCGGGCTAAAGCCCTCCTCGCGATGACAGGAAGCAATTATATTTTTTCAGGAGCATTATCATGAGCAAAAAAGAACTACCAAAAGCCTATAATTTCAAAGATACAGAAGAGCGTATCTATAAGATGTGGGAGGAAGGCGGATATTTCCGCCCTTCAAACGACCCCAACAAACCGGACTTTGACCCGAACGTGAAGCCCTTTACGATCTCCATCCCGCCCCCAAACGTGACCGGCGAGTTGCATCTCGGTCATGCCATGTTTGTCAGCATGGAAGATTTGATGATTCGCTATCACCGCATGAAGGGATATTCTGCGCTTTGGGTTCCCGGCACTGACCACGCAGGTATTGCCACACAGTTGATGGTCTCCCGCCATCTGATGAAAACCGAAGAAGTGACTCTCGAAGAGATCGGGCGCGAAAAATTCCTTGAGCACGCCTGGAAATGGAAAGAGCAATATCACGGTCGCATCACGGGGCAAATTCGCCGTCTGGGCGCATCCTGTGACTGGGAGCGCGAACGCTTTACCCTCGACGATGGCTTATCCAAAGCCGTCCGCGAAGCCTTTGTGCGCCTGCACGAAAAAGGGTTGATCTATCGCGGTCCGCGTCTCATCAACTGGTCGCCGGGATTGAAGACCGCCGTCTCTGACCTTGAAGTGGAATACCACGTTGAAGAGGGTAAGCTCTACTATTTCAAATATATGCTCGCTGGCGACAGCGGAGACTTTATCCCCGTCGCCACCACGCGCCCTGAGACCATTCTGGGCGATACGGCTGTGGCGGTGCACCCCGAAGATGAACGCTACCAGAAATTCGTCGGGAAGAAGGTTCTCGTGCCGATGCTTGGGCGCGAGATTCCCGTTATTGCCGATGAATATGTTGAGCGCGAATTCGGTACGGGCGCACTCAAGATCACGCCCGCCCACGACCCGAACGATTATCAGATCGGTGAAAAGTATAATTTGCCGCTAATTTCCATCCTTGATAAAGACGCCAAAGTCAACGAAAACGGCGGTCAATACGAAGGCATGGATCGTTTCGACGCGCGTAAAAAACTCTGGGACGATATGCGCGAAGCCGGCTTGGTCATCAAAGAAGAAAACCACACGCACCAAGTCCCGCGCTCACAGCGTGGTGGCGAAATTATCGAGCCAATGATCTCCACACAGTGGTTCGTCAAGATGGAAAGTATCGGCGAAAAAGCGCTCAATGCCGTCAAAAACGGCGAGATCACCATCGTGCCCGACTATTTCACCAAAACCTACTACAACTGGATGGAAAACCTTCAAGATTGGTGCATCAGCCGCCAGCTTTGGTGGGGTCACCGCATCCCTGTCTGGTATTGTGCCGACTGCAACGAGATCACCGTCTCGCGTGAAGACGCTACCAAATGCGCCCACTGTGCCTCCGCCAATATCAAACAAGACGAAGACGTACTAGACACTTGGTTCTCCTCTGGCTTGTGGACATTCTCCACGCTTGGCTGGCCCGAAAAAACGCCTGATTTCGAATATTTCCACCCTACCAGCATTATGGAAACCGGCGCGGATATTCTCTTTTTCTGGGTCGCCCGCATGATTATGTCCTCGCTCGAGTTCGTCGGCGAAATCCCCTTCCACACCATCTACCTGCACGGGTTGATCTTCGATGAGCATGGCAAAAAGATGTCAAAAACCAAAGGCAACGTCATCGATCCGCTCATCGTCATGGACGATCTCGGCACCGACGCCTTGCGTTTCACGCTGCTGGTCGGCTCCACGCCGGGCAAAAATTCCAATCTCAGCTTGAAGAAGGTGGAAGCGAACCGTAACTTTGCCAATAAGATTTGGAATGCCAGCCGCTTTGTTTTCTCGATGATAGATACGGTTCAAGCGGATGATAAGCCTGATACCGTTAAATGGACGCTTGCCGATAGTTGGATCTGGGCGCGTTTACAAAACTTGGTACGCAGTGTCGAACGCCTTTTTGCCGGATACCAATATGGCGAAGCTGGTCGGCAGATTTACGATTTCTTCTGGGGCGACTTCGCCGACTGGTATCTCGAAATTGCCAAATTGCAAATGCAAGACGATGAAACCCGCTACACAACAGCCGAAACACTGGCGCGTGTTCTCGATATAACCCTGCGCTTGCTGCACCCCTTTACGCCTTTCGTGACGGAAGAACTTTGGGGCCATCTCCGCCAGACTATTCTTGGCTCTCCGCTTTCAGCGCTTGCCGAAGATTGGGCAGATGTGCTTATTTCTGCTTCGTGGCCCAAAGACCGTGACCCCGAAGGCTGGGAAGATGGCAAGATCGCTGAGTTTGAGCTAATTCAGGAGATGGTACGCGTTATCCGCAATTTGCGTTCGGAGAAGGGTGTCGCGCCCGGGAAACGGATCGCAGCCACCTTTGTTGGGGGCGAAGAAACGCCCTTGGTACGGGAGCAAGCCCAAATTTTGGGCGCGATGGCGAGAATCGATGAGGGGCAGATGTCCATCGTCGAATCCATCCCCGAAAAACCGGAGGGCAGCGTAGCGCTGGTCGTCGGCTCCATCGAGATCTATATCCCCCTCGAAGGGATGGTTGATCTGGCGAAAGAGCGTGAGAGACTCGAATCCGAATTGAAGGATGCTGAGTCGCATATTGCGCGTTTGGAGAAAATGCTGAATAGCCCCTTTGCGCAGAAAGCACCGCCCGCTGTGGTGGACAAAGAGCGCGAGAAGTTGGCAGGATATAAAGAGACCGCCGAGAAGATCAAGGCGCAGTTGTAAACATAGACGCTGAGCATTTTTAAAATGCTCAGCGTCTTTTTCTCTAAATATTGTAAGATGAAGGTGCACCGTTTGGATGCACCTTTTTTCTTTTCAGGCGAGGAGGTTTTGTTATGGAACCGATTTCGATCATCATTTCAGTCGTAAAGGCACTTTTTGGCGCGATCTTTGGATTTTTCATTGGAGCACTCGTTTTGCTTACAGACACCGGGGTTGTGGGCATGGTCGTTGGCGCAATTTTGCTCGGCTATCTCCTTTTTGCTACCAGTGTGCTTGAACTCGGCGGAGCGCTGATTTTGGGGTTCATCATTTTCGCGATCGGTACTTACTTTGAGCTTGTGAGTAAGTTGGCAAATAAGTTTCCGTTGCAGATTCTTTAGGGCAGGTGCCCTGGGTGGATACCTTTTTTAGCCTACTCATCATCTTTATGGCAGCCTTGCTCATTGTGAAAATACTATGGGGAATCGCTACTAAGGAAGAAACAACAATGGGCTTACCCGAAAACATCAACTGGGGCTGTGGAGCCATTATCGGCTTGATCCTTGCCGGGATTCTTTTCTGGGGTGCATCGAGCGGTGGAGATGCAACGATCACTGCCTGGGTTCTGGGAGGCGGCATTATCGGCTTCCTGTTAAGTTTTATGCCTGGTCATCCCTTGATGTAGGCCCAGAAAGGTTAGAAAATCACCCTAGCCTAAGATAATAATCATTTGCTTTTGTTGGTGCAATGGATTAATTTATGTATGAACTATATAAAAACCAATATTAGGAGAATGATCATGGCTTTAAAAATTACAGATGAATGCATTTCCTGCGCTGCTTGCGAGCCGGAATGTCCGACCGAATCGATATTCGAAGGTGAGGAATACTACGAAATCGATGCAAAGACTTGCGTTGAATGCGAAGGGCACTTTGATGAGCCCCAGTGCATAGAAGTATGCCCGGTAGAGTGCATCGAAAAAGTGTAATTACTAAAAAGTTCCGAGTTCTTGAAAAACTCGGAACTTTTTATATCTTTTGTAGAATTGTTTAAATCTGTGAAAATCCGCTAAATCTGCGTTCTATCGTTATCGTATCGGGGGGTAAAAGACGTAGTAGACCCACATCCAGAAGGGGATCAGGCCGCCTGCCATAATCAAGGCCAGAAGGCCCAGGGCAACGGTGCCCCAATCTATATCTACAGGTGCGGGTTCGTAGGCAAAGGTCGGTGCTTCTTCTTGTTGTACGGGAATATGCTGATAAACGGGAGCAGGCTCTGGTTCAGGAGCAGGTTCGGGGATGACAACAGGTGGCGGTGCTGGCTGGGGCGTAGAAATCGGTTGTGAAACGGGAGCAGAGGGACGCATCCCGAAGGTTTCGAGCACACGTCCAAATTGGTCGGCTGTTCTGTAGCGGCGGGAAGGTTCTTTCGAGAGCACTTTTGCTACGATCTCTTCCAGTGCGAGAGGGATGTCGGGGACGTATTCGCTCAAGGGCACGGGGATTTCGGATAGATGCAGGCGAGCGAGTTCTTCGGGTGTGGGGGCTACAAAGGGGAGGGTGCCAGAGAGCAATTCGTAGAGAATGATGCCCAAAGAGTAAACATCCGATGCGGGGGATGGCGCGCCGCCTGTGGCTTGTTCGGGCGCAAAATATTGGGGCGATCCCCAAACAACATCGCTATATTCGTCGTGACGAATGGAAGAAAGTGCTCGCGCGATACCAAAATCGGTTACTTTTAGACGACGGTCGGGCGTGACGAGGAAATTATGCGGTTTTACATCGCAATGTACCAGCCCTGCGCGATGGGCATAACCGATGCCGGCGCAAGCCTGCGTCATCAGGTTGATGGCATTCTTGACAGAAACACGTCCCCGCTGGCGGATAAGTGATTTTAGATCTGGCCCGTTCACATATTCCATCACGATGAAAAGCTTGCCCACATCGAAGCCAAAATCATGTACGGTCACGATATTTGGGTGCGAAAGATTCGCCGCCGCTCGTGCTTCCTGACGGAATTTGGCCCGAAAATTATCCTCGTCCGAGTAATCGTCGCGCAGGAGCTTAATCGCAACATCGCGCTCGAGCATTTTATCGCGCGCGCGGTAAACCGTTGCCATGCCACCTTTCCCCTGAGCTTCGATCAATTGATAGCGGTCGTTGAGTAACTTTTCATCGGTCATCGTGATGAAATTATATCATTAGTAGATTTTAGAATTGAGACATCAGACCTCAACTTTTAAGCTAAAGCCTAAAGTCTGATGTCTGAAGTCCGACAACTAAAATCTGCTTTATAATCTCTCTATGTCTAATTTAAAGGATAAGCGGATATTGTTGGGGGTGACGGGGTCTATCGCTGCTTATAAAGCGGCAGATTTGGCATCCAAGTTGACACAATCCGGTGCGCACGTGGATGTGATCCTGACAGGCGCTGCCGAACGTTTTATTTCGCCCCTTACATTTCAATCCTTAACCGGTCGAAAAGCATTTACCGATAAAGAACTTTGGGGCGGAGAATCACATATTTTGCATGTCGGTTTGGGGCACGCTGCCGATCTGTTTTTGGTTGCACCCTGTACCGCAAATACTCTTGCCAAATTCGCTCAAGGGCAGGCAAATGATCTTCTCTCTATCACTGCTTTAGCAGCGCAATGCCCGGTTTTAGTTGCCCCCGCGATGGATGTGGGCATGTACGAACATCTAGCTACGCAAGAGAATGTGCGCGTGCTAAAAGAGCGCGGTGTTCATTTTGCCGGTCCTGCTGAAGGCAGGATGGCATCTGGTTTGCTGGGACTTGGCAGAATGATCGAGCCAGCCGAGATTATCGGCCACGCACGCCGTGTTTTGGGCTTGCAGGGCAAACTTGCCGGGAAGAAAATCGTCATCACAGCAGGCGGCTCACGCGAAGCAATTGACCCCGTTCGTTTTATAACGAATCGCTCATCCGGGAAGCAAGGCTATGCTCTCGCCGAAGCCGCAATTGACGCGGGTGCAGATGTAACACTTATTTCTGCGCCAACTGCGTTGACTCCGCCCATTGGCACGAATCTGCTTTGGGCAGAATCGGCAGAAGAGATGCTCGACTTGGTTCTGGCAAAATCCACTGGCGCAGATGCGCTCATTATGGCCGCCGCTATCGCCGATTTTAGGCCGGAAAAAGTGGCCGGGAAAAAGCTGAAAAAACGGGATGGGATTCCGCAGATCACGCTCGAGGTCGCGCCAGATGTTCTTTTAGCGGTAGCAAGCCAAAAACCGGATGTGTCCCGCCCCCGCGTTGTGGTAGGATTTGCAGCGGAGAGCCGCGACCTTGTTGCGAATGCGGCCGAGAAGCTCAAATCCAAGAATTTAGATTTAATGGTTGCGAATGATATTTCAGCAAAAGATGCTGGCTTCGATGTGGAAAATAATCGAGTCATTTTACTAACTCCCGATGGCGAGCGGGAAAAGCTCTCGTTGCGGAGTAAATTTGAAATTGCTGAAATTATTATGGCTCGTGTGAGCCTTTTATTGGATAAGTTGGAGAAATAAATGCGCGTTTTAGTCATCTCAGATATTCATGCAAATTACACCGCCTTTGAAACCGTCCTTGAAGATGCAGATGATTTTGATGCAGTTTGGTGCCTGGGGGATGTTGTAGGCTACGGTCCTGACCCCAATGCTTGTGTGGAATTGCTCAGCGAACAACCCAATCTGATTTGTGTGCCGGGTAATCACGATAGTGCCGCGATGGGAGATATGCCCGCCGAATCTTTTAACGGCGATGCACGCCGTTCTTTGCTTTGGCAGCAAAAAGTTCTTTCGGCAAGCAGCATGGAATTTCTGGATTCTTTGCCCAAGAAAATAGAAGCCAATAAAAATGTGACTCTTGCTCATGGCAGCCCGCGTGACCCCGTTTGGGAGTATGTTTTGAACACGATGACGGCACGCATGAATTTACCTGAATTTGATACAGATTTTGCTTTTATTGGGCATACACACGTTCAGTCGGTTTTCATGTATGATGAGAAAGAAGACCGTGTTTCTTTAGATATTCCGCATGTGGGGATGCCTATCTCTCTTAGCGGACGCGGAATTCTCAACCCTGGCTCGGTCGGGCAACCCCGCGATCGTGACCCTCGTGCCGCTTATGCGATCTACGACACCGAGGCATTGATCTGGGAGCCCCAGCGCATTGCCTATGATATTGAAACAGTGCAGGCGCGTATTCGAGAAGCAGGGCTGCCAGAAAAACATGCTTTAAGGCTGGCGGAGGGGTGGTAGGGTTTCAGTATTCAGTGACCAGTAATCAATGGTCTGTTTATGCGGGAACTCTTTTAGGCGAATAAACGTCTTATGAACACGACGTTATGAATTCATAGAAAAATATTCGTGTTATTCGCCAAATCCGTACTTATTCGTGATCCGAAAAGGAGAAAAATCATGAAACGCTACTTACTCATCACAATTGCAGTTGTAGTCCTGCTAACAGGATGCGCTGGAGCCGCTGTCCCTATGGCCGAAGCTCCTGCATACGAAAACTTTGCCGATGTGTCATCAGGAATGGATTCCGTTGCTATGGAAGCCCCCGCAGCACCAATGATGGAAGAAGCAAGGAGTTCTACCGGCTCATCAGTCGAAGCCGCTCAGCAGGAAAGACTTGTTATCAAAAACGCCGATCTGAGCATTACCGTTGATGACCCTGAAGAAAAAATTGTCGCTATTTCTGCTTTAGCCGATTCTTTGGGTGGGCATGTTGTAAATTCAAACACTTACCAAAGCTACGCCGATAGTGGTGCACAAGTTCCTGAAGGGAGTATCACCATTCGCGTTCCCTCCGAAGATCTGGATGATGCACTCAAAAAGATCAAAGCAGATGCAGTTGAAGTGAACTCAGAAAACGTCTCCGGCGAAGATGTGACCGATCAATACGTCGATCTTCAATCACGTCTTAAGGCCAAAAAAGCCGCAGAAGAGAAGCTGCTCGAGATCATGGCGAATGCCAATACTACGGAAGATACGCTTGCAGTTTATTCTCAACTTCAGATCATTCAGAGCGACATCGAAGTATTGACAGGACAGATCAATTATTACGAACGTTCTGCAGCCATGTCTGCGATCTCTGTGCGCGTTATCGCCACCGAAAAATCCAAACCCATCGAAATTGGCGGCTGGAAACTGGGTGAAACCGCCAGTAAATCTGTTCAAAATCTGATCAACTATATGCAAGGTTTTGTGCGCTTCCTGATCAATTTCATCATCTTTATTCTGCCCGTTCTGGTTACACTCTTCCTGCCCGTTTATCTTGTTTTCATCGGTCTTCGGGTGCTCGTACGTAGGCGCAGAGCGAAGAAAGCGGCTAAAGAAGTCGTCGAAGAGAAATAGCTCTTTTGCCCCATCCCAGCCCTTCCCCCGCTAGTGGGGGAAGGGTTTTTTCTTGTTATAATCCTCGCTATGCAAAAACTCGCCCGACACGCGCAAGAACTTTTTGGACTTCATCTCAACGAAAATCAGTTGAGCGATCTCGCAATTTACGAGCGTGAACTCCTTATTTGGAACGAAAAATTTAACCTGACCGCCATACGGGATGTGGAAGGAGTCCGCACCAAACATTTTCTGGATTCCTTTTCTTGTGTGCTTGCCTGGAGAGAACAGCCTCCGCAAACGCTCCTTGACCTTGGGTCTGGTGCCGGTTTCCCCGGCATCCCCCTGAAAATAATTTATCCCCATTTAAAGCTAACCCTTGTCGATTCGGTGGCGAAAAAAGTCAAGTTTTGTCAACATATCGTCGAGAGCTTAAAACTGGATGATGTGAAAGTCATCCACGCTCGCGCCGAAATGCTGGGAAAACACCCCAAACACCGCGAAAGCTATGATTGGGCAGTTGCTCGTGCTGTTGCGCAATTACCCGTTTTGAGCGAATATCTACTCCCATTTGTCAAAATTGGCGGCACGATGCTCGCCCAAAAAGGCGAGCGCGGTCTCGCTGAAACACAAGATGCCGAGAATGCCCTCCAAATTTTGGGTGGAAAACTTCGACAAGCAATCCCTGTTACTTTGCCCTCTGTCGTTGAAGAACGCTATTTGGTGCTGGTCGATAAAGTGAGCACAACGCCCGCCAAATATCCGCGCAGGGAGGGTGTCCCCTCGAAGAAAGCGCTATAAAAAATAATCCAAATAAAACCAAAACCCCGCTCTTTTTGTTAGAGCAGGATTTTTTATCCTAATGACTGGTGTTACGCAAAACTTGGATATTAGCCCCCTCTGCCCTATCGGGCATCTCCCCCAAAGAGGGAAGGTTAGGATGAGGGCAAAACAAAAAACATCTCGTTTTTTAGCTTGTGCGTAACATCAGTTAATGAAATCGCTGATTATCCACTTACTTCGGCGAAGCAGATATAAAGTGAAATGATGCAGTTATTTGACCGAGCAGAGAGCCTTCAAATGTTAGAAGTTTTTGCTCAATTTGCTCATTATTCAGATGCTCAATCACCTTTAATCCTCTTTCTTCCAAAAACGTCTCTATCTTCCCTTCATCAATCGAAAAAACGAGCGATTCGTCTTCGTGTTCCTTTTTCATTGATTCAAAGAATTTTTTCACACCAAAGGCATTCTCATTTTCAACCGTCAAGGGAACAACATAATCGAAGGCGATGATGCTTTCCGGGTGGGCTGATTCTTTGACAAATCCTAACGTTGCGTCGACAGATTCTGATTCGAGATAATAGCTTACCCCTTCCCAGATAAATAGTGTTTTCTTAGCGGGATCATATCCCGCTTTTTCGAGTACATCTTTCAATGATTCGGTATTGAAGTTGATCGGTGCAAGCGTGACATTCTCGGGCATGTCAATTTTCGCTTTTTTCAGGCATTTCTTTTTCCAGTTCTGTGTTGGGGCGGCATCCAGCTCAATTACTTTTGTGCTTTTATTCAGTTCAGCAAATCGATAGGCACGTGTATCGTAGCCTGCGCCGAGCAAGACGATCTGTGGAAATTCTTTTTTTATTGCATCAACGAAAAGCCTGTCAAAATAAACTGTTCGCGCGATCATATATTCGTTCAAGCCGGGCAGGAAGGCATTTAGCTTATCTTTCGTATTTTCTCGTATTTTTTTGAATTTGAAAAAAAATCTGAAATGCGAGGGTAGGAAATATTCAGCTAAAAAATCCGGGCCAAACTTTTCATTGTTGGAATCTTTGTTAGCAAGTGCCCTGCGTAAGGCTGCAAAGAAAGCTGTTTCTGATGGTTTTGCTTCAACACCTTGAGTAGACATTTTCTAGTCCTTTTTCTATCAACACGGAATCCCGTACATAAATTATACGGTAAATGACATCAAGAAGTTGTGTCCACATTTTCCCCAAGAATAATTGGCTAAGGAAGCCAGATTCTCAAAATATTGTTTGATAATCCCGCTCCAATAGCTATCTGATCATTATTATCAGAATTCACCGCAGCTAGATTTGTGACCAGTTCTGCACCAAGATCAATCCAGTTTATAGACTCGCTTTCAATGCTTATAATTCCCAGACGTGTATGACTTTGATCGGGGGCAAGCAAGTCAATTTGCCCATCGGTATTAAAATCACCAGCTTGTGCCGTATACAGATTTCGCGAACCAATCGAGTGCGTGCTGATGCCGGGAATTGTTTTCACGATCTCAAGTTTATTGCCATCGAGCCTGTAGAATTCAAGTACGCCGCCGATGTGCGGGGTGCGTACAACAGCCAAAAGATTTTCATCCGATGAGCCAAATGGTGCGATGACCAGTTGATGTCGCCAGCGATAACCAGAGCCAATTGCGGGACCTTCGGCGAGAAGACTGCCATCTTCACGATAGGCGACAATACGTGCCCCATCTTGCACGTTGCTCAAGGTAACGATAATTTCACCTTCACTGTCATTATTCATATCAGCCCAAATGGGTGCTATCCCTTCGATTGCATCTGCTTTTGGGATGGAAACAACCTGCACGATTTTTGGTACAGGATTTGTTTCAACTAAGGTGATTGCGGTGGATTCAATACCATCTCCTAATACGCTATGGGCATAGCTTTCAGTTGGAGATGATAAGAATAATAGCCTGCCCTCTTCGTCCAACAAAATGCGACTATCGACTAGCGCGTTAACCGCTAAACGACTTTCTTGACCTTCTTGTGAAATGACCAAATCCCCATTTGTGGCGATATAGGCAATTTGATGTGATGCGGGATCGATCAAAACAGGCTGTGTAAGTGAAGAAGCATCTGATGGAGCAGTTAAAGCGAAGACATCACCATTGCTCGAATAAATAGTTAGGGGCATCCTAGCAGGAAGCTTTTTGGGAGAAATCTCTATTTCTTCAAAACCATTTTGATTAACGGCAAATGCTTCTAAACGCCCATCTTCAAGCGCAATTGCCCAGGCTGTGCCATCTTCGTGGGGAATGCCCGCTATCCAGACAGCTTTTGCTTGGAGGAGAATATCTATTTGCGTTGCTGAAAGTAGGTCTGTTTGGGTGGAAAGAAATTGAATTTCACTATTGCTGATGAAGTCAATTTCTCCTTTGGAATTAGGGGGAATTTCTGAATTTGTCGGTGATGCAGGAGCAAGTGTCGGGGAAATATCTGATAAGCTTTCATCCACTATTGGAGCACAAGCGGAAATGAACAAGGACAAGGCAAGGAGGGGGATTAGTTTTGTTTTCATCAGAAGTTTGGATGGGGTTATTCTGTAATTTCTTTCCCAGTTTATCAGTTATTTCAAAGTTTCCAAGGACTCTTTTTAATACGCACTTTTACCTTATCTTCTCCCTTGGCCAACAAGTGTGTATCTGCAGGAAATGAAGAATCGAAAGCAATAGGAGTTGAGCTGAAAGCTTGCAATTTTACTTCCCAGTTAAGTGGAGAATGGACTATTCTTTCAACATGCTTCCCATTCTTTAGGTCAACTACTTTATATTCAACATATGGATAAATATTTTTTTCCTTTCCCCAATTCTCCACAACAAATTCAATCCGTATTTTAAGTCCCTCCCATGTAACTTGCTTGATTGGCTTTTTTATCTCTTTTAGTACAATCTTTTCTTCTTGATGTGGTATATAAGTTGTTGATCGGGAGGTAAACAGAGATCTATACCTTTCATTTTCCCCTATGGGTAAAGACTTCATTCTCAATATATCCCTTGTGCGGTCTATCAAAAGCTCGTATCGTGCTAGCACATTTGGGTATTCATCTATGTTTAGAGCATCAACTAAAAAAGATAAACCAGCAAAAGCAAAGAGAAGATTTTGGTAATGCTATTAGTTTCAACCTGCCTTTTCCTTTGGCTATATAGATATCTTCTATCTGATAGTGTCCAAAAATATGCCTTCCCTGAGTTTTACGAAAGTTTCGGACAGATTTTCTTATAGCTGTTGCCCAATCTCGGTTTCGAGATTTAGGCGAAAGTACCCCCCAATAATCATCAAATTTCGGTTTTATTATTCCATATTCGATTAAAGTGCTAACTACATTTTCCAGCACTGAATGGATGAAGTCTCCCAATGATAATCCTTTCTATATTTCACTAATAGAAGCTCTTATTATAAAGTACAAATGTATCTTTTCTGAAAATTCACTAGCTCGCTCTTTTTCATTTTTTGCAGAGAGACTGCTATAATAGGCACAATCTATAAAAACAGGTGGTACGACGAAATGATCTTAATTACTCAATAAAACCCCGTAAACCGCTGACCTAGGCGATACTAGCGGTGCAAGTATTTTTCTTTGCCTATCTGGTGTCACGCATCAGGCTTTAATTTTATAACGTGACACTTGCCACCTAAACCTGAAAATTATTATGCCTAAAAAAATAGAAATAACAGACGATCTCGAAGCGCTACTTAGCACCCTTCCCGAAGAAGTGGTCGCAGCGATCCGAGAAACCGAAGATACAGACAATCTCCTCGAGGTCATTCTCGATCTTGGGCGTGTACCAACAGCGCGATTTGTGGATGGAGAAGTGATCCTCAGCGAAAAGGATGTCACTCGCGCGCAAATCGACCATGTTGTGCAGCAGCTCGGTGATATTGATGCCGATAACCGCGCTGGTCTGGAACGCACCTTGCATCGTATCTCTGCGATCCGTAATAGACGCAGTGAAATTGTTGGCTTAACCTGCCGCGTTGGCCGTGCGGTTTATGGCACGGTCGAGATCATCGAAGATATTATCGCTTCGGGAAAAAGTATCCTTTTGCTCGGACGTCCCGGTGTGGGTAAAACGACCATGCTTCGCGAAGCTGCCCGTATTTTGGCAGAGAGCAAACGTGTCGTGATTGTTGATACCTCTAACGAAATTGGTGGCGATGGCGATGTGCCACATCCTGCTGTTGGTCGTGCGCGCAGAATGCAGGTTGCGACTCCCTCCCTTCAGCACGAAGTAATGATCGAAGCGGTCGAAAACCATAATCCCGAAGTGATCGTGATTGACGAGATCGGTCGCGAGCAGGAAGCCGAAGCCGCCCGCACAATTGGCGAGCGCGGCGTTCAATTGGTCGGTACGGCACATGGCAATACCCTCGATAATCTCATGCTTAACCCCACTCTTTCTGACCTGATCGGCGGGATTGAATCTGTGACTTTGTCAGATGATGAAGCCCGTCGGCGCGGCACGCAGAAGACCGTTTTGGAACGCCGTAGTCCGCCTACTTTTGATGTACTCATCGAAATCCAGCAGCGCGACAGACTCTCCATTCATCTGGATATTGCCGCAGCGGTGGATGCGCTTTTGCGCGGATTCCCGCTTCCGGCCGAGATTAGAACGAGGGATGCCGAGGGTCAGATCCGCGTTGAAAAAGAGCAAGCAAGCCCAACGCCAGGTGCGAGACGCGGAGGAGATTCTCTCGGAACGCGCGGTGCCCTGCGCTTGTCCAATGGTCCCGAAACAGCCTCCCGACCCCGATCACCTTCCCGCAAAAACATGAAGCAAACGCGTATCTTTGCCTATGGCGTGGCGCGGAATCGACTGCGGACAGCCATCAGCCAATTACGAGTTCCTGCTGATGTTGTGCGTGACACCAGCGAAGCCGATGTTTTCGTGACGCTGCGCACCCATTATCGAAAGCGCCAACAATCCGTGATGGATGCCGAGCGGCGCGGAATGCCCGTTTATGTGCTGCGAGCGAATACCAGCACGCAGGTGAGGAAGTTTTTGAGCGATCTCTTTGCGCTCTCAGATGATTTTTCCGCGGGTGATGATGTAGAAGATATTAAAAATGAAACCCAGGATGCGATTGCGGCGGTCCTGAACGGTGAACGCTGGGTAGATTTGCCCTCCGGCTCGGCGACCGTACGCCGCATTCAGCACGAGATGGCACGTAGCGCGGAATTGACATCCCATTCGTATGGGAAGGAACCACGCAGGCATGTCCGGATTTTTAGAGAATAAATATGTGTAGGGGCGAGTCTCAGACTCGTCCCTACAGAAGAGTAGTTTTTAGGAGGAATTTCATGGATAATCCCGCTAACGCCGAACTTAATCTGCAAAAGAAAAAAACAAATGTAAAGCACATTGTTAAATTGGGATGTGGAGGGATATTAATCCTATCGCTAATTTGTGTGTTTCTATATTTTCTTTTAGTGGTGGGTATCGGAGGAGAACCAGCTAATGCTTTCACCGTAGAAAAAGTAACTCAACAATTTGTTGCTGCTTTACATGACGGTGAAATCGAAGAAGCGCATAAAATGCTTTCAGACTTTAGCATACAAGAAATATCTATAAAGACTTTGTCTGATTACTCTGAAGAAGAGCCCATATCAAAATATAAAGACTTACAAGTTTGTGAGTTTAAGATTTTTTATGAAAACACAGAAAAGATACTCGTTGGTATGGGGATAATTTTTTACGAAAATAGTTCTGTAAAGTTTCAAGTCGACATGCTCCAAGATGGAGATAAAAACTGGAAGATACGTGAATTTATATTAGGCTACGAATCTGATCCTGAACCTTGGGCGGGGTGTGGTTAAAAAGGTGATATTATCAAGACGAGGTAGATTTCATGTTCATCACACTAGAAGGCCCCGAAGGTTCGGGCAAAACATCCCACATCCCTCATCTCGTTGAATTTTTACGCGAGAAAGGTTATAACGTATTCCCCACCCGTGAGCCGGGTGGGACATCCATTGGTGAGCAAGTACGCGAAGTTTTGCATGATCTAAAAAATACAGAGATGCACCCACGCACGGAAACCCTGCTATATCAGGCTGCGCGTGCCCAATTTGTTGAGGAAGTAATTCGGTTGCGTCTGGAAGCCGGAGAAATTGTGATCTCAGACCGGTATGCGGATTCGACCTTAGCTTACCAGGGTTTTGGTCACGAACAGAATCTGGATGAAGTGCGCGCATTGATCTCTTATGCAACTGGCGGTCTCAAACCGGATATGACTATTTTGCTCGATCTGGATGTGGAAATTGGCCTTGCGCGAAAAACCAACGGTGATGAATGGAATCGACTGGATGCCTACACAATGGAATTCCATCAACGTGTACGGAAAGGCTATCTGGAATTGGTCAAAGCAGAGCCGGAAAGATGGGTTGTGGTAAACGCAGAGCAAAGCTGGGATGATGTGCAGGAAAATCTTAGGGGAAAAATAATTGAAGGGTTAGAGCGTAAGGCATAAGTACTTCTCGTTGTTTTTAATATTCTGCTTCTACTCCATCATTATCATCATCTTCTTCCCCATCTTCTTGGTTTTCAATCTGGGCTTTTAATTCTCGAAACTCATCAGTGTCTTGGACTTCACCAATGCCTTGGTTATAAGCAAGCAGCCAATCGAGCATCTCACTGCGATCTTTTTTAGCTTTCCCACTTTCTCTTTTGTGACGATCCTTCATATAGCGGTGATTAATATCCTGCTGTACAGAGGCAGGGTCTCGTACATCTTCAAACTCGAAATTCTGTGCCCCAATATAAATATAAACGGTGCCATAATTAAAAAAGATACTCCAAATTCCTCGACGCTTATATTCCAAGCTTTCAATCTCTTCTAAAGATGCAGAGCGGCTTTGTTCTTCTGCGAAGGGTTTACGGTCAATATCAAAAATTTTATCCTTGGAAACTTTAAAAATATCATTGCTCCAATCTACATATTGGTAAAGAACAACGCAAAAAGAAATGAAAGAGGCAAGCCCGAGTAAGGCAATTACTGAAATAGATGCGCCTGGTACCCCCTCAGTTTTTGAAAGAAAGGAAGCAAGCTGATTCAAAAGGAATAAGACAAAAAAGAGACTAACAAGGAGGGAGGCCGCGATCTGTCTAAATAAAACAATCCAATGTTTTCTGTAAATAATATCGCCGCCTTCTTCAAAGCGTTGTTTTAAGATATGGCTGTCAGTTTTCGGGAAAAGCTTCTCACGCAAAGTCTTCTTTTTAGGAGGAGGCTTTTTCTTCTTTGTAGCGGCAGGGTCAGGGTCTTTAAGCTTATCAATAATTGCTTGTTTGATCTCTTCTTTTGTTTGCTCTTTTGCGTGAATTTTTCTACGATCAAGCAACTCTTCAAGCAGATGCATTGCATGGTCAGGGCGGGGCGTATAATCCAGTTCTATTCCGCCTACCATAACTCTTACGCTTACTTTGCCATAATCAAAAAAACTTTGTGCTATGGCATCTGTATTAATGCTTACCGAGAGAACTTCCTCCAGATTAGCCTCTTGACGGCTATCATAGATGCCTATAATCTTTTCTAGCCAAATTAAGCGCTGATTTGTAATAATATAATAATCATTACGCCAATCTAGCCATTTCCAAATTAGCCAAAGGACAGAGACGATAATAAAAAAAATGGCAAAGGTCCAAACAGTATCAGAAACAGTAACGATCAATGCCCAATACAAGAAGAGAATCCCGCCAAGTAGGCCAATAAAAACAGGGGGGACAATACCTCTCCAAAACAGGATCTGGTGTTTTCTCGTCAGAAAGTAGATCACTTCGTCGTCATTTACCCAATCAAAATGTTTTTCTTTGATCAGTTGGCGGCATGCCACTGAGGCCTCTAGCTTTGCTTGCATAAAGTCAAGTGCATTGGGAATCTCTGTAAAAGAAGAGGCCGGAAGCTCAAGCAGAACAACATCATCTTTCGCTCGCACAAGAGATGTTCGCTTATATTTCACTAAAGCCTCTTCCCCCAAATAATCGCCACGTACAAAAACAGCTTTTTTTTGCCCTTTTCCCTCTTGAATTATTTCTACTGTTCCTGAATAGATCAGATAGAAGTTGAGTGACTGACTATTTTCGTCCAGAATGATATCTCCGGCTTTATATTCCACCTCACGAAAAGCATCAGCGAAGTCGAAAAGATGGTCTTCGCTAATGTCACTAAAAAGATGAAGGGGTTCTAAAAATGCGGCGTATTCTTCTACTCTTGACATAGTTTTTTATGGGATGGATTTAATCCATTCGTACGATCGTGCATCCGAAGGGCGGGACGCTCGTGACCTCTGGCTTGCCACCGTTTAATAAAGTTTCTACTGTTTCCCGAACATAATTCCGCGTGGCGACTCGTTGACGGAATGCCACATCATCATAAGCGCCGTGATATTGAAGAAGCCCATCCTCGTCGAGGATGTAGATATGTGGGGTGTTCGTTGCTTCGTATAGATCGGCTACTTTATGATCAGCATCCTGTAAAATCGGATTCACGCTGCGCTCTTCGGCAACTTGCTTTAGCATCTCGAGCGGCTCGTTGCCATTTGACGCGATTTGCAGAAGATGCACTTTGCCGCCCCATCTCTCGATCAACGGGAGCAAGCCCAAATCCACGCGCGCGGCGTGCGGACATTCTGCCGACCAAAAGTTGATGATGACGATCCCTCCGCGATAATCTGCGAGGGTATGAGATGTGCCATCCAAATCATTTAATGTGAAATTTGGGGCTGGCTGGTTGACTTCCATAACGAAATTATACCCGATGGGAGGAAGCCGTGCGTCGCACCAACACGAAAGGCAGGGCTTACGCATGAAAAAAGAGTAAAGGCTGTAAAATAGCATGGTTGCCTCTCATTGAAGGAGAAGAAGCCATGCAATATCCAGAAAATGCTGTTTTATACGCCTACTTTCAAGGTCTGACTG